>ENA-UOTX01000987-UOTX01000987.1-compost-metagenome-genome-assembly--contig:-NODE-987-length-24991-cov-78.568435_pt1 | contig 24991 bp, 34 predicted proteins | sample MGYA00238143_ERZ746982 | MGnify/ENA primary metagenome ERZ746982 (study PRJEB28758, sample SAMN06268862) | compost metagenome | isolation source: single cell | place: USA: California, Emeryville, Joint... | reverse complement strand
AATAAACAGATTCAAAAATCTCTTACAGTTTCTGTGGAACGCCCGAATATCTGGCACCTGAAATATTGTTAGGGCAAGGGCATGGCAAGGAGGTTGATTGGTGGAGTTTGGTATGAATGCAATTTTACTTGAAATGCTCATATGCTACTTTTCCAAAGGGATGTTTAATCTATGAAATGCTTGCAGGATACCCGCCTTTCCAAAATAAAAACAGAAAACAACTCTACCAAGATATCCTTAAAGTAAACTGGTCTTGTTCCCGTTCCCGCAGCTAAACGAATTTGCCTATTAGAACGATCCGTTGTTCCCAGAGTACTTTTCAGCGAATGCCAAGAACCTATTAAAGAAACTCTTAGTTTCAGACGTAAGAAATATTTCAAGCTTTTGACTCAGCTCATAATCCAATGATGCCAATAGCCAAATGAAAGACTTGGGCATAAATCCGTCGATGAAATTAAAAACGACCCCTTTTTTGCTAAAACTGATTGGGCGGAGCTACCCAATAAAAAAACCAAAGGGCCCATAGTTCCTGACTTCAAAAATCCCAATGAACTCAAAAACTTTGATAAAGTAAGACCTTATCTTGCCTCCACGATATATAACCAACGATTACCTTTAGGCCTATCTTCAAGAACCAATCGCCGAAACTCCAATGCACGATATCAGATTTCTGCATGATCCAAGAAACTATTTCCAAAATTTCTCATACAATCCTGATAATCTCATGGAAGCTGTCGGTGATGACGTACAAGAGATGTTTCAGTCCAGTAATAAGGGAAATCATTTGTGAGACTTAGGCTCGGATTTTAATCATCTTTTGAGTACTTCCACAGAGATAATTTTTAGTTGGTTCTTTATTTTCTTTAAATATACAGGTATTCATTCAACCTAACGTAAGGTTCCTGAACTTGGGCTAAATGCCTCTGATATAAACTACTAATTGACTTCTTTGAGTTCCTCTCATTTCTGAAAGAAATTTACAGTCTGTTAATTTAAAAAATCAAACGAACTTTGATAATTTTGTAACATCAGCATTGCAATGGAAGCGAAAAACTTTTCAAGGGAAGATTACCTCTTTTTGGCCAAACTCGCCGAGCAATCGGAGCGGTACTCTGAGATGATAGATTTTGTCAAGAATTTCGCTGTGACGGAAGGCGAGTTGACCGCAGAGGAGCGAAGAATCGTATCAGTGGCATATAAAAACGTTGTTGGAAGCAAAAGAGCAGAATATAGGGTTCTCTCTGCGATAGAGCAAAAAGAATCGCGTAAAGGAAACGAGACTAATAAAGAATACATCAAAAAGTATAAGGCAACGATAGAGGAGGAGCTCAAAGATAAGTGCCGTGAGATCTTGGGCCTTATCGAAAACTATCTCTACCCTAATAGTAAGAGCGACGAGTCGAGAATATTCTTCCTTAAGATGAAAGGAGATTACAACCGCTACCTTACTGAGTTTTTAATGGATACCGAGGGTAACGAGGCTGTGGATAAAGCGTTGAAGGCATATACAGACGCTTGGGAGATCGTTGAGAGCATTAATTTGACGCCAACGCATCCGTTGAGATTGGGGCTAGCGCTTAATTTCTCGGTATTTCAGTTTGAGATTCTCCAGAACTCAAAGGCTGCAAGAGAAATGGCAGAAAAGGCGTTCAATGCGGCAATTGCTAATATTCAACATGTGAATGAGGACACGTATAAAGATTGCACACTTATCATGCAATTGTTGAGAGACAATCTCACGCTTTGGACTGACATGCCGAATGAAGAAGGACAAGATGATTATTGATATTAAACTGTCGATTATTATTATTTGAAAGGCATATTTGATGTTCAGCAGTGTATGTTGTTGACTTTTTCGAAAAATGAATTGCAAATAGATATCTTTCTCTAAAACATACAACCTGCAATAAATGAAAGGTTTTTAAGAGTTATAGTTGATTGTCCTTCTCAGAGGAATTTAGAACGAAGGTTAATAGAAAATGGATACTAATTAATGCTGTCCTATCCATCAAATCGTGAAGATTGCCTTGAGGAATTCGATTAATCGCATGAGAGGGAAAGAATTTATGAAATTTTAGCCATTAGGAATGTATGAAACTTTTTGTTATTAGCATTTCTGCACGTTAACTCGAATAATATCATGAAGTTACAGCATCCCGGCTTACAGCGAAAATATGGGGGACAGGATTTGATATTTCTTCACAATGTATTTGCCAAATGAAGTTGGCAAAAATATCAAGACATTCTCTTGAGGAAATTTGATTACTATTTTAATCCTGGTTAGGCCAATAAACTTTAACACAAATAAATCTATTTCATTCAACTTCAAGTAACTCAGCTATCATAGCTTAACTTCACGCAGCTAATTGATCTTTCAACGAATGCAATACGATTTCAAAAATGTTAGACCGGTTCCCTCTGTGCAGAGCCTCGTCGGTCTAATCCTCTCTAAAACACAACGAAAAACTCCGAAAATTGTTCATTCTCAATACAACATTTCAAGACTGCGCGTGTTTTACATCGAGAAAGTCACGATTGCAGCCAAAGATTTGTGGATGAAACTAAATAATATCTCTACAGACTTTGCAAAGCTCGATGACCTTCATCCTTTCTATGCCGACTTTATACATAATCTCTATGACGGAGACCGCTACAAACTCGCCACGAGTCGCATTCGCTCTGCAACGAATAATGTCACAACCATCGCAAAGGATCATGTTAGAGATCTCAGATTTAGAGATCCTCCTTTTTCTTGTAAAATATTGAAGAGAGCAGCACTCGAACGAACGTTGAACGCAGCATTCAGAAGAATGATATCTCTAGTTAAAAGACTGGAACCGAGGTTAAGTTATCTTAAAGAGGTGCAATCACACATGCAACGTATACCTTCAATAAACCCTCTGGCTAAAACGTTGCTCATTTGTGGAATTCCGAACACAGGCAAAACCAGCTTCTTTAATGCAATTACCCAAGAAAAAGCCGATGTAAATGACGTTTTTTTTCTTCAATGATCTTGTCTTGCTGCTATTTACTCATCTTCCTTGTTTAAATTGTCAATGGTAACTTTTAGGTTGCGCCGTATCCATTCAGTACTCATAGCTTCAATGTGGGTTACACTGATTACAAAGACAGCCGTTTCCAAGTCATAGATACACCTCCGCTATTGGATTGCCCTGCGAGCGAGATGAATGCGCTTGAGACACAAACGATTATTGCTCTAGCACATTTGAAAGCTTCCATCTTATATTTCTTTGATTTATCCGAAATGTGTGGCTATACCATTGAACAACAGATCTCGTTAGTTGAGAATATATGTCCATTGATCCAAAGCAAACCGGTGCTCATGGTTTTCAATAAAATCGATCAAGCTGGGCCGAACGATATCGAACCTCGATTACTTGGAAAGATTGAAATGTTAGCAAAGCAGCACCAGTCTCAAATTTTGTCCCTCTGTGTCACTTCGGGGGAAGGCGTTGAAAAAGTCAAAGAAACCGTAGAATCTATCCAGTGAGATAGCAAACCATATCTAAATCTATTTCTAGGTATGTGAATTGACTCAACAGAACAGTGCAAGCAATGCGAATGGCAACAAAGAAGAGGCCAAGCATGAAGATGTCAAATGCAACTTTATCCATATTGTAAAACCTAAGGTTCACCTTGGTGATGATGACCAGAAGAGTGAGGAACCAAAAAAGACAGAAGAAGTGAAAAACGATGAAGAAGGGAGTGATGGTGATTATGAAGAAGAGACAACCGAGGTTTTCAAAGAAAATAGATCAACGACAGCTGCTCGATTCAAAATTGCTCACAAATGGAGACAGTTGAAACGAGCACTCAGAAAAAACGTTTCCATAGAAAAATTAGGTCAAAAGGACCCCATAAATAAAGAGTAATGAAAAAAAATGAGGATACCAAAAAGCTTGTAACAAGCATCATAAGAGACGATATGAAAGATCTTCAAGTCCAGCAAAACTAGTTTTCTTTAGCACCTTGCTTTGGTGAATTAGTTTCAGCCATATGTAAATCATTGTGTAACACATTGTATATCCATCATTGATGAAAGTAACATTTCCTTCGGTCTCAGTATAAGTTCAGATCCAATCTACATATAATTTTGAGGTTATTTTTGTGAATTCTTTTGCTCAAATATTATCGCTTCTATCAACAACAGAAAGAATATATACGGTATATACTTCTCTCTTTCTCTCTTCAATTTCGAAGACCATCAATAATAAGAAATGTGCTTAAAGTAAATTCAAATTGCTTACAATATACTAAAAAAATTCTCCTAATTGAGGAGAAGCGCTCTTATGCTGAACTACTAGCACTCGAGAAAGCACTTGTAACATTCTTCCAGAGTGACTCTACATCGCTTGGAATAGTAACGGAGCCCTTCTTGGTTACCGCAATGATGATAATGACGACAATTGCCACCAAAATCAAGCATATCATTACCATCATAATCCAATCACACTGCAAATTCTTCTCAAAATACTTTAGAATTTTTTCATTTTTTTTCTGTGTCGCTTGCAGGTCCTTCGCTTTATCATGAGCACTCTGCAATTTTTCAGTCTGCTCATACAACGCAAGGTTTATTCTGTTTGCGATATCATTCGCATCATCGACTTTCACCATAATATTATCCAACGCCTCATCTCCCTTATCTTGAAGTTTATTAGCATACTGCACCATCTCCACAGCTATTTAAAATAAATGCATTACTTAGCGCTAATTCAGAAGATACTGCTTACTATTCATGTCCTTCACATCTTTCTCAACGGTCTTTTCTTGGAATAAAGTCTTTGTGTTGGTGATACTACTCTTTTTGAACTCTATCTCGTTTTTCAAATCCTGGAAAGTCTTCTTGTGAGCCTTGAAAGTCTCCATGTATCTCGTCTTGGAAGCACGGTCCATTCCAGAAATCTCCAATTCCAACGCTTCGATGGTATAGCTAATTGTTTTACATTTCTCCTCACATTTCTTTATATGCTTGGGTTTCTGCGAGTTATCCTTTTTATCGAAATTCTTAAGCTCCTTCTGCAATTCAGCGAACTGAGTTTCCAGCTGTTGTTCAATGTTTTCAATTTCTGCCATGGCAACGCCGATTCCTTGTTTGTTCTATTCAAATATTTATTGCCGAATGAAATATTTTGTTTGACTTGCTAATCGGTTTAATAAATTACAGCAAATTGACTTCACATATCGTTTTAATTGTTCCATTAAGCAATGAGAAAAAACACTTTCTAAAAATGGCTTGAGGAAAAAGAGAGGAGAAATAGAGTAGAAATACAGTGGCTGGGATTATATATAAAAACCGTTTGATTAAAAGTACTTCTCGCTCGTAATAATTACAGACTACAATGAAAAAATAATTTTATATAGCAAAATGGGGGAAAAACTCATTAAAGCTTTGAAAAATAAAGCTTTTTAACTTTCGAATTGTATCAAAAATCTATTCTGTTAATAAGTTATAAGACCTCTCTGTTCAGCTTCCGGTCAAGCTCTCTATATAGTTGAATATTATGAGAATAAATGCATAATTTATTGTTGTTATTATTACCTTGTATAGTCAAGTTCTTCTCTTTTCCTATTAGCTGATTTTGTCCTCGCCTGCTCAGCAGGGAGCAGCATTTTCTTTTGAAGCGGTTCTTCTTTCATCTTGTGATTCCGATCTGATTCGGCCTCAAAATCCTCGTTATCATAATCATCATCCGACTCTATACAAATATCATCATCTTGCTCTTTCTCATTATTCTCGTGAATCGTCGTATTGTTCGAATAGAGGTTCTGAAGCATATGGGATAGCTTGGAGCGATTCGTTGGAGGACTGAACCGAGATCGTTCCCCTTCTGAATAAGAGTTGTTTTGGTTCATAAGCCTTGAGGATTTTCTATTATATAGAGTCGCTTGACTTTCGTTTTTGATGGAGGTTTTGAACCCTGACATCAGATTTTTGATATCTCTGTTGTATTTATCCGTGAACTGAGACAAATACACATCGAATAAAGAACTGCCTGTTTTCTCCAGCTGCGAGAGATCTGGTGCGTTCACCCATTTCTTTGTCTCAAAGCGATTTGTTAACATCTTTGGAGCATTGCTTCGGTGTGTTGTCAACGTATTCTGCTCGAAAAGGAGGTTACTCGAGGCATATAACTGGTAAAAGGCCTCCGTGTTCTTTGTTGTGGCTGTCGGGAGATTATTCTGCGGCTTTGCCTGTAGATAATAGATTAGATCAAGTCTTGATGTGTGAGTTTACTGAAAAATTCGATGAATATTCTTTGCTTTCGAAGGTTCCTGCCTGATGAATACCGCTGCTGTTTAAATAAATCGGGTTTGTAGCCCTCGAACGATTATCGTAATCCGGTTGGCTCTGAACCTTCGTTGGGGAAACCTCCCTCGGTGAATGTGGGGACATGCGTCTGGAGCCTCCTGCAGAAGGAAGAATCAGTTTAAATGTTGGTTTTGGTTTTTTCTTGAGGCAAGGTTGGAGATTTTTCGGATCTTCGAAATTGATGTGTGAGTCGGGGTTTCTTAAGCCCGCATCACGGTGATAAGCTCCAGGAGAGAACGTCGGTGTGATGAAAGAGTTAACAGTGTCTCTTTTTATTTGCGTTGAATTTAAGGGCGCAATTTTTTCTTTAATAGCTGAAGCGCGAGTCTGGTTTCTCGCCCCTACCGTGGGGGCACGATTTTGGGGTTTCTTTTCGGTCTTCTCTTTCTCTCCAGAGACATTCGAGTCTACTTTCCCTAGTTTACGTGTGAATCTTGGCCGAGGCTGCTTCGGCGGTTGAGGCTGTGCTTTCTCCTGTTGTTTATTGATGATGGGTTTCCTTAGTGTGCTCAGTGGAGGTTTTTTCGCGAAAGTTTTTTGGTCAAACGACCTGGACCGTCTTTCTGGAGGACTGCCTGATTTTTTATTAGTATTATCAGATACCTTCCTATCTAACAAAGTTGGACTGCTTTCATGAACTGGGTCAGGAAGATAGTATTGATATATTTGCATCCCTCTCAATGATCCTCTCATTGATCCATTGAGCGCGAAGTAAGGATCGAAGTAACTATCTGCTTTGCGTTCAAAAATAGGCAATATAGCTGTCGCATGACTCAGCGCTGCCGATTCAAAAACTGATGGATGCTGTGAAAAGCCATCATTATAAGTTTGAGCGCCTGTAGGAAGATCAACATCAGCAATTACAATCAATAGTTACCGTTGGTTACGTTGGTTGCAGCGTCTTCATCGTTCTTTTCAGGATCTTTATGTCCCTCTGGTGACTTTCCATACATATCGAGTGCTTTTGTTGAGCTGTCTCCAATCATTAATCTGGATTCTCCTCGTGAGATCGTGTTATCAAGAAAATTCCCTTTCGCTGAATTGCTATTCATAAGAGTTGGCTTAGACCCCATTCTGCTTTGGAGTTTTGACGCTGGAGATTTAAACCTTCTTTGCGGCGTCATAGTACGGCTCCTAAAACACAAATATTGCTGCTTTTCATTGATCAAAGCTTGAAATTACAGTGTTGATGATTCTTCAGCATAAGTATTAGCGACGCTTTTATTTTTCTCAAGCTGATGTGCTCCATGTTTCTCTTTCCTAAAATCAGGGATGTCATTATTCATCGTTCGAACTGCGTAGTGATTTAAATCTTTTGGGAAGAGGTGAGAGTGGCAGGTTTGTAAAAAAGTTACTGCTTGTTTCATGGATATAATATCCCAAATTCTCGTTTATTACATAATTGCTCGTGGTAAACTCGGTTTTAATGCCAGAAGAACATGCGATAAGGCCCTGTTCCAATAAATCTGCTTCATCAAACAGCTTTTCAACTTCGATTTGAAATTTAATTGCTAATTGCCCTTCGTTATCTTCATATTCTAAAGTGCTGACAACAACAAAGTTTTTGTCGAGACTGAAATCCATGGTTTTGTTGGTTTGAAAGTGCTTTGTAAGTGTCTGCTGCCGTCTCTCTGGATTAGAGGACCAAGAAATTGGTTTGCATGTGTTTAAAATTTATTGATTGAATTATTTAGTGTATTTATCAACATATAGAGTTCGAATTTATCTAATTTCTTTATGATGATGTGTGATGACTTATTTACGATGAGCGATAATAGCCAGTGGGCCATCAGTCTTTCTGATGGGAGGAGACTTGCGAAGAAGAGTATGTGCAAAAGTTGATCGCAATACTGGAGAATATGAAATTTTTTTAGATTTAAACCAAAAGGAAGTTTCAAAGTTATTTAATCGCTTTAGGAGTAAAAGAAAGTTAATTTGTGACAAAAATTAATGTACTTCACCAAAATAACAATATGATACCTCAAAAACACCTTAAACTAATAAATAGAAATAACTAAACTTCATTGTACGAATTAGATCCTATGTGATCAGCAACACGCTGCTCTAACAGCAGCTGCCTTCTAATTACAATCTTATCTATCTCTATCAAATTTCTTATCTTCTGCCGTCTCGCATCTGCTTCCTAACCTCTCGTCCGATTCTCTCTCTCTTCCCTCGAACATAAGTTCTTCTCTCCATACATATCCTTGCGGATACGCAAGGCATGAGTTCAGCTTTGACACTGAGTGCAAAGCCGAACGCTATTCCTCGTAAAAGAGGAATCCATTACAATTTATTAATTTCAAAGTCAGTAGCCCCCAAAGGCTAGTGTTTAAGTAAGTTAATAGGAAATTTTAACCTGGTGAGATCTTGAAGGAGCGGAAGGAGAGAGAGAGTTAGAGTTCTTCGGAGAGTGTTAGGAGCGGTGACCTGAGAGGCTTTACTCTGATTTTCCTTAAGCCGAGGGAGAAAAAAGCAACAATATATAAAGAAAAACAGATTATAATGGCCGGAGTTTCAGGATTTGATGAAGGACATATACTCTGTATTTATGCAAAATAGACAAATACTACGAAGAGACAGATAGGAAATTCAGAGATCGCGTTTCTAGGTCAATTACTCCTCATCGCCTTCTTCGCTTGAGATGTTGAAGTATCTCAAGGTGTAGGTGGTCTTGCTGGTAGCAATAACGTGAAGGAAATCTCTAAGTTGTTGTTTCTTGAGGTACTTCTTAGTCAGATACTTAAGGTATCTCTTGGAGAAAGGAGGCTCGGCAGTGACGGTGATGTTGGTAGAATCCTTGGTCACTGAGACAGCGTTTCCGAGATTTCCCTTCTTGCCATTGACTTTTATTCTTTTCTTCAAGAAGTCCTCGAAGTCGTCCATGACGAAAACGTTATCCTCGACAGGTTGGGAGCAGTCGAGTTGGAACTTCAAAGCTTCCTTCTTGGCCTTGGTTTGGGTCTTCTTAAGGGTAACTCTTGGCATCGTGGATATATTTCAAAAATGCTTTCTTAATCTGAATATTAATTTAATATTTTATGCTTTTTCAGATCTGTTTACGCTTTCAACCGTATCTATCTGAACAATGGAAAAAATTATGACTATATCCACGAGAAGATAATGGATAACGGAAGAGCCTTCAAAGTTGAAAAATAAAAAAAGAGCGGTTGAGACTGACTATTCCAGGAAGCTCTTTGGGCTCTGTGTGCTTCTCGCGCATTCACACAAATAATGGCAGTTTTCGCAGAGTGCATTTGGTGTATTTAAAATTTACTATTTATTTTCCACACAAAAACAATGATTGTTCCATATGAAAACAATGCGGTTGCTTTAGCCGACGAAACTTCACCAAAGCGTTCTAACCTCAACCCAAGGATTAAACCAGAAAAACCGTCAGCCAAGCTCAGAAGCGCGTCTTCGAATAAGCAGACAGATATGATTGTTCCACGGTTTGGTGGAGTTTCTTCCCTACCAACAAATGATTTGATGGGCGGGCCGAATCCATTAGCTATTATGCAAGAGGTTCAGAAGCAAATTATGGGAGTAGGAGGAGGTGGCATGTTTGATTTTAATCCGTTTGAAGGTTTAGCTAATGCGATAGGTAATTCTCGCGGCCCGAAGATAGAGATGGTCGGTATTATGGGTCTGCAGAACTGTAAGATAATTTTTGCAGAAAGAGTATTTAAGAATTTTTCAAATCAGTTGGACAACCGACCTCTGGTCGCGGAATGGGAGCGAAAATGATTTCTCACACGTATGTAATGAAGTCTGCAATGGGCTCTGATGGGAAACCTGTTAAAGAGCAGTATTTTTCACATAACTATGCTGCTAGAGGAGAAGATGGCACGATAGTATTTATTCTGAGCTATTTTAGAGAGTTAATGGTTATATGGTTTAGCTTTCTGAGAAGCAGCAAGGTTACCAGAACACCGCCAATAAAGTTCAAAAAATCGCATTGGAAAAAACTATGAATGATAAAGGCAGGAGAATGGTTAAGGAAAGGATCAAAGGTCAAGGGGAGGAGCGAACGCATAATATTTACTATGGAATTGACGAAGGTATTTTACTTGATGAGCGAAATATTGAGTTTATTGTGAAATTGAAGCTGAAGGAAGTGAATTTGAGAACCACTGGAATAAAAAAAGTGAGGAAATAGGATTGATGAGAGGATTCGGCGGTTCAGTCGGCTCTCAAATCTATCGAGATCAGCAATCCTTTGGCAGTGGGAAGATGAGAACGATGCCTTCGAATGAGTACAATGCGAACAAATATGGTCTTGGATATGGAGGAGGTCAAGAAGGAGCGACTTCTAAGTATTTTAATGTTGGTACTGACTCCGATAATAATAAGACGCCTCGAATGGGAAGGACTCGTACAAGTAAGCGGAATTTATTTAGCGTTATCTTATGAGTATTTCAGTGAACAACATGCCAACATCGTCAAGTAGAGGGGTGCTGGTTGGCAGCGGGATTTCTAGTTTAAATAATAGCGACAATAGAGTATCATTCAACAAGGGCATTGAACCCACAACAAGGAGTTATTCAAACTTGGATAGCACTCGGAATAGTACGATAAGGAATTCTGGCACAATGATGATGATGCCGAATTATAGTGGAATGTATAACAATGGAAATTTCGGTTATCATGGTCCTTACTACTAAATTTTGTTCTGTGGAACAAATCAGTGTCTTATAGCTTTTATTTTGCTTTGCAATATTATCTCATCGCAAAATAATATTTGCTTACTCTCTTTTTACTGTTCTCCTTAATATTAATGTCCTTTCAGTCAATTTTGGTCTCACCTCTAATAATTATGCATTAAACAATCAGACAAACCCGAAAGAATGGGGCGGCAGCAACCTCATATACCAGAAATTTAGCTCTTTAATGTCCGTTAGCTCGATCTTTTTTCATAGAGGCTAATAAACATTCTTTGATCTATACATACTCTCATTTTTTTCAAAGCACTGAGCCTTCTCATTCTGAGTGTTGTTTCCGGCAGAATAAAAAATTATTTCGCTCTTAGTAGTCGAATCTGAATATCTCTTCAAATCTTTCAAGCGTCGGAAATGTCTTCAGATGAGGAGACCATGCCAAAGCCAGATCAAGATATCGAACAGCGAATGGCTAAACTCGTCAAACAAAATCAAGTCTTAAAAGCAGCTTATCTTCAGGTGTGTTTTCTCTCAAAATCACAAGTAAACTCAACACAAATTGCAACAGGAACAAAAAACAAAGAACGAACTACAAGCTAAACTTCAAGAACTTCAAATAGACTATAAAGCTAAATTGGACGAGATCGATAATCTCAATTTCAATAATGCCAGGCTTTCCAAAAGAATCGATTCACTGCAAGAGCAATTAAATGCAAAAGTAATTCATAAACCTCAGGGGCATATGAAAATATCATATAATGATGGAAATAGGGCTCACAAAAAGGAGGCTTTCTCGGAGGTTTGCTCGGTCCGAAAGATAAGGAGTTGAATCAACGGCTAACGAAGGATCTTGAGGTGCTTCAGGAAGAACTTGCTATCAAAATAGAGGAAAATGGTTGAATATAACGCTGATATTATCATGGTTAATCGTGTTGCTAGAGCAATTGCATATTAGCATGTTTGAATATAAGCAGGAGCAAGCCAAAAAGTTGAAAGAGGTCGAGGATAAACTAGGGAGTTTGACAGACGTGAATAATGAGCTGTCGAGAACATTAGAGACGTTTAAAAATGAGCATCAGACTCTGAAAGTCGAGGTTGATCATTTGACGGAAAAGCGAATAGCCCTTGAGACAGAATTGAACGATACAATCAAGAAAATGATTGACTCTGAGGCCCAGTTTAAGCTCGAGGCTAAAGCTTTGAATGAAAAGGTCGCCCAGATCAACAGTAAATATACGAGAAAAGTATACTGTGCCCTCCTCATGGAATTTCAATAATTTCATATCATGTTAGGCGCCTTTTGATGATCTGAAAAACGAAACATTGATGCTCTACAACCGCTGTTATCACAAAAAAGAAACAATTGTAATTTATTATGCGGAAATAACATCATCATGTGGATTTGTCTTGGCAGAATAAACAGCAAGAATGGATGCAGAGGGGGATAGGAGCAACAAAGCAAGTAATTAAGCACTTGGACACAGCCTTTGAAGATTTCAAAGTGCGAGTCAAAATTTTCATATCTCAAGCTAACAATGAAGGAAACGAGAACTATCGAATGTTATGTAACAAAGTAAACTCACTTATTTCACAGGAATTGCTGATAATAATCTGATTCTTCCCCCACATAAGTTTATTGAAAAGAGCGAGACTACATATAACAACATTAAAACGATACTAATGGACGCTCAAGAGGTTTTCAGCTTTTTCAGCGAATTACAACCCAAGGATTTTGCTAAGAAACCAGAAGAAATCCAAGCGCAGTAATCTTGTGTTAGAGCAAAATAATAATCGATTGGTCATTAGGGTAAACCGCTTGAGACAGCGTTATGATACAATTGTCGCGAATCTGGGCGTATTTATTGGGAATCTGAAGACATGCAGTTCCCTCCTAGTAAAATTTAGACTCCAAGAAAAAAATCTTAATGGTTCTTATCCAAGCGCCGATTGTACGAAGAGGAATATCAATTCATTGATAATTTCGGATTGTTAAAGAAGAAGAACACAAAAATAATCGATTTGCTCGCTGATATAGAGCGACAGCTTGAAACACTGAAAGTTTTTATAAGCACTGATCTCCAGCACCCCACAGGAAATAAATCGCTCTTGGAAAGTCAAAGCAATTTACAAGAAAGAATCATCCAGCGGCTGAAAAGCCTAAAGAAAGCGTTTGGTAAAGCTCAATATGCAGTATCATTAACTGGACTCGTTGATTCTATCATAGAAAACCTTTATAATGAATGTCGCGAGAAGCTGCAGGCTGAAAACTTGGTGTTTGAGATGCCTGCTAATTCAAAGAGTTCTGGAGCGATTTCTTACAATTTTTCCACAGACATTGCAAGCAGCTTCAAATCCTGCAATAACAACTGCGTTACTCACTTCAGTTACCTCGTCCAGAGTTTCTCTTCAGTGATATCAATATTGGAACAGCTGGGATCCGGAGGACAGACTAAAGAGGTAATTTCCCTCATCGATTAAAAGAATAACTCTGTCTGTAGGAATATGGCGCTGCTTCTGGATCAAAATATCGTACGATACTCAGCCTTGATTCTGGCTATGCTAAGTAAATTACCAAAGAAAGAGCAAGGGATTCTATAATATGATTTCACTCTCCATAGGAATCTTACAAGATTGCATGCATTGAACATGAAGCTGAGAGCTGCTCCTGCTGGAATACAATACAACGAGGCTTTGAAGAATAAAGAATCTCTTCGAGTAATAACCATCCAGTGAGTTTGTATTGACACTGCTTCAGGTTCTTATGGTGAAGGAAAACGAATACAAGACGCAAATCGAGTCTCTGCAAATGGCGCTAAGAAATGCTGAGTCAATGGTTGAAATGAACCATGAAGACAACGTGAGTCACGGCAGTGAGAGCACAGCAGATGTTACCCAAGACAAAGAAACAAAACAGGAACTTGAACGACTGAAGAAGAACTTTGAAGCCTTAATAGGAAAGTATCAGGAAGTTTGTGCTCAGCAAGGCATTCAAGACGATTTCTCGAAGAAACTTCTCTCAGATGGTGGAGTCTCGCCAGCAAAGGTCGAGCATATCTTGTTTGAAAAGAGTTCAGGTCATCCTTATCAGTCACACAATGAGAATGTCCTCCAGGGATACCAAAGGTAGTCAATCGTAATACAACCGAAGTCTGAAAATTGGCTTGTTAGATTGAGCATGCAGTTGTTGGATGGAAAACTTAAATCAGTTCCTTTGAATACTATCACTATGGTTGACATGGAAAACAATGAAAAGTATCAGTTGTGGTTCGAGAAGGTTAAACAAAAGATTGTGGAGCTTGCTCAACAGGTGATTTAATGGAGAAGAATGCGAGCATTTTAATCTCTATGGATAGGCTGAAACTTATGAACGAAAGCTCGACGACCTAAAGCAGCAATCTGAAGTGCTACGTGAGACGATAACGCAAGAAACGCAGCAAAGGGAGACTGCTGAAAAACGATGTAAAGAACTAGAGAAGAGTCTGTCTAAAAGCACTGTAATATCTTATTGTTGAGGTTAATCGTTAACTTTTTGCGAAATTGGTTTAGGTCGATATTGACTCAATCAAGGCAAACTACGAAGAACAAGTAACTCCTTTCAATCATAGCATTTAACTCACGTTAATCTCTTTACCTCAAAGATAAAAGCTTTGTCGGAGCACATTCTTGATCTACAAAAACAAAAGAAAAAATAATTTATTTTGATTGAGCTGCTAGACTGTGTATTTTCTATTATCGAATTCTTCTCCACGTTATGTGTGAACGTGGTGCAGCCACTCGTGTTTTAACAGATATCTCAAAGTCAGAATTGACCGATATTAACGTTAGACATAGCAATTCTAGCCTGTTTCACATATTTCTAATGCAATGTTGTTATCAACCAGCTCGGATAGCTAGGCGGGGATTAGAAAACTTCTATTTTGCAAATGAAATTTGAAATATCAAGGTAGGAAAAATCAAATAGATCGGACCGAAACTCCGCGAAATTTTTATTTAATTTATCTGAATATCGCGGGAATTAATGTGTTAAGATCTTTGAATTGAATTTGTCCAAAAGATTTCGCGGCAAATTGGCTATGAATTGTTGTTGTTTTTGCGGGAGAATTATAATTCAGATTGAAATTGCAAATATTCGCGTTAAATTAGGATAAGCTCTAAGCCATGATGGACATTACATACGAAAAAGACGTTCAGACGATAAACGTATCCCGAAAATTCCTCAAATTCCTTGAAGAGTAAAGTTATCCTCTTGCTGGACCCAATTTTTGAAACTCTGCTCTTAGATTCACCATCGAAGACCCAGAGACCCGTGAACCTCGCAAGCCATACGTCGAGCAAGCTCACGAAATGAGAAGAAACGAGCGAACGACCATTTACGTCGATTTTATCGATCTGCTCAATTACAGAGATCTCGCTGATGCTATCGTGACTGAGTTCTACCGCCACGAGCCTGCGCTGAGAAAAGCCGTGCAAACTTTCATTTTTAACCTCTTTAAAGAAACCGGAAGAGAGAAAATCTACTACGTCGCCTTCCATAACTTCCCAAATATTGATAAGTACTTCCTTTCTAACACCGAAGAAGTCCTAATCATGGTTTTCTGATAGAATCCGTGACTTGAAGACCGATAGAATTGCCAGACTCACTGCTATTACCGGAACCATCACGAGAACGACCGAAGTTAGACCAGAGCTGGTTTATGGGTCTTTCCTCTGCCCTGTCTGCAACTCTGAGGTTCGTGACGTCGAACAGCAGTTTAGATACACTGAGCCAAAGCTTTGCTCCAATGCAAACTGTGATAACAGAACTAAATGGGAGTTGCAAGTTAACGATTCCGTCTTCTGTGATTGGCAGAAGGTACTAACTTAAAATTTTTGGGCCTTTTCTAACGTATTTTGTGCTAACTTCAGCTCAGAGTCCAAGAAAACGCTAATGAGATTCCTACTGGTGGAATGCCACGATCTATTGATGTGATTTTAAGAAATGAAATGGTCGATCAAGCCAAGCCAGGTGACCGCTGCGTTTTTGTCGGTAATTGCCTTGTAGAGTTTACACAATCTGAAATTTTGTTGTGAATAGGAACCCTTGTCGTCGTCCCTGAGGTCGTCTCGCTCTTGAAACCTGGAGAGAAAGCTCAAGTTGACCTGAAGAAGGAAGGTTCAAGAAAAGCCATGCAAAAAGGATTTGTAAGACATAATCACTTATTCTGAGTAACTTACCGCTTATCGTTTGAACAGGAAGGTGTTTTGGGTCTCAAGCAGCTTGGTGTCCGAGATTTGAACTACAAGATGGTGTTCTTGGCAACTTTCGTGCAATCGACTCTGAACAGATTCGATCTCAACATTCGTGATGAAAACAGAGACGAAGAAGTCCTTAATCAATTCACAATCCAAGAAAAGGAAGAAATCCTCAAAATGAAGGACGAACAAGACCTTTACCGCAGAATGGCAATGAGTATCTCGCCATCAGTCTGGGGCCATCAAGAAATCAAAAAGGGACTGCTTCTGATGCTTTTCGGTGGTGTTAACGATAAAGAAACCCACGAAGGAATGAGACTGAGAGGTGATATTAACCTCTGCATCGTCGGAGATCCTTCAACAGCTAAAAGTCAGTTCCTCAAATTCGTTTGCAGTTTCCTTCCAAGAACTGTCTATACCTCCGGCAAAGCTACCAGTGCCGCTGGTCTTACTGCTGCTGTGCAGAGAGATCCTGACAGCGGTGAGTTTTGTCTCGAAGCAGGTGCGCTCATGCTTGCCGATAACGGTATCTGCTGTATCGATGAGTTCGATAAGATGGATATTAAAGATCAAGTCGCTATTCACGAAGCTATGGAGCAGCAAACCATCTCCATTGCTAAGGCAGGAATCCAAGCGACGCTCAACGCTCGATGTTCGATCCTTGCCGCCGCAAACCCTATTTTCGGTCGTTACGACAAGACCAAATCATTGAAATACAACCTTGATATGAGTGCTCCTATTATGTCCCGATTTGATCTGTTCTTCGTCGTTCTCGATGAATGTAACGAGACCACTGACTACTCAATTGCCCAGCACATCGTCAACCTCCACAGAAATAAAGAAGCGTAAAATTACAATTCGTTCTTCTTAATCTAACTCGCTATTATAGTGCCATTCAATCCGATTTCACCGCTGAGCAGATGCAAAGATATATCAGATTTGCAAGAACAATCAAGCCTGAATTCAGTCGTGAAGCAGCTATTGAACTCCGAGAGGCCTACAAAAAGCTCAGATTGAACGACGTGACCTCCCAAAAATCGGCTTATCGTATCACTGTCAGACAGCTCGAGTCTATGATCCGTCTTTCCGAGGCGTTGGCTCGTGTCCATTGCTCGAAGACAATCACTCCTGAATACGTGAAAGAAGCTGCGAGATTACTCAGCAACTCTATTCTCAGAGTCGAAAGACCTGATCTCGAAATCGAGCCTTTCGATGAGAATATTGACCTGAATGCCAATATCAGAGCCACAGACACAAATATCATCGTAAATACACTCTCTTCATGACATGAGGAGTTAAACTTGTTTTTTATAAATATAGGAGGAAGAATTGAGAGAAATGAGAATTGAAGAAACGAAAAAGACGAAAATTACTCTTACTTACGATGATTATATCAAGATAGCCAAGACAATCACTTATTACTTCAAAGAGCAAGAAAGAGAAGGTCAGGCTGAAAATGGAATTAAACAAAGCGATGTGGTTAATTGGTTCGTTCAACAGAATTTGGACAATATCCAGAGTCTCGAACAAGCTGACCAGTTGGCAAAAATTACTCATTCTGTCATCCAGCGTTTGATCGCGCAAGAGAAGGTGCTCATTATCCTCAGAGACGACCCTGACTACAAAGAACGTATTCTTCAACTTCATCCTAATCATGTTGAGTCTCTTTAATAATTGATGAGCTTTGAATTATTATTAATTATTTTCAAGAAGATACATAATGGGGCTTTTTTGTTAAGTGTTGTATTGCTCATTTTCTTGGAATTTTTATTACTCATCTCCATTAAATGAGATCGTTGATGCTAAATTTTCATTTTCTCTTCATTATCCACAATAATCTTGTGTCCAAGGTTCGATAGGTAAAGATAAGAGTACGAGTTAAGTTCAAATTTTTGCTCATTTTAGGTCAAATAAATTTTTGATGTCACTTCAGTATCTAGTAAGTAGAGGCTGATGAAACGCATGTCCTAGGGGATTTGAGGGTATTACCAGGCTTGAATAGGAAAGCGGATGACTCCGAAAAAAAAACCTTTGTTATTTATGAAAAAGGATTGACGTAATGCTAAGTTGATTGAAAAAAATTCTGATATTTCTTAATACTTGCCTTCAGATCATAAAAGAACAAGTTATCACCTCAAATTAATTGAAATAAAAATGACGAGTCACAGCGAGTTAATAGATCAGGTACCCACTGATCTTACAGATACTCGGCTTCCTGATGAAGAAACTGACTCAGTGTCTCCAAAAAAAGGCGGAGTAAAAAAACTACTTCAGAATGGGCAGGTTCAAGAGTTTCAACCAATCGAAATATCTGACCCTCAGAATCTCGCTGTTACAGCGAATGAGGGGCCAAAACAAGGAGAGATAGCTAATGGCGTAGGAGAAGATAACCAGGAACTTGGAAATTCAAAGAAAAAAATAAACAGTCATACTGTTGCCAAAATAGTGGAAAATTCGACAGAAGTGCATGAAAGATCCAATGGGCAGACTGTTCACCCTGAAAAAATGAAGAGAAATGGTCTCGTTGACCATGAGCTATTGGGAGGGTCAAATGAAGCAGTTAGTAGTTACCCAACGAAGCAAACAATCAATCTGGCACAGCAGGTTCAGTACAATGACTTTGAAGTTCTAAAAAGTGGCCAAATCGCTTTGGAATCCAATGCAGTTTCTCAAGTGCAGCAAGATACTCATCTACCTTCAGCACAGATAGAAGCCGATGTGAATTCTCTGACCACCAGTTCTCCACTCATACTTAGCGACTCAACGAAAACAGAGAGTTCTGGCTCAAATCAGCAAGGAAAACCTTCCAGTCAGGATCCCAAAACAACTAAACTAAAAGGCTGTTTGTGTCCGCCTCATGATCTAACTACTCCGAGGAACACTGCATGCGCCAAACAAGTTCATTTCAAAGAAGAAGCAGAAGAAATATTCTCCTGCTCTCCGGTATACGAATCAAAGAATTCTGAGGAGTTTATTGAAATGATCCCGACAGATAAGCTCGATAATATGACCTCAACGGAGCGTTTTAGTGAGTATGATCACATGATAGAAAAAGGGATCTCTCTAAAGAATCGACACAGGCTGGAACAGGCAGCTAACGTCTTTGAAATCGCGGTGGATATTATCAACCCAATATATTTTAGAGACTCTCCTACGATGCATAAGCAAGCTCAGAAAAACCTCATCGTTGGACTGTTGAATGCAGCCACTTGTCACTTTGCCGCAGAGCGTTACAATGATGCCTGTAAGAACGCTCATCCTGTGCTTAAACTCGAGCCTTTCAATCTGGAGGCCATCTATTACTATGGAGCAAGCAAAATGAAACTCGGCGACGTGAATGAAGCTGCTCGAGTCTTTCTTATGGCGAAAAGAGTCTCCTCCGAGTCTGCGATTCATGTGTCATTTCGAGGCAAAATCACCTCTCAGCTGACAGCGCTGCTTCGGGATAATCCGGGCTTAGATATCAAAAAGATTGAAGAGTCTGTTGATAGCTTATTCCCACTCAAGAAGAAACCGTCTCATAAACGAGCCTTTATTTTTGCATCAGTCGGATTTGTTCCCGCAGTGGTTGTAGTTTACTTCCTCACGACGAAAATGAAAATGCCGCGGCGAAGAAGACTATTTACTTCAATATCATCCGGTATATTAGTGAGTGTTTTGAGCTTCCTGTTAGAGAAGTTGATTTAATTGACTACCAGCGAGAGGAATCTCTTTGTTAGTTTTGAGCTTCGGCTATTATGTGCAATATATTAATCGTGAAGAGCTTAAATTTGGTACTTTTTAGCTGTAATATGTTTGTACTGAGAAAGGAGAGATACTCCACATAGAGCATGGGTTTATAATGAATAAATGTTGAGTAGACTACGATTTTTTATTAGAATTTTACTCGCTTTGCATATTTAACATATTTAAGTGCATCTCAGAAGAAAATCTATCTTGTTTTATAATGAGCTGCTTAAATCTCAAACATATCAATGAACTAAGGGAACTTTAATTGTACTATTGACTTAGACAGATGCTGTTTAATTAACCACGGAGAAGAAGCAAATGGATTAGGGCGACTTTGATTTTGATGAACTTTTCTTGAAATTTTTGTATTCAAACTAGTGTTGAGAAACACATGGTAATAATCATAGAGAGAGAGATAAACAAAAAGATAGGAAACAGCGGAGACGTAGATTTGTAAGAGTCTTATGATGTAAATTCCAATACGAGAATCTCTAATAAGTAGGGAAGGTTGCCCGCTCTGCGCGCGGATGTAAATCATAGATTTGCATTCGGCGCCTTAGAGGAATGAGCATCTAGTTCATTGCGTACTTCTGGGTGTATTCTTTAGCTTTTTGGTTGAATTTTGGCCTATCCTTAACATATTCGTTTCCAATCTCGGCTTCCAATGGAGTTTCGGTGTTAGGAGCGAGGAGCATGGACTTGAGGACATCAATAACTCCTTTCATGGTCTTGGTTGGAACCCAGTCCTTTTCATAGATGTCTTGGCAGATTTCGCCGCTATCCAGCTTGATGCTTGGGTGATAGATCTTAGTAATGAATTTTGTTTTAGGTGGTTTGAAAGGGTAGTTATCAGGGAATTCAATCTTCACCATGAACATGCCTCCTTCATATGGAGTGTCAGCTGGGCCACTGATAATGACATCCCAAGAAAGTCCAGGAGTATCGCTGGTAACCACAACACCATCAGGTGGGGTGGTGGTGAGATCAGTGTACTCTTTCATAAGTCTTTTGCTGGTGTTTGCTTGCATTGCTGGATTGGTTTATGTCTTCTCTCAGGATAGGATCTGATGGATTATTAATTTCCTTCGAGCACGCAGTATAAATAGGGCCAATCCTATTTTAATCTTTTCTGACCCTTTAAATCACTGCCAGAAATATTGGTGATATGGCCAGATTCAACTTCTTCCTTTAGAAGTTGAATTTTCAACGATTCTTTTCGAAAAATGTGAAGTTTGTCGGTATTCTTTCATGCAACACTGATCCAAATTGAAAATTAACGACATTAATTGAGATTTTGATGGAACACTGGACATTTTACCATAAAGACTAACCCAATCTGAGAATAAATTTGGAAAAGCTTCTGGATTCTCATTGTCTTGCTGAGTTAAGGTGATAGGAACAGAATTCAGAAATTTATTCAGTGAAAACAGAGGGTGTTTTGACATGAGTGCGTGCGAGATTTTATATAAGAGTATAATCTGATATTCACTTCTTGTAACGGAAAGTGATGGATAATTAAAATAGACTTCATGAAGTATGCTATAAATCAACAAGCAAATATCCAGCACGCATTTCCTTGAACAAGGAGGCTAAGAATTTCTGCTTTATTTGAAAGTTATATCTGAAAAAAGCGCTCAGACTGATTATACCCTCGCAGCATGCGAGACAACCGCTAATTCAACTTAACTATAGTCATGCACGCTCATTTAGCATTGCTATGCACCTGTCATAGGTCTGCTTGGACAAGATACCCTTGAGCTTGTGATTTCTTACTTTATTCACTAGATCATTACCGACATCAATTGACTCGATTAATAATACGCCAATAACAAAAGAGAAATCCAGATTTATTCATGAATTTCATTAAGCAGATTAACCATGTCAAATACTCACAAATTACAGGAAAAGATATCGCTGATACACAAAAATAAAAACTGTTCAAATCTTATTCTTACTAAAAAAGAGGTCACTCATAATGGTAACAGCTGATTATAAATGATTATACCAAGTCAATTTAAAATGATATTTGTAAAACTCAACGCAATACACGATAATCCCTCCGCTGGGTTACTTAATCTCCCAGCAGAAAAGGATACAAAAATAGTTTCATAATCTCAAACTGTTAATACCCATAATGAGTTACCTAATAACCAGACTCGCTTGAGCAGCATGCAGGTCTGGCTATTCAAAATATATATATATGAAATTCAATTAGTCAGACAAAATTGAGTCAGTATTTGCTTGTTAGTACGAATTTTTCCTCTTACACTCATACTTCTCCTTGAGCTCGTTTAACTGCTTCTTGAGAAGCTCTTTTTCCGTTCTTTCCCATTTGAGTTCGAGTTCAATATCACTGGGCAAATAATTTGAAATGAGTTCGTTGGCCGATGGTCGCTTATCCGGATTTCGACTCATCATAAGTTTGATTATTCCTTTAAGTGAATTTGAGTAGTTCTTTAAATTATCGAGCCTTGGAAGCACTCCGTTACGGATGGCATGCCATTCTGGACCGTTTTTCGGCATCTCTTGGCCTAATCGAGCTGAATTCAGCAAAAGGTAAGGACTTTTAAAGTTACGTGTCATGAGTTCATAGATTGTCACACCGAGGGAGAAAATGTCGGCTTTAGTTAAATCAGGCAAGTTTTCGGTACTGTCATCTAATAGCTCTGGTGCCAGATATCGTGAGTCGCCTTCGTTAATATCTTCGCTCGGGCTTCTCTCAGCGATTCTTGAAAGACCGAGGTCTGCGATCTTGTATTTAGAAGTTCTCGAGAAGAGTATATTCTCTAAGTTAATAGTAGGAAATTTAGATTTAATAAAAACTCAACGGATTTACCTGGTTTGATATCCAAATGAACGATTTTCTGCTTGTGGAGGTGGCGAAGCCCTTGGCATACGTCTCGTAAAACTTGCCTTATCATTGACTCGCTGAATTTGATATCCAGTCTCTCGATATTCTTAAGATTACTAGGACAATATTCCATCTAACAAAAAGATGACTATGAGAAATAGTGCTAAAAGTATTTCTTGAGTACCACTAGATGAAGGAATTCCCCTTCAAGCCAAGCATAGTAATATCGCACAATGAAAGGGTTTTCATCCATGCTGAGCATCGCAAGGGCATGGACTTCATTCAAGGCCTGGCTCTTATGGGAAGTGTCTAAAACCAAAATATCCGTGTTATTTCAAATTATCAACGCCATTTGCTTTACCTTTCTTTTTATAACGAATAGTTTTCACAGCGTACTCAAGACCATCGATCCTTCTCACACACTTATATACTGTGCCGAAATACCCTGATCCCAATATCGTGCCCTTCTCAAAATCAGCTTCAAATCTCGAGAGAGGTATGTTCTCCTTTCTGGCTAAATTCTCATCGGCGTCTCGCATCCCTCCAAACATAGCATTAGAATGGAATCCGATTCCAAAAATACGAGAGTTTGAGTTTAGACTTTGATAATCTTGTTTCGGAGAAAACAGGTTCTTCTCTTCTTGAGTCACAAAGAGTTTCTTTGATTTCGTGGGAGTGTGGCAGCGTTCCTCTCCTTCTTTATTGACCGGAGAGTCTTCAAAATCTAACCTTCCCCGAGATTTAATTCGAAACTCGGGGTCTTGACGTTCAGAATTTGTCTCTTCAATCATCTTTTGAATCTTATCATCACAACTGTTGCGGTTGGAAGGCACGCTGCTGATGCTCGTCGAGGTGTTATCGGCGAAATCTTGCTCCATTTCAGAATTTTTTGTGGTTTCAGGGATCAAAAACAATCGCTTATTGGGTTCTTGTGTGTCTTTTTCATTGCTGAAATGCGACGCGAAGAGATTTTTTCCAAATCCGCTTCTTTTGCTTTGCTTCTCTTGACTGAACGGACTTCTATGCCCTCCAGCGAAACTGCTGGGGGAATAGTTCGGATTTGAATTGCTTTTAGAGCCCTCATGGGTTTCCTTCGATTTGCGGATATTGTTTATAAATTTATTAGAGCTAAGGCCTTGCTCCTTAGACTCAACTAATGACATGTTGCTCTCTAGAGTGGGAGGGATGTCACTGTTCGCACCTATCAACCAAGGATTAAATAAAAGCGTACGAGAGGCTGTTAACTTACGAACTAGCTGGAGATTATTCCCGAATGAATGCGGAAGAAGAGGCTCTTTTTGTATTTTAGGGGTAGCTCCTGTTGAATATTTTCCTTTGAAGCAAGGGTCGTCTTTCTTCCATTTTCTTGATACGAATTAAAATCAATGACCAATTCATTCAATTTTACTGTATAAGGGAATTATGTTTCTTCTCCGTCCGTTGGGGGCATTCTTCCATACGCTCATCTAATTTATTTTCGCTGCTTTTCTCTGAATATGTGCTTTCCTCAACGCTTTTAATTAAATTTTCAGCGAAAAGCGGCGATGGTAGACTATTTCTTGAATCAACCGAATGCACCGAGACATCGCTCTTCAGAGGAGTATGGATGTGGAGTCCAGCGACCTCTAAGTCCATATCATTGATTTCTTTTTTCATATCAGGAGTTTCGTCGAATAACTGTCGAGGAACAGGCACTTTTGCGTCTTTGGTGATTAAATTTAGAGGTGAATAACTCGCATTTTGTTTTTTGAAATTTTGAAAGAACTGAGACATATCTTGTGGCAATTTTATATCTTGACTGAAACGGAAATTAGTTTGGCCCTCTTTGCTCGGTTCAGAATTTTGCGTGCTTTTCAGAGATTCGACCTCCTCATCAAAGATAGGGCTAGCAAGCCTCTTGAACTGCAGGGGAGTGCGTTGGGAATCGGCGGAATTCGCATAAGAATCAAATAGAGTGGAGGAAGGTAGGGTATTTTCGGAGTAGAATGAATTTTGAAGAGAGTTTGTTTGTGACATAGGACTTGTTCCAGCCTCAGCTTTAGAGAAGAGATGTTCCGACGTTTTGAATAAAATTATTGAGCTGGGATGGCGTTGCTTAATTTTTCTTCCTTGAGATGTAATTTATCCGCCAAAAGCATTGTGAAAAAGCATTAGGAATCCATTTAAATTCAAATTTATTCTTAGAAGCTT
>ENA-UOTX01000986-UOTX01000986.1-compost-metagenome-genome-assembly--contig:-NODE-986-length-24994-cov-21.961271_pt1 | contig 24994 bp, 14 predicted proteins | sample MGYA00238143_ERZ746982 | MGnify/ENA primary metagenome ERZ746982 (study PRJEB28758, sample SAMN06268862) | compost metagenome | isolation source: single cell | place: USA: California, Emeryville, Joint... | reverse complement strand
CGGTCTTCGCAACTTTATCTTTTCTGTGATCTGCTACTTCTGCCTTTTTGGGTGCAATTTCTTCATTTTTAGAAACTTTGTTCTCTTGTAGCACCTTTGTCTGCTTACTTGCACTTTCGCTATGCTTTTCAGCCTTGGTCTCATTGGTGGTTGAAGTTTCTTTCTGCTGATCTGATATTTTATCTTGCTTTATTGAAATCTCACCATTCTGATGTGGGACTTCTTCCTTTCTCAGTTCTTCTTTATGATGTGAAATATCTTGATTTTCCTCTCTCATTTTAACTTCCTCTTCAGCATGATCATTGTTCATTGCCTGGGAGACATTTTCTTTTGGATGTAAACCATTCTCTAACGGAACTGTCTGCTCAGTTGGCTTCGAATCATGCACCCCATTGCTATCGCCATACACAGGTTCCTTTGCTTTTCCTTCTTGATAGCCATTCCGACTCCCTTGTCTTCCTTCAAATTTCTTTTCGAACTCCTCTAAAGGATACCCATACGCCTTTATTTGATTCACTTTCGTACCCACCGTAAGTAAAACAGCTTGATGCTTGTATTCCTTCTTAATTGAATCGGGATAATAAACTGAAACAATCTTTTCAGAGCTAGACGTATCAAAAATCAGCGCAAGCAGACTGATTTTATAAGAAAGTAACTTCGCAAATAATTCACATGCAGTCTTCATATGTTTATCATCCAGGCTATACAACGATCTCTTCACACCATTGATAAAACCATCAGGAAGCGTACCACCAGTCCCTTTCATAATATGCTCGTAAAACAACGCTTGAGCCGCTACTACAATTGTGATAACATACTCGTCCTGAGACGAGATTTTTCGATAAAATCTCTTGGAGAGTTCATGAAGCGCAGTGTAAGGGTCCGAATATTTGGAAAGCACATATTTTTTCTCGGAAGCAATAAAATCCGTCAGCTTTCCAAAGTCTCTTCCTGTCTTTTCATAAACTCTCTGTTTGCTATAATCGACTCTAGATTCGTTAGCCAGGTAGCTTAAAGCTGTTTTTATTTGTTTGATAAGATAAGAGTTTTCATTTTCGATGATATTGTCTAGCATAATGCAGCCGAAGGTGACGTAGAGGGAGGATGAAGGGGACAATTGAAGTTTGACTCTTCTGATTTCTGGGATGTTGACGAGCTCTTTTCTGAACTTAGAGATGAGGGTGGGATGAGCAGTGGTGGATTTAAAAATTGATTCGGTCTCGACGACTTCAACGTCGATTTCGTCCTCGTGAAAAGTGAAAGGTGGTTCTTGAGGGCTTGTTCGCATAGGTATAACTAGTTTCTTGGGTGAGGTGGGGGCTGCGTTAACTGAATGGGAATATCGAGTTTAGGTTAAAATTATTCTGGTGAGTGATGAGAACAAGATTAGAGCTATTGGAATTTCAGTATATTTAGATTTCTCAATTCTAATCAGATTTTTTGGTATCGGAATTGATTAAAAAGTTCCACAGAAGAGAGAGGGCGTTTTTTCTAAAATGAAGCAAACTGTATATACAAAAGATAGGAGAAATATTCGAGGTTCTAAGCTGAAATTTAGAGAACAAAAAAATAAAAATAAAGGAACGAGTGTACTTAACTCTTCAACACAGATGTTAGTGTGATAGAAAAGACCATTTCAGTTGATAAATGCGCTATGGTAATACTTATTGTGTCAGCAACGTCTTTATTTGTTGAAGATTTCTAATTTATTTGCTGTTCAGAACAAAAATCTTTTTACGCTTGCCTTAAAGTTGTCATACAAAACTATATTTTATGCAAGTTTCTGTGAGTATTAAGCAAACTTAAAGCTTTCTCATTTTGAATTTCTCCAGCAGAACTGGTGATTTTTGAAGTGTGGTTCTAGTGCGGTAGTCACCTTTCATACCCTCCCAGTAACTTCATTTCAGTTATCAATTTCAGTTGTGGGTATTAGAATGAATATGAAAAATAGTCTTCAAGACATACAGAGGTTTCACTAGCGAACATATGCAGTATACAAAAATTAACTGTAATTACAAAATGTCTAGTAATATCTCTAAAGACGCTCAGAGATTTAGATATAAAAAATTTTTTTTCAGTCTCATTCAACTGAGAAATCAACAACAGAGAAAAGCTGCCCCTCTAGTAGCCTTGAAAAATAGTAATATTCATTTTTTTTAGGCTCAAGGGATCATCTTCTCTCAGAAAAATAAATAAACTTCAGAAATTTAGATGTATTAACTCGCATTATCAATCCTAAGATATAAAAAACAGTTTCATAAGCACGATTGAAAAATTAGATAAAAAGAAAAACCTTGAATAATGGTAGACACTAGCGAGGTCGCAGCAGTTGTTATCGACAATGGAACAGGCATGACAAAGGCCGGTATCGCCGGCGAAGACGCTCCAAAATGTTCCTTTCCAACTTTAGTCGGAAGAAGCAAAATGCCCGGCATCATGGTATCCATGGACCAACCCGACACCTACGTCGGCGAGGAAGCCTTCAAAAGACGAGGTCTTCTCAAACTCACAGCACCCGTCGAACACGGTGTAATTAAAGAATGGGAAGAAATGGAAAAAATCTGGCATCACTGCTATTACAACGAACTCAAAGTCCCTCCAGAAGAACACCCTTGCATGCTCACCGAACCTCCTCTCACCGACAGAAAAACCCGTGAGAGAATGACTGAAATGATGTTTGAAACCTTCAACGTGCCTTCTTTCTACGTCGGCGTCCAATCCGTCCTCGCTCTCTATGCCACGGGTCGAACAACCGGTGTTATCGTTGAATCAGGAGAAGGCGTAACTCATACCGTCCCTATTTACGAAGGCTACTGCTCTCCACACACAATCAATAAAAGCACCGTTGCCGGACGAGACGTGACACATTATTTGTTGCAATTGCTCCAGGAAGTGGGACAATCATTTTCCACCGCAACTGAAAAAGACGTTATTAGAGACATCAAAGAAAAATGCTGCTACATTGCCGATGACTACGCGAAAGAGCTCAGAGAGTCCAAAGAATCATCAGCGAAAGACGTGCTCTACGAGCTGCCAGACGGAAGCACCGTCGTGCTTGGAAGCCAGAGGTTCCAATGCTCGGAAGTAATGTTTACGCCGAAACTGATCGGAAGAGACGACGTCCAAGGTATCCACGATATGTGCTATGAATCGATTATGCGTAGCGAGCCTGACGTTAGAAAAGAACTTTACGAAAGAATCTGCCTTTCAGGTGGTAACACTCTCTACGAGGGTTTTCAAGAGAGATTACAAAGCTCGATCAGCTCGTTGGCTCAGCAGAAGATTAGAGTGTGGGCGCCAGCTGAGAGAAAGTACTCCGTTTGGATTGGAGGGTCGATTCTATCGTCATTGAGCACGTTTAGCATCATGTGGATTACTAATCAAGAATACAATGAGAGAGGATTCAGCGTGCTAGATAAGAAATGTTTCTAAGCTTATATCTACTCTGTTATTTTTAAGGTCGTTAAGGACGTCTTGTCTTGTCTTTTATTTTTCATTGTCTTGCTGCCTTTGAATATATGCGCTGGTTGGTTAGGCCTTAATCGAGTCTCAATTTACAAATGAAGAGCAATAGTAACTTAATTTTCGGTGGTTTGATTCAAACAGAACTTTCAGAGATTTTCGAAAGAAAAATTACTGCGATAAAACGTATTGAATGATTATTTTCAAACAAAATCAACTTTTTTTATTAAATCAGCAACTCGAAAAAACAATTCCATCTTCTTTAACCTCATGATCCACTCGATAAATGATGATTTTGACACATTCGTGCTCAAATCTGCTCAAGGAACTAATCAGCAATTGAAAAAGCGTCAGAAATATGAAGTTCAGCCTAGATTTATCAAAGCTGGTCTATTCTACCAATCCAAATATGCGAACGTTAGACAGCATGGAGTGGCGCAGCGGATCTCTGTATGCGAAATTTTGAAGAGCAAAGGCACGAAAAACTTTACGAAGGGGCTGTTAGAAGAAGCGACTCGAGATTATGAGCAGGTTGGCAATATAGTGGGTATTTATTAAACTGATTTGTTAACTATGGTAGGCTCTGTCCATATTTCGGTATATAGAAGATAAGAATCCTCGCTGGAGGTCTGAAGGTGAGAGCCTTGGGCCATTCTTTCGCTAATCTGTTGGATGGCTAGGCATTAAGGATGATGATTTAGTCTATAAGGATGAAGGAGGGTCCAATGCTGCTGAAAAGGAGCAAGTTAATACATTAAAGTTGTCGCTGTACTTGAATATCGCTATATGTACTCTGAAGCTTGAAGACTGTAAAACCTGTCTCGCTGCCTGTCAAGAAGCTCTCAAAATCGATCCGAAAAGCACCAAAGCGCTTTATCGAGCAGCAAAAGCACTGACTTATAAAGAAACCGCGAGCCAAGAAGACTATATCAAAGCTCAAGAGTACCTTAAGAAAGCCTGTGAAATTGAGCCGGACTCGTTGGAAATTCAGAAGGAGTATGCAAAAGTCACGAAAAAACTACAAAAGCCGGGAAATGAGAAAGGTGAGATCTTTCAGGGGATACTCGCGAGCAAAAAAGATGAAACTATTGCAAATAAAACCGCTACGACGCAGGCGCAAAATGGCTCTGCGAAAGTCGAAAAGCCGCAGACTAAGGAGCCTGAAAAGAAAAGCGCTGTGAATCAACCGCAGCCGCAGCAATCGCAAACTGCTAAAACAGGAGCACAAGAAGAGAGAAGCAAATATATAGACAAATATGAAGAGGCAGTGAAGAACAAGAGTCTGGATAATGACAAGAATGAGGTGTGGAAGATGCTGAATGAGGGGAAAAATTTCGATAGCTTCGATTATCCTCTGAGTTATGAGGTTGATCCGAATGCTCCGGTTCCAGAGGAAATTAAGGAACTTGGAAGGTAGTAGAGTATTTCGGACAACCTTTGATGCAGTTATTCTGGCTTATAGGATTATTGAAACAAGAGGAAGCGATATGCTGAGACTGTATGAGATGACCGGGAAGACTAAAGAGGCAGCGACTCTCAGACAGCAGTTGGAACATGCTATGGTAACCGATTTATTTATGATAGTGGCGTAACTATGAATAAATACTACAGGCTGCAAAAAAACAACTGGAAAAAATAGCCAAGCTTGACTTTAACAAGCCTACCGAGCATCTGAAATCTGTTGCAGCTAAGCTCAAGTAATTTTCGTCTCGGAACTCTTTTTCTAAAAAATCATTTGATAATAAAGCCTGAATTTGAACGACAATAGCATAAAAGATGAACTTAAGAAAATCCAGGCTCAAAACCTTAAAGACATTAGAGCATGGAGTAGCTATTATTTCTTGTACTTTCGTTTCTTAAATTTTTCCTTGCTCTTCATAGTTGATAGCATGAACTCTCAGTTAAATGAAGGAGAGCGCAGAATCAAGCAATCTTCGAACTTGACGAAAGAGGAAATCTCTTCGGGTCATTCAACGCAGCATTCAACTCCAGCATCTTCGGCGCGTCAGAGCGCCCAGGGAGTCAAAAGCAGCCAGGACATCTTCACAGGGAACAAGGAAGCCGCGGGCATGTTTGACAGCAAGCAGCAGGAAGAATTTAAAAAATCCATGAATACAGTCTACGAAGCAGCTGAAGCTTACCGAAAATCTAAAGAAAAAGTGAGTGAAATTATCAAGCGCAGCAAAGAAACGCAGCAAGAGAGTGAAAAGCTGCTCCAGAATCTCGAAGCCACGATCAGTTCAGGCCAACGAGCAGGCACTGATGATAATAAGTCTTCAACTCTGGTCAACGTGGCGATCTTTGTAGTGATTGGTGTTCTCCTAATCGGATCTTTTTTCATCAAGACTTAACTGTTGATTAGTATTCAGATTTAAAGCGCAAGGAAAGTCCTAAGCGCCATCTTAAAAATTTGCATGGCATCAAAAGTATTTCATTATGGCAGTCTAACGTATAGAGATTGTTTGAACATTATCATGTAATAACCACACTGCATGATCGATTTTGTAAGATTGTTGTTTCTAATTGTCATTGCAAACGATATTCTATTTTTCTGAGGCATCAGGCCAAATCAAAAATTTATGTCCCTGTAGATCATTGAGACAAGGCATCAGAGTGGTTGAACCTGGACTAGGACATTTGGCATTTGAAAACAATTTGGATTGAGTTCTTCTAGAAAGGTAAAACTGATATAAATACTCTAAAATATAAACACTCATTCAATTATTCAACAAAAAGATCTTCTTAGCAAAACTCTTAAATAGACTAGCATGTCGTCTGAATTATTGAAAACATTGGAACAAGATTTGGTTGAGCTCAAGAAACTCCTCGAGCAAGCAGGAAGAAAGCGATCACAAGACCTTATCAATGCAGAAATCCTTAAAGTCACAAGCGAGATCAACGCAGTAAATTCGAGAAATTCTATTCTTTAGAAACTCAACGCTTTTCAAGGAAAAAACCAAGCTTGAGAAGAAAGCTGCCGCTGAAGAAGAATCCAAGGCCCCTGACACTAAGCCCGTCAATGATACCAACATCAATTTTGTCACGATCACCAAATACGCGTGGGATCAAGAAGGAGACCGTGTTAAGTAAATAGCATTAGAATATATCACAGCTGAAGGGCATTTCATCGTAGGATTTACCTTTCTCTTGATGGAATTGGCAAGGTTGATAAGAGCAACATTCATTTTAATATGACTGACAAATCGATCGACCTTCAAATACTTGGCTATAAGAATCTCAACCAAAGGTGAGATTACACGTTGTACTGCAGCTTTATTAGACGTTTGGTAAAACAGGTTCGGAGTCAGACAGTTGAATGACAAAATTGATCCCAGCAAGAGCAGGATGACCCAGAAGGAGAATACGATTATCATTAATCTCAAGAAGGAGAAGAGCAAGACTTGGGATAGCCTGGAATACAAAGGGGAGAACAAGGTAGATTTTTTCTTTGTCTTTTGGGGGGCTAAGGTTGGTAATGCACTCTAGTTGAAGAAACCCGAGGTTGATGACACCAAAGATCCATCCGCTTCGCTTATGGATATGATGAAAAATCTCTATGAGACTGGTGATGAGAATATGAAGAGAACGATTGCAGAAGCCTGGGTAAAAGTTTGAGATATTTTCTTTAGTTTTGATTCTACTCGCATTGTAGTCAAAGAAGGACGCTGGTGGAAAAGGTGGATTGGGTGGATTTGGCGACTTTTAAGCGACAATAATTGGATAACTGGACAAGTCAGATATCTAGACAGTTTAATCGAGCGTAAAGTCATCCTGTTCATTGATTAGACTTGATATAAATGAAAGTTGGTTCTGAAAGTATGAAAATAGTTATTGGATTGGATTACATAAAAAGAATCTTTAAATCATAAATTCAGCTCTCAGAAATACAATTATTTGAGGTGATTTCCAAGGAAAGAAGCATATTGAAATAATTTAGAAGATTTGATAATTAGATAATCATCAGTATTTGTGGAGTATTAGTTTGAGATCTCATGTAGATAAACAATTCGAAGGTTTAGTGCGATTAATAACAGTCATTAGTCATCCATGCAAAGAAAGTCAAATCTTAACAAACAAAACCTTAATGACAGCCTTCAAATTGAAAACACGCCTTGAGATTAGAAATCGAAGCAATCATCATCTCAAGAAGACGAGATAAGAATTATTTGATTTTGCCATCTAATTTTTCAAGATAATAGTTGATAAACATCCATCACTAGCCTCGAATCATGAAAGTATTGTTCAATTCATAGCGATTTTCAGTGATTCTCTTTTAGGCTCAAAAATATGAGCAACGGTCTCAGCGATGTAACCTGTAATATTAGATAAACGTTTGCGTCTTCTTCATTGCAAGAGGAGATAAAGTGGTTCATTTTCAGTGTTTTATCTGGCTTAGCTGCCAGCAAGTACTTTTCCCCATATTTTTTCGCCGATATCTGTAGGTATTTCGTCTCAATTTCTTCGAGAAATTTCTCTTTTTCTTGCGAATCAATTCCCACATTGAATAAATGCAAGTCCAGAAGATTACTCCAAGTTTTAATATTACCAATGATAGAAACGGCTCCTTTTGATGAGATATTGTTCCAACTCAAAACTAAAGTTTTCAATGAAGCTTGTTTTGTAAAATAATTTATTCAGAGCTGAGTACGTATTTTTTATCCAACACGAGTCTAGGGAACGAAAAATCAGTCTAACTCGCCTTCGGACAACTCTAACAAGAGAATTATTCTAACTTTTCAAGTAGCGATAATGATGTTTATAAACAACATATATGTGGATGTTGCAAGTAAGAAATGTCAGGAATATTTTTAATCATAATGGTATAAATGATGAGATTTAACCTCGTGAAAAGCTCGTAATTCACAAGAGTGCTTATGAGTTTCTTGAACTTCTTGCAAAGTCAGCTTAAGTAATATTGATGCTAAGGTTACTCTGTTGTTCCTCAAATAAATTTACGAAGTCTAATAGATTCTTTGCTTCAGAATTCGTTTCAGTTCTACCAGAATATTTCTCAGTATATGGAAAGACCTTCTCATAGAAAGCACTAAATTTTCGTTATTTCATTGCTTTGTAAAAGATATTCGATAGTGAAATAGTTTATTTCTATATAGGGCTCTCACAACTTTCTGCCAAACAAAAAAAAGGCGATAAATTATCCGGATCGAAGTTACAAAATAAATATTAGAGCAAAATGTGTCAATGTTCTATTCATAATCGTGCTCGTGATGCATTTATACTCTGATTGGTACATCATATCTCAATGCCCTTTGACTGAAGAGCAATCGCATTCGTAAGAAATACCTATTGTTCTTACAAAATAGAAGAAAGTCTCCACCATAACAACATATTACCCAAGACAAAATGAAAGAGAGTAAATACATCTGCAGAAGATAACAACCTGATTTCTTAGGATTTAAATTATCTCTAAAACTTCCTAAACGAAAGAAAAATAAAGCATCTGTGAAAATATATCTCAAACAATACTGAGACAAGGAGACTCAAAGAGTAGTCGTTGAAGAAGCCAATTGAGAGATAATTTTTCAAAATGTTTGATCAAAGTCCAAGTTCATTAAAATTGTAATTTAATTTATCTCATATAGAATTACCATCGAAATATGCTGTCATGTTCTCCTTTAGTTGTATCAAAAAACTCATCATATGGAAAATTTTTTAGTAGATTATTGACCATAATCGGTTTAAATTCATAGGAATTATAGTCATTTCCATAACATTCTACGTACTCCTCATATGTAGTTTTCGGAGTTCGAGACGCCAGCACTTTAAGCATCATATTATATTCTTTGGCTCCGCCACTCATTTCATCAGGCGGACAAGCGTTTTTTCCGGCTACCAGCACTGGATTAAACGTCACTTTCCCTCTCTCACACTGCTTCTCAGTTTGCATCTCTCTAACCTCTGTGATCTTTATCATATGCTTCCATCCACAGCTCATGTTGTATGTAAATTCGAAGATCTGTCCCTTTTCAAGACTATATTGATCTAAAAACACCTCATTCGCAAGAATTCTGCTTCCATCTTCAGAGTCTATATCGGGCGTATAGATCTCATCGCCGTTAATGAGAAACTTCCAGTCATGATATCCTTTCCATCCCATACAAGCAACAATGATCCTTGCGAGTCTAGCGAAAGTAACTTCTGTTGAAATGGAAATTTGTCGTGTAATTGGGATATCAATATTGCTGAGAACGATATCCAAAGTCGCAATATATTTTATCTGTCTAATGAGATCCAATGGCCTTCGTTCCAACAGTCCATTAGCGAATTTCTTTTTCACTGACTTAGGTGCGAGTTCTATTATTTCTTCAGAGGGTAATTCTTTTGTTTGCTTAATCTTCTTAGATAATTTCAATGGAGCTGCATCGATGGTGTCTGCAGTGATTTTGTCAGCTTTTCTTTTCGTGACAGAGGTCTTCTCAAGAGGTTTTGGGCTTGGCTCTTTTTCATTGAAGATTGTGTCTCCCCAGGAGTCCTTCTTGGAGTCAGATGCATCATCAATATGCTCTGCAGCGCTCTTTTTGGGTCCAAGTTTGCTTTTTTGAGTGTCCATGGTTGTGATCTCTGATTGTGTTGGAGACTCATCGTCCTGCTGAGCGGTTTTCTTTGATTTCGTTTTCTTTTGAACTTTCTTTTTTGCCTGACCTCGTCGGCTATCTTCGAATTGCGTTGTTGCTTGGGTTTCTTCGACCTGTAACTCCTGTTGGCTGTCTTCGGTATATGCCTGGGGAGATCTCTTACGAGTTTGTCGGATAGAAGTCATGTGTTAAAACTAGCTCGAATTTTAAGCGAATATTTCAGTATGAGTATATTAATTAAAAATAAATCCAAGTTCGTTAGAAATTTATCTGTTAATTCTGAGGACAAGTTTGATAGGAAATGGCTAAATAACGAAAACTTTGTATGTCGTTTAGTGATGAGGTGAGATCTCTGACATTTACCAGTGAAAAAATGCTCAATCCTTACTCCTTATTCAATCACGAAAACTTCAAATTTGATTAGTAACAGATAATCTCCAGATGAATATATGTGTTATATGGTAGTCAGGATTGGATCACAGTTAAATAATATTGTTAAGCTTAAATAAAGATCTCTCATTTTGCCAATTTCATCATTCTCATGCAAGAATAACACGATATATTGATCCCTCAAGCTCAAGATTTCAAGGGTGTGTATCAAACAATCAATCAATATAATAAGAGATTATTATTACGTATAGATTTATATTTATCGCCTGTGCACTTCATGAAATCAGAAGACCAAATTATTCACGCAATTGACGTACATTTGTGAACTATTGTTTGGCGCTTCATTCTCCAAAATTGAAGCGAGCGATTAACTTATCAAAAATACATACATCTCAAAAATTGTAGTTATGCACTCAATAGTATTTATATAAACAAAACTCCTTACCCGGAAAAAATTCATTTCTTATTCCGCTCCCTTATTTAGCACTCTGCTCTCAATAGCATCTATCACATCAGCAGAGCCTAACTCAAACACAGTATTCACTACCTCTCCTAAATCTGTTTTTGCTTCGACAAGTTCTTTGGACAGCTTTCCAAGCTTCTCATTTAAAGCTTTCTCATTCTCTTCCATCATGCGGATATTCGTTTTTAATTTCAAATTCTGTGCCTCGGACTCCATCCATTCCCCCTAATTTCCCAGGAAATTACATTGAATAGCAGCAAATTATTGTTACTTTCACAATGTTATAGTCATCTTGCAGTTTAATGTACTGGTTTTCCAGCTTTGCTTTGGCAGCATCGATCAATCTCAGCCGTTTACCATACTCCTCTTCTTGCGCTTCAAACTCACCTATATTTTGATTTAGCCCATCTATCTTCTCCGTTAGTAGCTGTTTCTCTCGGTTAAGTTCTTCAATTTTGCTTTGATAACTCTCTAATTGCTCCTTTAGTTGAGCCAATTCGTGATTTTCCTCTTGTAGACTGGCAATATCCTGCTCCTTTTTGCTTATCGTGCCTTCAAGGGATGTTATTTGAGTTGTAAGGTCAGTTATTTGAGTCTCAGCCTGCTCTAGTTTGCTCTTGAGTGTCTCGTTTTCAGTTTTAATTCGCTCGAATTCCTCGCTTTGGGCTCTGAGAGTCTCAAGCTCTTTTTCGAGGTTAGTGACTTGTTCTTCAGCTTTTTGCAATTTAGCCATAAGTTCAGCGATTTTTTCAGATTCATCAGGCTAGTATTTGTAAAATAAAGGTAAACATTCCAATGAGGGTATGAGTGCACTTACTTTTTCATTAGCAGCCCCTTCATTTCTTGAGGATTTCATCACCTTTTCATAGAGTCCTTTTAAGGTTTCATTTTCCATTCGAAGCAGAGAATTTTCATGTTTGAGATCATAGGAGCTGTTTCCTTCATCAGATCCAGACTCCTCCTCTTCTGAAGACTCAGCAGCTTTAGCGTTCTTTACCTTCTTTTGGCTCTTTCTACCGCTTTTTTTGGTTCTCTCTTCAGCGTCTTGATTCAGCTGCTCAATTTCTTCTTGTAATTCTTCAATTTCCTTACTTTTTGTCTCCAATTTCGCTTTTAAATTTTTATTCTCTTTCTTAAGCTTCTCCACACTTTGCTCAAGCTCTTGATTTAATTTTTCGACCTCTTCCTTCAGTTCCTCAATCTCGTTGGATTTTGACTCTAACTTAGCCTTCAGACTTTTGTTTTCTTTCTTCAGCGCCTCTAGACTTCCTTCAGAATCCCTGGTTTGCTCGCTCTTGGCATCAGTAGAATTTTGAGAAAGCTTTAATTGTCCTATTTGAGTCTCAAGAGATTGGATTAGCATCTTAAGGTGCTCAAGTTCGTTCTGTAGCTCTTGGTTCTCTTTCAGCATATCAACCTTTTGGTGCTGCAACTCGTCATTTTGGCTTTTCAAAGTCTCTAGTTGACTCATTAGAGCCTGGTTTTGCCCATTCACTACTTCAATCTCATTATTAAGCTCATTTATCTTTTCGATATACGCTTCTATCTTATGCTTTTGGTCTCCTTCTCGATCGTTCCCGGAGCTCCATTTGCTTTTCAGTTCTTTTTCTTTCTCTTTTAGCTTTTCTTTCAGCTCTTTGACTTGCACATTATCAGTTTTCGAAGCCCTTTTCCGCTCAGACTCGAGCTCTTGTGTCTTTTTTTCAAGTTCTGCGGTTACAGAATCCAGCTGTTTCGATTTGTCGTCCAACTGTCGCTTAACATCTTCCAACTGCTCGCGGATTTCCTCTTTCTCTCTAGTAATGCTTTGGAATTGAGATTTCATCGTCTTGTTCAACTCATCCCTTTCGTAAGTAAGGACTTGAACTTTGCTTTCCAATTCAATTTTTTCTTGTATAATTCTCCGCTCAATATCTTGCTTTTCTTTATCAGGCATCTCGCTTGACACGGCCTTCTGCCCTTGCTGCCTCTCAAGCGACTCAATCTTTTGCTGAAATGTGCTGAGTTGTCCCTCAAACTCTCGGGACTTCCTCAATGCGTCCTCCTTTTCTTTCATCAAATTCCAGTTTTGAATTTCTAAGTTCCTTATTTTCTGGCGCAGTTTATCAATATCCTCTTGATATCCCTCGTTCTTTTTATAATTCTCAGTTGCAAAGCCAACTGAATCAAACGAGACTTGGTGAGTATCTTCCGTCTGGGTGTCTCTCAAGAATACCTCAAGCTCCTGCTTCTCTTTAATCAAATTCGTTATCTGCTCCTCAAATTTTTTCTGTAAACCCTCGTTTTCCCTCCGTAGCCTCTCGAGCACAGTTTCTGATTCCTTCGAATTTTTTTTCAAGGTCTCGATGTTAATACTGTTCAGCCCTTCAATCTGAGACTTGTAAGAGCTATTTTCTCTCCTCAGCTGCTCAATAATCCCTCTGAGTACCTTTTCTGAATGCTCTTTCTCCTCTGAAAGCGTTGAAATTGTTTTTTGCGCATCTAACAGCGCCTTCTTAACCGCATCAACATTTTTGCTTCGACTACCTTTCAACGTCAAGCTCTCAGCCTTTAATTTATTATTCTCTTCCCTGAGTGCTGCATTCTCTTTCTCTCTATCTTCTAAGAGTGCTTTCCCATCTGTTGCTTGCTTCGATAGTTTCTCAATCTCAAATTTAAGCTTGTCATTTTCGGCTTGAAGTTCATTTATTTTCCCTAGCATAATGGTTTCAGTCTGTTGCTTCTCATTTTTGAGGTAATTAATCATAAACTCCGTCTCGGTGAGGTTTCTCTTCAGTTTCTCAAACTCTAAGACTGAAGGGCGATCCCCTTTGTCTAGCGCATTACGTTCTTCTTTCAGGAGAGCAATCATTCGCTCATACTCCGCGATTTTTCTCTCGTATTCTTTAAGATCAGTGTTTTGCAGTTTGGTCTCTAAGTCCTTTTTCTTTTTTGCTAGGATAGCGTTTTCTTTCTGCAGCGTAGTTATCTTGGCATTAATCACTTCGAAGTCAAGCCCCTGCATTTTTTGAAGCAAATCTCTTTTTTCTCTTTCGATATTTTTGCTTTTCAGTTCAAACTCGCCAAGCCTATTAACTGGTAGACTGTCGGCTATTTCTTTTTTTATCTGAGATGCAAAAACAGGATTTTCATGTTTCACTCCACTGGGTTTAATCTCTGAATGTGCTAGATGCTCTTTTGGGATATCATGTGTTGCTTTGGTGGAGGTAGTCATCATCTCTTGAAGAAAAAGAGGTTAGAAGCTATTTATACGTGGAAAATATACTCGTGTGGGTTTCATCGGGATGACTCCTAACGTCGCTTTGTGTATCGCTGCTATAAACTTGCTTATGGGGTTCATGAAGATTATTATCCTTTTGAGGTGTGCTGTGGAGGAATTTATGGTCTTTCTGATTTTTCTCTGAGCTGCTGTTACTTTCTATTCATCATATAGGGAGGGAATGCAAACATTAGCCTTCACAAATAAATGGGTAAGGCGGAATACCTTTCAAGCTGTTCGACTGAGAATCATTTAGCACGCCATTTGAACCCGGCGACCGCGAGTGGACTTGTCGATGCTGCTCTCTGTTGGGTGAAAGGAACTGGTTGGTCGCCTGAACCGCGCTTTTATGCTCCTCATCGCTAATTAATTTTTTTTCAATGGTCTTTCTCCCACGAGAGTTAACAATACCTATCTACATGTCTTCCACTCAGCTCCTCTGTTTGTAAGTTCCTCACAGTCACTTGAATCGTTGCCTTACTATCTAAACAGTCTGCCAGAGACCATACGTATCTCCTCTCTGAGACAAATAGATATTAGAATCTCCTGTATTCCTATTGAAAACACCTCTCAAGTTCAAGTTCGGCAGCTCAGCTAAATCAAATTTGACGTGTCCAGCAACTTTGCTCCCTTTCACGGAGACAGTAAATACGACCAGAGTGGCCTTTTTGATTCAAAAGAAATTTTGTCAAATCTGCCCAAAAAAACTGCGTTTACCTCCTTTGATAGGTAAGTGCCCTGCTTTTTATCGTAATACAGCGTTGAATTCATTAAAAGCGTTTCGTCGAATACCGCGGTGCCATTTTCTATCGCAGGAAAGCTTTTGCTCTCGACTTTATGAGGTCCTTTTGATATACATAATTATCGTAAAGCTCTTCGAATGAATTGTAAAGCACCTCGCTTGAATGTTATCAGGATCCGGCTGGCCACAGGAACCTCCATGTTTACCCTTTCGAGATGGATCTCGGTCGCGAATTTGTAAGTTTTTGTGCCTATCCGCTTTATAAACTTCGCCATACGATACTAAATAAATTTTATTCTGATATTATTCATAAATTTTTCCATGCGTATTCATCTGTAATTGTGAAATCCTAATCATATCAAGCCAAAATCATTAACCTTTACTTCTCGATTAGTTTAATCTACTTCACCCTTTCGGAAGCTCTCCAGCTTATTTCAAAATAATTCCTTATTTTGTTTTTATTTCCTCCACTATTCATCACAACAGAACTATTATTCGTTATATATTTTAGAATTTTTTCTATTTTCTTCGTGTTTGTAAGTTTTTAATCAGGCAACTAAATATTCATGGTCACAAATTACCAGGCTATATATATTTCAAAATCGAAGAGAGCTAACCTATTGAGCTATTTTCTCCTTGCTAAGTATAAAATTTCCACAATCAGTTTATTTCGTTATTATCTTTCTCAACCGCATGAGCCAACAACATCTTTTCTTGGTGGATTTCTTCAGCTCTCTTTTCCAAATCCAACTTCCAATAGAGGAAGAAATACACCACCGATAAAAGACAAACTGCAATTAGGTATCCTTGTATAATACCAGGGAGTCGGAACTGATAAACGAGCCCCACGATGACTTGATATGGGAACCCGACAAAAAATTCCAAGAGGATCAGGTATTTCAAACTGTTCCTTTGCTCACCTAGCGATCGCAATATAATACTCTGGAACACGAGAGCGGACTCGCCGGGTAGAATCAGCGCCCACCAGAATAAAGCAGTTTTCAGATGCGATTCGACCGTCTCATCATTGGTCAGAAAAGCAGCAAGGTAATCGATATGGAGCAAAGAAGTAAGCGTCACGATGCAGCAACAAACAGTCAGCACAATCGCACCACAAATCACATATTGACGCGCTTCTTCAATTTTCCTTGCGCCTACACACTGCGCCGCTTTTGTTGCTGTGACTCTACCAATTGCAGAACCTGGAATCGTTTGTACGAGGAAAAGCTTCATCGCGAGTGCCTGAGCCGCCAGTTCCTCTGAAGTGAGGAACCCAGCCACCAATATATTCAATTCCGTCCCCACGTGATTCAATAGCTGCAGAGAGCCCAGGTCGATTTGGTACCAGAACTGCTTCCAAATGCCGTGGAATGACTGCTTGATCGGCCAGAAAAACGTCTCTTTGAAGTAGTCCCAGCAGCTGCAGAAGATCAGAACACCGATGACTTTCACGGCTTCGCCGACAATTCTAGCGATAGCAAGCGCTTTTGTTTTATTTTCTTGATCCTGCACCATGATAAAATAATACGCGAGCGCCACTTGGAATATTTCACCGATAAGTGTGATTACAAACTGCCCAACATACGCACTTTGCCCGAGTAAAAACGTTCTCGTTGTGTTGAAAAAGACCATGAGAGTCATAGGCGAGAGACCGTAGAGTAGGTAATGCCAGGTGAGCATCGAGATCTCTTCATCGTAGTGGCAAATGTAAATAAATATTTTGTCGCTAAAGCATATGAGGAGCGCGATAAACGTGTAAAGAATGTAAGAAACGACGATTCCTCGGTGATAATGGATTCCGCAATGTTTGTAGTCCTTAGCTCCAAAGGATTGACTGACCAGTACTGCGATACCCCAGTTAGCGCCGTCCATGAGTGCGAACAGCGAGAGAATAAAGACTGAATCGCCTAATCCGACAGCGGAGACAGTGTTTGGATCTGCTTTCATGGAAATGAATAGTGTGTTTAAAAAGAATGCGCCAGCTGGAATAACGAATTGAAGGCCAATTGGAGCTGCACTGACAGCGGTTTCCCAAAGCATCTCCGCATATGTTAGAGCCGTAGCATGGAATGAAGCATCTTCATCGTAAAAATCGTTATATGCGAATGCGACTTGTGCAAGATCGCGATATTCTGGGGATTCCTCGCCGTCTTGTTCATTTGACATCGAACCAATGTTAGTTTCATGCTTGGGAGGGATCTCGATTTCCATTATGTGTGCGAGGTTTTATCTTCAAGTTACTGTTTTATTGAAAAATTAATTAGTTAGTTGCTAAATCCAGAATCTTAACCGCCAACTAATATGCGAGAAAAAAAAATTTAAAACCCCCAGGTTTAAAAGCGAAAACAATCCAATATGGCTGAGATGGATGGTTTTCCCGAATCAGCTACTAAAGATTCAAAATACTGTCATTTTAAATTATCTTTGTAAGGATTATATGAGAGGGAAAAAAACCTTCATATTTGCAGAAACTTCTAGACATTCTAAAATGCGCAGTTTCAGGACAAGAGGAGATAATACTGAATATAAGCAAATGCAATGTGTTAGAATATTGATAATAAAAAGCACTTTCTTACAGAAGCTTGAAAGGGCAACCTCAAAAAATTGTAAAACCTCTTGAATAGCTTAGAGAAAATTTTCACTGTTGTGAGTAATGACAATGGTCAAATTACAATAAACGCTGAAAAATCTAATAATATTTACACTGGCTCTATTGTAATTGAAATACATACTGATATAGACACGATTCGTTTACTTGAAAAGATTAGAAGCAGTTTGAAGAATGTAGTCGATCGTTTTCACTGCTGCTGTAACGGCGTCGGGTTTGACATTCAGGTACCTGCTTACATAATTGATCAAGAACACATACTCTCGGGGTAACTTATCATCTGGGGTGGACTTAACGTGATCAAGATAATTGTACGTATCGCAAGGAAGCGGGAACCCAATTTCAACCTCCTCGTCATCTTCGCCCATATTCTGCAAAACCTCAAGGACCTCATCCTTATGATCATAAATCAACTCCTTCTCTTCAGCGAAGAACTTCGATAATGCTTCATACTGTTTTTCACCGAATGCCTTGCTGGCAAACTGTGAATCAAATTTCACCTCACTTTTAAGGATTTCACCTTGATACCCATTCGCATCGAGCACTCCGAGCCCCGAAACCGTCTGAGCGAGGTCTGTGAACCGCGTGTTAATCGAGTTCTCATCAAAGAATCTTTCCTTTAGCTGATTTATATACTCTTCTATCTGCTGGTTCATTGTCTCATCTATCTCCTCGTAATCCCAAGCGACACTACTATTTGAGCGTTTTGGCTGGAAATACCTCGCGAATGACTTGGTTTTGAGATTATCCATCCATGTAACAAATAGATCGCTTGTGGGAGGAAGTCTCTTGTAGAATTGAGCGAGCGAATTGCATTTTTTTAGCTGCTCGTAAAACTCATAGATAGTCGTCAAATTCTCGTAAACTTCCTCTGAGACTTTCGATTTCAGCCCATCCAGCTGGTTCTTTCTGAGAAAGATGCCATACGCACAGTCATCGAACCCGTAAAATAGTTTTAGAGTAGCAATAATAGCTCCAGCAGCAATTATCCCTGGTTCTTTTAAGGCCTTCTTTTTGATATTAAGCGTCTGAATGATCTTGTAAATTTTATGCGCATGAGGGGTTAGCGCCTGAGGGATATCCAGATCGAGGATAAGACGGTCAACATACAAGGAATTAGCTTCAATCTCTTCTAGGTCGAGAATTTTTTCTATTTTCTTCGTCGTTCGTAATAGCCACTCTTCAGAAGGTACATTGCTTGGAACAAGCAAATAGCGCTTCAATTCAGGATTTTCAATGGATTTATGAGCCTCGAAGTAAGGAATGACTCCTTGCTTTGCCCATTCGATGATATCTTTCGCTAACACAGGATAGTGGTTCTGTTTCATAGCCAAGAACAAGAAAACTAGGATCAGATTATGCTCAAGCGAAGGAATCGTCTTTGGAAGCTTGCTCTTCTTTCCTGTGGACATAAACACTGAGGGAGGAGCCTCGTAGCCTGGTGTCTTGAGAACATCAGATAAAAACTTCTTAATATGGTCTACTAAGGCTGGATTGTTTAGCAGTACAGGCAAAGCACTAGCTTCACTCATCTTCTGACCGCTAATGTATTTCAAAATCTGGTTTAGATCAGTCGGGATAATCTGGTTCCTGGGCTGCATATGCACGCAGAAGAAATCGTGAATAAAAATCAGCTCTTTGGCTTTTATCTGCAGAGTAAGCTTGCTTTTCAGAGCAGGAATATCACCGGGGTGTATACGACGCTCTTCTAGCAATTTCTCCAAGAAGTCCCTTCGAAAATACGACGAATGAGCTCTTCTAGTACGTAATTCATTCGGATTTTCCTGATTTTCTGCCTTATTGATGGTGGCTTGATACAACAGCACTTTAATATAATCATTAACGATTTTCCCTAGCGTCACCAAAGAAACCACCTTATATTTCGTTTGAATTTGCATGAGAAAATTTTCTGGAGACTGTACTGACGTATTACTTTGTTCCGCGGATTGAGTTCTCTCAAAGCTTGACAGTACCATATCATGACTCAACGTTCGTTTGCGTTGGGGTTTCGTCCCACTGCCTGGTTCCGCTGCTGGCGCTGGTTTTTTCTTCCTCAGCTGTTTTGTCGTGGTCGAACTTCTAATATGCCTCACTTTGTAAAACTCACTGCGCATTTGCCTGAATTTCTGTTGCTTCTCGTCTTCTTCTGGCTTTTCTGGCTTCAACTCGGCGGTTGTATTCGCAAAATCGTTTTGTGAAAGAATAAAATCGTAATTGAGCCCTCCAGTTGTGAGGTTTTTGGCCTCTTCTTCATCGTCCTCAAAGCCTTCACTATCAGAAGACAAGCGCTGGATTTCCATAAGCTCGTAGTTAAACCGTCGCTTTGGGAACGTAGGATCTGGAAATTTGAACAAACCACGCTTGGTTACTGAGAAAAACGAAACAATTCGCCTTTTAGTTTTTTTCCAGAGCTCCAAGTATTTGAACCAGGTGTCCTTAACGGTGTTTTCAACCTTTTTATCGAGATTCAGCTCGGATATGAGAGCTTGAGTGTTTATTTTGAGTGTTTCCTGAAAGAATTTGAGGTATTCTAGCCAGTTATCCTGCAAATGCATCATAATGTCATCCTTTTCGAGCTTGGCATCTCCGCGTGTTTGTTTCTCTTGAACAGTTTTGGTTTTTCTGAGATTGAATCCTCCTCCAAATCGCTCGCCGGTCATGATGAAGCTCTTGTCGATGCCACGGGCCTCTGCACCGCATATTTTGCAAGCGTAGGTACCGTTTGCTGAGAGCTTGAACTTTGTTTTTGCATGACAGTATTGACAGATTGAGACCCCTTGAGAGCTGTTCATTTTTTACCGCTTTAATTGTTAAATAAAAGCGCAAGTCAAAAAACTGTGTAGAGATGAAAAGCAATTTAGGAATGTTATTTTGCGCGTTTTGTAGTATTTTGTAAAATTGATAGCATTCAATTTCTAGTTTTATCATTTTCTATTATATTTTCTCATGAACGAGCTTCGTTTCAAAACAGCTGAGGGCTCAGAAATCAAGAGAAGACAGACCGTCATTGGATTGGGACCCTGCATAGAAGAGCACCCAACGAATTTTTCTCCGATGGAGAATACCAGCTGGTAGGTCAGGCTCAGAAGACTTTCCTTCGAATTTACGCGGGAATTCAATAGTGAAGTCCTAATGAGGAAAATAATCATTTTAGAGATGGTAATAGGAGACCAAACGAAGCATTTTAATGAAAGTGAAAAATTTCACTCCTTCATTCTCACAAGTCCTTGATTTTAGACTGACTATACTTGGTTTGTTCGAGATATAATTAAATGTTTCAAACTTTCTGGATAGAGTTAACCTTTCTGGTAACTAATTCAAGAGAACACGTGCGATGATCAGGCTCTTTCCTCTCTCAGAATTCTTCGTTGGTTGGTTCCCAAGTAACACTTCATTTTCTCCTTATTTCTCCTGTAATCGTGCTTGCTAAACGAGTAAGTTACTCGTTTTACAACATCATCAAGCTGAATTCTATCTACCCTCAGTTTGAGTTAAATAGATTAAGATTTTATCTTTCTAACTGCTGAAAATTGCGCACATTTTACTTTATCTAAATAAAAAGATAATCGTTGAATTGCAAAAATTATCAACAACATCATCTTCAAAGAAATGTCTTGGACAACACAAAGAAACTACCCCTCTCCCACTTACTCCACACCCAATAACCTCTTGGATGAAAACCACTCACTTTTTCAAAAAGAACAAGACCTTATCCGAAACAAAGACGCTATCATCGCTGAACTCGAAGCACGAGTTAAACACCTTACCAAAGAGCAATTTTTACAAAGCGAACTTATCAACGAAGCAAACCGCACGACAGAGCAATGGAGACAAAAATTTCTCGACTCTAAAGCCGAACTTGGCGAGACCCAAAGCCACTTCCAGAGAAAAACTCAGCAACATGAAACTCCAACTGATTTCCAATACCCGACACGTCAATACGATCAAAGAGATTACGGAGATGCGAATCTCAAAACCATGAGAAGATCCAATTCACAGATGTTACAACGACCTCCGATTAACGATCTCATGATGCAAGACCTTACAAATAAAGCCGCTCTGCTCGCTGAAGAAGTAGATCAGCTGAATGTGAAGTTAAGAGCGAAAAATAAGGAAATTGAAGTGCTGACGCAGAACTTCAACACGTTGAGGGATAAGATACCTCTCCTTGTCCAAGAAAATGAAAAAATGGCAAACGAATACGCCGCGAAACAGCGCGAAATTGAGCGGTTGAAGGAGAGACTCGCTCAGAAAGACCAAGAAGTGGACGGTTTGCTTGAAGAGAAAAATACCTTGAATAGAACAAGGCTTGCGGATCTCGACCAGAGCCAGCACAAGATGAATGACCTACATTTGAGATACGAGACTCTTAAGCATGACTATGAGAGTTTGAAAGAAGTGTTAAGCTCCAAAGGCAGGGAGATAGCTGTACTGAGAGAGGAAAATGCCTGCATCCCGGAGCTGAAAACGAAGCTGAGAAGCTATGAAGCTGATTATAAAAGTCTCGAATCGATGGGGGCTGAGTGGAAGAAAGCTGCTGACACCTTCCGGTCGAGGTGTATAGAGTTAGAAGCACAGGTTAGCCAAAATTTGATCAATGAAAACGAATTAGCTGTGCTGAAGAGAGAAAATGAGAATTTGAATGCGGTGGTCGCAAGGAAGCTCGAAGAGACAAAAGCCATGAAGCTTGACCTCAATGAGCTCGCTGCTGAGAATGAGAAGCTGAAAAGAGAGCTTAAACTCACAAAAGATGCGAATGAGCAGTTAAACGCGAATCAGAGTGACTTGAGACGAGAACAGCAGAATTTGCAGGCCAGAGATCGAGAATTGGAGTTGGAGTTAAAGGAAGTTAAACAGCAGAGAGATATCGCTAGGATGGAAGCTGATAAATTAAATAAGCAATTGGAGAAGAGAAACTCTGAAGCTGAGCATTGGAAGCATCAGGTCACGCATCTGGAGGAGGATTTGAGAGGACTTGAGGATTTGAAGCATAAATTAAGGATAATTGCTGATGAAAACGATAGACTTTCAGGTCTGATCGAAGAGTATGAGCATAGATCGAATTCAGCTGAAAGGAAAATCGAGTCATTGGAGACCGAGCTCAGTGAGTTAAAGGATGCGAAATTGAAATTGGAGTACACAAAGCAAGAGAAGGATAGACTGGAGCAGGCGTTAGACCAGAAGAACTCGGAACTTGCAGACACTCAAGCTAAACTGTACGAGTCTGGAAGGAAAATCGAGGAGTTGAATCGCCTAAAGGATGAGATTGCACTCTTGAATAACGAGAAGCATGAGCTCGAAATAACTGTGTATGAGAAAAATGCGGAAGTTTTAAAAACGAAAGAAATCATGAAAGACATGGAAAAAAGAGTACTGAGCTTAGAAAGAGTAGAGGGTCAGGTCGCCGCGGTAAGGACTGACAACGACAGATTGAGTGAGCTTCTTTCAGCGAGAATCCGTGATAATGAGGATTATCGGGAGAGAGTAAAGCAATTGGAGTTTGAGCTGAGGAAGATTGACGAGCTTCAGCTCCAAATAGAAAGTTTGCAACATGAAAGACAAATGACGGATGAGCTGTTACAGAAGAGAAACGAAGACGTTGAAACTTGGAGGAGGAAGCTTGTAGCTGCTGATAAGAAAAATGTTGATTTGGAGCTCAGCCTGGATGGATTGGAAAGAGAAATAGGACACCTCAAACAAGGAAACCAAGAAAAAACTTCGCAAATAGAAGGACTAAAATCTAAGGTCCATGACTTAGAAAACCAAGTCTTCAGGCTGTCTGAGGTCGAGAGACACAATTCAAGACTTGAGGTTGAGAGAAATATGCTCAATGATGAGCTTGAGCTCAAAAGAAATCAGATTGACGAGCTTGAGATAAAATGCCAAGATCTGGAAAAAAATGAGCATGTTATTGCTCAGTTAGAAAGTAAGCTCAGAGAGGCGAATAGTGACTATGACAGACTAAAAGTCCGTTATGAGAAGGCGATTCAAGAGCTGAACCAAGCTGAGAATAAGAACCACGAGTTGCTAAGAGATCAGAGCGAGCATGAGAGATTAAAATCCCGCTATGAAAGAGTAATTCAAGAGCTGAATGAGGCAGAGAATCGAAACCATGAATTGCAGAAGGAACTTGCTAATGTTCCTATCCTTGAATCGAAAGTGCAGAGTTTAGAAAGGGAGAAAACGAGTAATTTGAGGCAACTCCAGAGCTTGAATGATGAGCTTAAAGCGACAAATGCCTTGCTACGAGATGTGCAGGCAGAGCTTGGCCAAGCAAAGAGCAAAGTAAATACAATCCCTTCATTAGAGAAGGAAATTTCAGCTAAGCAGACTGAAGTGAATCGGCTGGTTGAAATCGTTAAAGGAAATGACGATATCATCGAAGAGCAGAGAAAGAAGATTCGGGGTCTCGAGGATGAGGTAGGAGCATTGCAGCAGGTCAAAGCAAACAACGAGGCTCTGAGGGCGGAATGCGATTCTCTAACTTCAATGCTAGTCACAAAGAACATGGAAGTTGAGCGACTTGCCTCAGTTGAAAAAGAGCTCGGAGTGAAAGTTGTCGAATGCGAGACACTTACCAAAAAGATTGTGTTATTAATCGAAGAAAACGATAGATTAACAGAAAGTTTGCAAGCGAGGACGCGACAGTACACAGAGAGCGAGCTGAAAGCCCGAGAGCTTGAGAGAAATTACCAAGCGAACGCACAAGAAAGCGAGAGATCTAATTTCATGCTCAAAGAGAAAGAAAAACAGGTAGATGATTGGCGAAAGCGTTGTTTGGAAAGCGAGGCTCAGCTCGCTCAAAAGAAAGATCTCGAGGCGAGACTTGGACAAGTAACTCACGAATGCGATAGACTCGTGGCATTATTGGAGGAGAAATCTGCGCAAGTGGAAGACCTCCAAAAGGAAATACTCAGGTTGCATGAGGCTGCACTCACACAGGAGGATATGAGGAGTAAGTTTAGAACTGTTTCTGATCAGAGGGACCTTGTTGAAAGGAGGCTCTTGATGCTAAATGAGCAGCTAGAAACGACGAAGAGGCAGCTGGCGGAAATGGAGAAAAAGAATGCTGTGCTTACAATGGAGGTGGATAGACTCGCTGGTTCTTTCGGAAAAGAGAAAGAGGGACCACGAGTATCGAGGGAACTAGCGATTATTAATAAAGAAAATGAGAGACTCAGAGAAGAGCTGCTGAGAGCCATTGATGAAAAGGAGCACTGGAGGAATAAATTTTTCAATGAAAGTCGATTATCTGCTAATCTGGAGACGAAACCTTTCCTTGCTGATGAACCTAAGAGCAAGTATGAGCCAAAGGGTTCTGCGCTTAGAACAATTAAGTCACCGAAAGGACACCATGTGACATTTAAGGAATAATTGCTTCTTTTTTTTCATATTCAAAAGAATTTTTTCATGATTGTCTGAATTAGGAAGTCATCTACGTGCAAAGCAATCTTTCAATTTTCAAATTAATCAATGA
>ENA-UOTX01000985-UOTX01000985.1-compost-metagenome-genome-assembly--contig:-NODE-985-length-25004-cov-7.434549_pt1 | contig 25004 bp, 17 predicted proteins | sample MGYA00238143_ERZ746982 | MGnify/ENA primary metagenome ERZ746982 (study PRJEB28758, sample SAMN06268862) | compost metagenome | isolation source: single cell | place: USA: California, Emeryville, Joint... | reverse complement strand
GCTCTGACGGAGTCCATGGTACCTGGCTCAAGATCCATAAGGATGGCTCTTGGGACGTATCTGCCACCAGTGGCTTCATTGTAGTAGACGTTGATTCTCTCAAGTTGGAGATCAGAGTCACCATGGTAGGTACCGGTTGGGTCGACACCGTGTTCGTCAGAGATGACTTCCCAGAACTTGGCACCGATTTGGTTACCGCATTGACCACCTTGAACGTGAACGATTTCTCTCATTGATGTAGAGTTGGATGTTTGAGTGAGGGTATTCTTTTTGGGTTGTAACTTATTTGATTATTAAAGCCAAATGACCCTGCGCTTAAATAATCGAAGCTCATAAAGTTTAAATTGAACGGGGGTAAAATAATCATTGATATCGTTTATTCACACAACAAAATCTTTTCTTATCAGGGATAATGAGATCCTCAGATTCAAATTTAAATTCAAAAACTGTTGCAAAATTTTTTTCGATCGTGAGCTGTATCCAACTGCAATAATATTTAATTGTAACTCTGATCCCCTTCTCATTGTCGCTGTTGCCCACTGCTCTTGATTTAAGATAGTAGAAATCTGAAGGAATTATGGATAGAATACCTGCTCTTACAATTTTTTGAGAACAGATGTTAAGTTGAGACCGAATAAATATGATATGATGATTTAAATTTTAGATTAATGCCTCTTCTAAAAGAATATTCATGCACTTGATATGCAATGGAGGAATGGAGCCCTCTTAAAGATTAATTATTGTTGAAAAGCAAAATTTGAAATAAAAAGCACGTTTGAAAGTTGTTGGGTCATTTTTAACTTGTGACTTACCAACGTTTTGCAAAGCTGACTCATTAACCATAAGGAGGATTAAATCTTTCAACCTTTCACAAAGTTACTCTAGTTTAGAGACAAAATTTTGTAGTTGTTTGAAAGAATATTCAAAAATGATGAGTTCCTTTAGATTATGAAAACATGTATTAAGAAAAGGGATACATTTTAGAATCACTAACCAAAACCAAAAAGATAAATGTAAGACCTAAAATATAACTCATTGTAGTTATTACCTTTTCAAATACTGTTAATCAATGTTTCTCTTAGTCAAGATAAGGAAAGCAGGGACTAATACTGCCCTGGTTTCTTATTCCACTGTTGCTCTCTGAGCGTAAGTAAGAGATTTCCAACTCTCTTTTCTTCCAATTTCTCCTCAATTTGCTGCTTCAATTCTGCAGCATATTGCTTTTGTCTTTCTTTGTTAAATTCAGCCTTTGATTTTTGGAACTGCTCGAATTTTTGGTTTTCATTCTTCCAGTACTCCGCTTGCTTATAATATTTCTCCTTTTCATCTTGCTGGCGAAGCTTCTTTTCTTCCATCTGCTCCTCTAAATAAGCTCTCGTGTCCAGTTTTCGAAGCCAAGCCTGTCTCTTTTCCTCTTGGTCTGCTGCTTGTAAACGCCTCTCGTTCTTATCTTCCCAGTGCTTGATCTTGTCCTCTTGTTTCTTCAATTTCTCATCGTACAACTGCACTAAAGCTGCCTTGCCAGCTTCCATAATCTGTCTGATTCTCTCTTCTTTCGCCTGGAATTCCTCTTGTCGCTGTCTTTCTTGTGCATCAACCATTTCATTGTATTTATTCTGCATGTTAACTTCCTCTTGTCGATCCATTTGTTTCTGTTGCTCACGTCTAACCTTATTATCTTCGATCTCATTGATCACTTTCCGCATCATTGTCAGCTCCTGCTCCTTCCGCTTGCGCTCGATTTCCTTCTCCTTGGTTATCTGCTCATTGATCTGATGCAAAATGATCTTGTCGAGCGTTTTGTTTTCCTTCTGTTCCTGTCTTCTCTGGATCTTGTTCTGCTTCAGTTGTAAATCTCTCATCTTCTTTTCATACATAATCTTTTCTTTCATCTCATCGGCCTTCTTTTTCTCCTTGGCGTTCTCTATCTCCAATCGCTTTATTATCTGTTCATGATCAATCTGCTTCTGAATGACGTCTTTCTCCTTCGCCTTCTCTTTCTGCATCACGAGGAAATCCAGCTCCTCCCTAAAGCGTTTCTTGCTTTCTGCCACTCTTTTTTTCTCAAGCATCTCTTCCTCCTTGTAGTACTCATTGTTATGTTTATAAATGTCAGCCCATTCTTGCGCTTCGAACTTGTATTGAGAGGTCTGAGGTTTCACGGTCCCATAATCAATGACCAGCGGCTGGCTCTTTTTCGTGTTGGTAAAATCGATCTCGCCAAGGTTTGTTGCACCTGATATTTTCGAAATGCCCGAGCGAACTGAAAGCGCGTCATCATCGACATTCTTATTTGCGATTGTGACGCGTTGAGCAAGAGTATTTTTGGCCGTAGCACCGTTCTTGATCGAGTTTTCGAGCTCCTGAAGTTGTGCTCCTGTGAGCTTTGAGCCTCCACCCAAAGCGCGATCGATCTTAGCATTAAGAACGCTCTGATCTTCTACTTTGTAGAGGTCTTGGTACTTCTCAGCTAGTAAACGCTTGAGTTCTTCGCGCTGTTTCTTGGAGATTGTTTTATTGGATTTCTCTTCCTTGCTGGCAAGAGATGGAGGCTTCTTTGGGTAGGACATTGATTGATATTAAGCTTTGAACGTTTTGATTATATAACTAACCTATTTGATATATATGTATATATTCTGCAAAATCAGTTATATTTCAATCCAATTTTCACAACGACGCAAATCAGGTTCTTAATTGTTCAAGCATCTCCGTCTCATCTCATAGAATATGCATTGCTTGAACCAATTAGAGGAAAATAATAAGATTCTATTCATATATCTATGAGTTTCGGGCTGCACTTCTTCATGCGTGAAAGCATACGTTCTTCTACCAATCATAAAATATTTTTGTACATTTGATAAAGTGCCTTGTTTTTCTGCTTTTTAGCAACGGTAGCATTGTGGTAAACTTTTCGCCTGATAACTCAACACTACTTGATTTTCATCGCAGTAACATCGAGTCCTTTATGTAGCATATATAAAAAGCCATTTTTTCCCTTCATAATCTTGCTTATGACACAAAGCCTGCATTTCTCACAATCATTTCTAACATCATTTTAGACGCTAGAGAAGTTGAAAAAGAAAGAAGAGTATTATCATCAACACGGTGATAAGAGGATAAAGAATCAGTAGCGAGACATTGATTTCGAATCAGCATGAACAATACAACTCTTTCTGCGGAAAAGATTGGGAAAAAGCTAATAACTGGATTTCGGCGTACTGATTGCATATTAGTAGCAGCAAAAACTCTTCCTCTGCAAACCCGTTTTCGAATAAAAATTATTTAAAAAATATTGTGCGATGTTGGTTTCTCGATTGTTTTTCGGTCTTTCTTTCAAGGAGCTCTCCAAGGCAACAAGGTTTAGTTTCCATAAATCCAACAACTATCTCTCGAAAAAAGACCTCTATCGTAAGGCGAACTATCTCATTCAATATCTAACCAATACTTAGAAATACTTGGAGTTTCGAAAAATGCCAGTCAGGCAGATATCAAAAAAGCCTACTTTCAACTCGCACAAAAGTACCATCCAGACAAGAACCCAGAGAAGAACGCAAAAGAGAAATTTGCTGAAATAAACAAGTAGAACTCTGATCCTCTTCACAGGTTTTGAAATATCCATATTTAGCGCATATGAAACTTTGGGAGATGAAGCAAAAAGAAAGACATACGATTCCTTAGGTATGACTAGTGACGAGCAAGCACAAGCTGGCGCTGGAGGAGGATTCGGTGGAGACCCATTTGGTTTTTCAGGCTTCTGGGGAGGACAAGGAGCAAAAGGAGGCCGAGCTGGAGGTTTTGAGGATATTTTTGAAAACTTTGGTGATTTCTTCAATATGGGAATGGGTGGCGCTGGACAGCAAAAGGGGCAAGATGTCCTTCTGAGTATTTCTATCAGCTTCCAAGATGCATTTCGAGGAGCCTTGAAAGAAGTTGCATTCGATAAAGTGGACGTATGTAACCGTTGCAACGGTACAAAGGCTGAGCCAGGCTCTCAGAGCACGAAATGCGGAACTTGTGCTGGCAAAGGAACCTTAAACTACCGACAAGGACCAATGACGTTCCAAATGACATGTTCAAAATGTCAAGGAAAAGGAACCATCGTCAAAAATCCTTGCAAAACTTGCAACGCTACGGGTGTAGCTAAAGTCGTGAGGAAAGAAACGATTAATATTCCAAAAGGCATTAACAACGGACAAAGTCTCCGCATAGGCGGAAAGGTATTGAATCAAATTTTGTTTTCAGTACGTTTTAACGTTTGTGTAGGGTAACAGAGGATCCTCTGGTCTTGCAGGAGATCTCATCATTAAGGTGAAAGTTGATCCAGATCCATATTTCAGAAGAGACGGTTTTGACGTTTATACTGACGTATACTTGACAGTTTCCCAAGTATTACTGATTCTCCAGAGCAACTGCTAACAATATTCTGCTTTTAGGCAGTTTTGGGAACAAAAGTAAACATAAAGACATTAGATGGACAAGAAACAATATCTGTGGACAGAGGAACTCAACATGGTGAGAAGAAAAAGCTAGCAGGAAAGGTAACGATGATCAAGCAGCAACATTTTCCAACAGATTAATCTACTTTCTCTAGGGAATACCTAAACTGAACATGGAATACGAGCGAGGAGACCACTATGTGGTCTTTAAGGTGATCATACCATCGACGTTGAATCCACAGCAAGCAGAGATCTTCAGACAGCTTCAACAGCTGGAACTCCAAAAAGCTTAAGATTGATTTGAAATTTTTGAATTATCAATTCTCTGCTACTTCAAGAAAGTTACTTTGTGCAAGCGCCTTTCAAAGTTACTGAGCTGATTTATGTAAATGAGTTGAGTTGTTCAATACGATCAGGAATAGTAGCTAGTGTATTTCGATTTGATATTATGCTTCATTGGAAATGCATTTTGACTCAAGTATATCTTTGTTAACGGATGATCAATGAAGAAAAAATTCTTGTTGTTACACACAACGAAAAAAGCCAATAAGAGTCGAATTCAGAAAGATCCATGAATAAAAAATCGATTAATAATCTCAACCTCCTTAGCGGAAGAGAATAGACTATGATGTGGCATAATCTTTCGCTTGAAATGAAGGAAAAACGAGAGAGCTTCATTTTAATATCAAAATTTTCAAGGGTTTTGTAGTTATAATAACCTTCTTGTAAAAATACAGCGATCATAACACTAAAAGCGACGATAAAACTAAGGAACTTCTTCCAACCATGGGAAGATCTTGTCGATTTCGAAGGAATGAACCTCTAAACGAAATCCTCGGTGGGATATTCGTTGAAGCCTCCCGCATTATAATCATAATAGAGTACATCTCCCTTTTTTATATTTTTCGCAGCATAAAGCAAAACTCTCACACGTCCCTCGATATTGAATCTCACGCTCTTGACCTTTTTCACATTAGCAATTCAATACGAGAAGTTTATTTGTCAGTTACATTAAGTTTGTGTTGAGCGTCATCCTTGAAATTATTGATTCCCGATAAGAATCTCGCGAGGTTGCCTCGAGACTCTGGACAAATTACCAGACTTGTTGAAGATCTTGTTGTTCTCAACAGATCCATAATACTGTCATTTTTATCAAACAGTCGATTTCTTGCAAAATCCACCTCACCCACATATTCTGCAATGAGTGTGCGACTGGGAATATTTTCGGCTGCTTGAACTATGAACCCTTGCAGTTTATCTTCGATCACGTTCACTGGCGCATAATTCCCATTTCTTGTCATCTCTTTGAATTTGTTAAATAGTTCAAGGTTCTGCTGATCCATTATCTAAGACAGTTAATCAAGGACTCATTAAAATTAGTGATCTTACCTGCAAGTTCGGCTCAAGTGTGGCATTATTTGCCTCAGGCCGGCATTCAGGGTTACTAGAACACAGATCGTCGTCAAAAGTAAGATTTTTTGAAATTAAAGCTTTTGCTAGTAAGGCTTTTTGTTGCAGTAGTTCTTTCTCCTCCGACAGCTTAGGAAGTTTGAAAAATGGCGTTTTTTTCTTTGTAAGAATCAGTTTTTTTGAGCTTTTTTTTGAGCGGGATCGTTTGGCCTTCTTCGAGGTTTCGAGCTCAACTTCCTCTTTTATTTCCTCCTTACCTTCCATGGTTGACTCTGATTCCACATCCATGGAATCCTTAAGTATCTTTTTATCATCTGGAAGAGAAGTATGCTTGCTGGATTTGACGGTAAAGAATTCAAACAGGGTCTTATTCGTATTGGGGGTCGCAGCTGTAAAAAATGAAATTATTTCTGGTTGGATTGGAATCAAATATACTTTTGACATCTCTCTCACAAGTGCTACACAAGATAGCGCTTTTGCTTTTATTGAAGCAAGCCGCGTGATACATATTTCGACACTTTACACACATCTCTTTATAACTTCTTTTGCTCGGTTTCTTTCCTGAGAGCTTGCTAGGGGCTGGCTCCTCAATATCTTCTTCGCAATGATGGCATTGCTAATGAAATTATTGACTAAATCTCAACGGCTATCGCTCTTTACCTGAATGATTGAAGTTTTTGTTGGAATTATGAAATGCTCCTCGAGTGTACTCTGTCTCATTTCTTTTGGAGATTCATCCATTTTATTCTTTAATTCAGCGCAAGGAGGACATATCCACTCCTCGTCTTCTTGTGGCAATTTTTTTAAAACTGGATTCTATCACATGAATGAAGAGAGGAAAAATATGAGTTTTGGTACCAAGCAGAAAGTATGATAGGCATCATCACAAATATCGCAAAGCAGTAGCAATTCGTCATGGTCGGGAGTTGCGCACTTCTCGCATAACTTTTCAAGGAAGTACATCTCCATTCGATCATCCACGCTCACCTTCTTTGGGTCTAACTTCTTGAATATTTTACGAACTTCTGAAAGATATTCTTCAGTCTTCTTTTTGAGAGTTTCGGGGTCTAAATTTTGACTTCTCTTTTTGTGTGTTGAAGGTTTCGAGGATGGCTCGTTAGATTTCATAATCTTCTTTCTCAAAATCCGGATTTCTTTCTCCAACTCGCTTAGTGTTGCTTTGCTTCTCTTAGCCATTTTGCGAAATGAAAATGATGAGGCTTTATTGATTGCTCTGATATCGCGCGAAAAAAGATTTTGTTATTATTCAGTTTAGATATTTGCATCGTGTTATATTTGTAATTAGTCCGCCAAATATTTCTTTTCAAGCGGGAATTATATTTTACCTCTCAAACAGATAATTAAATATTTCATTGCGATTGTAAACTGAGAACAGTACACGTGGGTCTTGCCTTTTTCATGAATCACCTGGAGATAGGCTTAAATTAGATGAATTTGCCTGAACTCTCGATTGAACAAACATTATTAGCAAAAATGAGAACCAATTGCAAATATATTCCAATATTTTTTGATAGAGAGACCAAAAAATCCTATTCCTTTGATTTGGCCACTATTCTCATCAAACTAAGAATGTTCTAAGCCTTGTTTAGAACCTTATGCATAATTTTACGAAAATGAAACCTCAAACCTCAAAAAAAAAAAACTCATTGAGACAAAATGGTGTTTGTATAGTTGTATATGGGCATAATCTCTATGAAGGCACAAATGAGTAGTAATAATATTAAAGTCTCCAGACTCTCTTATCAATGATCAAATATTTCTTATCTAGTCTTTTATAGAGCAACCCAAGCAAATATTTAGTCATTATTCGAGGATATGCTACCAGATAATTAATGCTCCTAAAAATAAAATGGAGAATAAAACAGCTAACAGGGAGTACCCTGCTACTGAACGGCAACCCAACCTTCTTCATCGTCCAGATCATCATCATAAATCGGGTTACCAATCCATCTGCTTTTGGATTCTTTTTGCGCCTTTTCCATTAGTTTGTCTCTCAAATTTGCCTTCATCTTTCTCAAACTTGATTGCGTGTGTCGAACACCATGTTCACGAACGCTGGGTAAAACATTCGGTGTAGGAGTTTCAGTTTGCTGCTTTTGTGGCTTTTTTTGCGGCCTTCTTGGTGGAGATGGTGATTTTTTGCTAAAAAAATTTTAAAATTTAGATTGCTATCGATAACGACAATGCATTACTTCTCCGATCTGTTTCTCTTAGATGACGTCATACCCTCATACCTGGCACTTTCAGTTGTCGGAATTGCATTTTTGTTCTGGTTTATCAAAGAAGATTACACTCAATAAACTGCAAAGGAATAAGGGTCTTACATCTCGGAAACCTTCTTCCTCTTCATCATCCCAGTTGTTACCTTTGGACTCGGATCCTTTCAGTTGTTCATCTGCTAATTTCTTATATTCTTTTAGGAACTGGAAGAGCAGTCTTGTTTTTAAATGTCCATCAACGACTTTCCCTTTGAGCTTATCGACGTCTCTAATAACGGATTTGATATTTTCATTAATATCTTGGGTCATGGGCATATCCTCCATGATAATGAATAAAAGTTGCACCAATTTCTTCTCCAATTTTCCGCGAAGCTCTTCTTTGCTTGAGTCGCCGCTCGCATTCAGATTTTTGCGAGCTTGTTTTATCGTCTTAATTTCTTCTAGAATTTGGTCGGCTGATGGGCGATTAAGCTCTTTCGGTTTTGATTCAATTCTATTAGAAGCCAGAGGAGAAATGTCTGAAGCAAGGAAATCCTTATCAAAAGCTGTTAGCGCTGACCTTTTGAAGCCAAGAGGATTCATCCTTGGAAAGGCTGGAGGCGCACCGCTATCAGATCCTTCTGAGTTATTGTCTGCTTCTACAGTATTTTTTGGAAGTATTGCTGCTTGTCTTTGAAAACTAGGTGATTTTTCTTGCACTGGTTGCGTATATGTAGGAGTTGGCTGCTGTTGCTGTTGTATGGTATTTTGCTGTGGTTGAGGTGGATTCTGCTGTGGTTGTTGCTGTTGCTGTTGCTGTTGTGGTTGCGATTGTGATTGAGGACCAGACTGTTGGCTAGTTTGAGAGGTAAGCATGTTTGGTTGATTTTGATTGTCATGTTCAGGTGGAAGTCCAGCACTCTTCAGGCTTTCTTGATGAGCCCACTCTGGAGCTCCAGAGCTTTTCACTCTTAATTCCCCACGAATGTTTGGACGATGTGACATTGTGGTAGTAGTCATGTTCGTTGTGTTTCCCATTGGAGCACCAATTGGATTGTTATTAGAACTCATGAATACCATGCCTTCCTCAACTACGCCGCCCATGCTGTTCTCGGTTCTGTTGTTCTCTGGTTTAACCCCTGACCATCTTGACTCGTTCGCATTAGACTGTGTTTCAAATAAAACAATTTAAATTAATATTGGCATTTTATGACATGCTGTCTTACTATTGGACTAGCGTTCGAGAAGACCTGGAAGTTTTCTTGCATTGCTTGCTCTTCTTCATCGCGTTCCTCATCATCTTCTTGACTCTTATTCTCATCTTCTTCTTCATCATCTTCTCCTTCAGTCAATTCAAGGGGATCCAGGTGCGACAGTATTTTATTCAATCGCTTGCTAGATATTCTGCCTGATGCAACATGCATAATATTTTGGAAGCTAATATTGAGTTCGTCGATGTAAAATTCCGCTTCATTCATCAACTCCACGCAAGCTTTCTGAATTCTCTTTTTATTCTCATTCCTTCAATTTTGAATCAACACTCAAATAACAAGCAACGGTTACCTAGTGCATGCAATTTCTCTTGCTATTGGAGCAAGCTCTCTGTATATCGGTACATCTTCGAGTAATTTGCTGACAGCTGGATCCCGCATTATTGAATATGCCTCAATGTAGTCTTCATCATAAAGGCCTTTTTTATTAAAAAGAGGGTGAGGGACGTCTTTCATTTCTTCTTCATTTTCTCGCTCAGGGTTTGTTTTTGCCTTATTTTTCTGGAGAATATAATTCGTCTCTTTTATTTTCTGAATATTCTCCATTTCATTTGGAAAAACTCGATTTAGTTTGTCCTTGACAAGACGAGTGAGCCTCTCTTCATTCAGCCTTCTGAAATCATAATAAGCATCTTCTGTCTGTTTCACTTCATTTTTCGCCTTGCTTTCTTCAAGGTTAAAATGCTCATTTTGCTGAGTTTGGAAATTGGTTTCCTTTCGGTAATTTTTCATCTGACTGTTCTTTGTGGCAAAAGCATCATAAAATTCTTCATCATTTTTTGGAATCAGTAATTTTTCAGACTGCATTATGACACTAGATAGCTCATCACGCACTTTTCTACGCATTTCCTAATTTCGAACATCAGAATTTCAGAAATCTGGAAGAGGTTCATACATCGAATTCAGGTCTAATTTCAATCTGCCTTTCATCGCCGGTAAAAAGAGGTTGCTTTTTTGGCTCTTCCGTTTCCATAGTGAACCTTGTGTCGAACTTATTTGTCAGAATCTCTGAAAGCAAGAAAAAATAAAGTCTAATAATCAATCCTCAAAGAAATACCAAGCGCTGAAGGTCGATCAGGCGGCTCATCTCTGACCTGAAACTCAATTTTCTCATCATCCGCTTGATGAAGGAGATCTGCCACATTTTGGTTTGCAGTTTTATCAATCTTGTTCTTAACATTCTCTATTTTATCTCGCTCAACAAGACCCGCTGGTATCAAAATTTGTTAGGTGAACTTCGATGATGTTGCCAGTATTTACCAATCTTCTTCTTATACAAAGAATTCCAGTCGTTCTTAGCGTTTAGTTCCATGAGTTCGCACCAGTCTAACTTATTACTTAATTAAAAAATTCGTTTGTTTTGAATTGACTCAAGCTATTATGAATTATTCTCATTTAAATCGATTAATTTTCTTAGAAAAGTTTACCGATTAAATACGATGAATTTTCAAGCTCAGATGACGAACATTATTCTTCAGCCTTTCTTAATTTGGAATCCGTAAATTCGGCAATTTATTATTCATTTTTTCTTATAGGATGGCATCTCTCTTTCTCATCATTTTTTTTTTATGAAGAAAATGAACAAAAAATTAAAAATTTCTTAACACCATTAACTAGAGAAATTTATCTAAAGCTTAGGTTTATAGTTCTCAGCAAATTGATGCTCAGTGCTTTCTTTATCCATCGAGAGTGTTGAGGATTTATTATCAGTGATGATATCGATTTGCTTATCGGCCAATTCAGCACCAGACCATCTATGATAACAGTTGTGTAAGCATATACAGAAAATGAATTATCATTACTTTTGATGCTTGAGCTGATCAACGAGGTACTTCTTTTCTTTACGCTGGATTTTTTGCACGTAAGCAAGCATGTGTCTTGCTGCGAAATCCTTTGAGAATTTCTCAGAGATCAGAGAGTTCATGTGGAACCCTGCGAGGGTAATAAACTACAATGAATTATATAAACTTGAAGAAAGAGAGGGAGATTATTATTACCTGCCAGCAATAGCCAAGTTTTCCGAGCTCAGAGCAGAAGTTACGGATATCGTTGTCAGTAAGATGTCCAGCATCCCAGTTGAAGCTGGGTGACAGATTGTAGCTCAGGAATTTATTTGGATAGACGGCTTTGACTCTCATAGAGAACTCCTTAGCCACATCCAGTCTTGGAGTTGGTGTTTCCATCCAGAGCATATCACAATACTTGCAGTATTGCTAATTAATAGTCAAAATAAGAAGCCGAAACTAGGAGATAGATCTTTCTTACCAAAGCTCTGACAACACAGAGGTCTAAGCATCCGTTGATCTGGTAGTAGCCTTCTTCAGTTCTGCATTTGTCCCAATCGAAATCGAATGTGAAGCCCAAGTTTTGAGCAAAGTTTCTCGCTTCTCTCAATCCGAGAAGAGGGGCTCTTTCATTCCAAACTGCCAAGATCTAGAGTGGAAGAAAAGTCAATTTTGATAATCTCGTCATTTAACGATTACCTTTTCGCGAGTTGGGCCAGAGAAGCTTTTCTTGATCTTACGGACACCAGCCTCAACGTAAGTAACGAGCTCTTTTCCTGCATCCTCAGAAACACCGAGGATGTATGGCTGATCAATAATGTCAGAGTTATTATCGATAAGCTTGGCGGAAAGAGCGTCTGTTCTGGCAACAATTATGAGTTCTGTATTCATAATATCAGCCTGAACTCGAGCGGCCTTCAGTCTGCTCATGTGTTCAGAAGTCGAAATAAGAACCTGATCAATGTCAGTTAATAACACGTTAAATAGTTTTTTTCATACCTTTCCACTCATGTGGCCGCATTTCTTAGCACCAGCCCGCTGGTCCTCAAGGTGAATACCTGCAGCACCAGCCTCAATGAACATTTTTGTAAGTTTCATGGTCGAAGTGACTCCTCCGAAACCTGTATCTGCGTCCGCAATAATAGGAGCGAGGTAATCGTGATACGGCGTCTCTTTTCTTTCTTGCTCGGTCATCCTGCTTCTCGCTTCGTTCTGTTTTCTGTCGTGGTATAAGAGCGCCTTAAATAATTGTTCGACCTATTTTAAGAATTGGTGTAAATCATGAAATTCGATGTCAAGGAGTTTACCTTTTGAGGTACGGTATTAGCAGGATAGTCAGCAAAGTCTGGGCCAGGTTCGTGAGTCGTACTGGCAGTTGAAGAGCACTGCCATCCACTCACATACACAGTTTTCAAGTACTTTGTTAAGTTAGTAATCTGGACTGGGTCGAGTGGCCCATAGGTGTGCGAAAAGGTTTGGGTCTTGGTGCAATGAGTGAGGAGATTCCAAAGTTTCTTTGCCATGAGAGCGGAAGGGTAGTTGATTTTTATGGTGTTGCGGAAAGATGCAATGTCTCTCGCAGAGTATGATCTTTCAATATCGTTCCATCTAGGTGAGCTCCACCATCTGGTGATTCAATTATTATTTTAATTTCAATGGATAGATTACTGTTGGATCTCCTTTTCTTCTTGTAAGAGTCTTTGGGTCTCGTCTAAAGTATTCATCCTCGAAATTTAAATAAAAATATATTTGACTATATTTTTCGATTGCCGGCTTTTATACTTCAATCAGTTATTAAGTTTCATTTTGGAATTATCAAGATTCCAAATCGCATTATACCATCAATTAGCACAAAATCAAGAGAGAAGATTTCTTTTTCGATATACTTAGGCGAGATTGAATCGATTTAACTAGTATTCGATAACCGTTTGCTCAAAAATTAACCATTAGACTCAGTTCTCTCTTGATCTAGTTATTCAAACGAAGAGGTGGTTCCTGATAATTATAGCCAATAAATCACTCTGGATATGAAATCTATGATTCGCCAAGACTTTATTCTACAATCGTCGCTCAGATCCTATTTTTAAATTTTACGCTCTTGAGCATCTCTAAAGAAATAAGGTATGTCTGCATGATGATTGAATGAGGTACAGAATTTAAGCATCATACAACTGAACTTAATTGGACGGAAGGATCGCGCGCCTTTTCCAAAATTAGTTCTGCGATGGAGATCATAAAAGGTAATCTGAGACTTATGAAATGGATTCCAAAGAGATAAATCAAGAGCGAGAATTAGGCATGGATGTGTTAAGAATTCCAGAGAATTGAAGAATTCTTCTTTGCACATCCTATCAGCATTAAGGGCTATTTGAGCGTTTTTGAAATAACGGTTCTATATTTACCATCCCACCCAAAGAAACAATGAACGATAAAATAGCGGGAGGAATTTAAGCCCCTACAGATCAGACAGTCACTTTTTTAAAATTTTCTCTCCTTTTGCAGTCTCTCAAGCTAACGATGGACTTTATCGTATGACCACTGTGGTAACTGAAATAAGAATGTCTTTTAAGCAATGAGTAACTAATTTAATTAGAGCCCCAATTAACCGAATGCTCAAAGACCAAACCTTGAGAGTTACGATGCTTAAAGTTATTATTATATATATTACTCAAATGATTTATGCAACATGATTATAAGTGGATATTAGCTGTGCATTCAGATCAGAAAAGCAAGTTTTTCTGTAAAGGTTTGAAGACATTTCCGAAGAATTTAAAAACTTGTTTGGTTCATATTGGAACCTTCACGGTGAAATTAATTAATTTTATTTCCTCCTTATTTAGGCTTGCTTGATCAACTCGTACAGAAAATTAACAAGATTACTAAATTTCAGTTAGCAAGGTCGTTAGTTTTAAAATATCAAATTTTTCGAAATCTTGATTCAGCTATCAGAGCCACTATCCTCGGATAGGGTCAATGAGAAAGGAGTTGTAACAAAATATTTGTTAAATTTTAAATGTTGGCGCTATCTAGAATGGCACAATTCTAAACTCCCATACTTTATAAGCATTTCATTAACTTTTCCTAATATTTTTAGCATCTCGAATGTCTTGGTATAGAACGGTTTGCTTTCTCAGGCTTTTGCTAAGAAAATAATTAGTTTGCATTTTATTTAGTGCAGCAGATATTTTATTTTCAGAAAAAGCCTGTTACTACGATGATAAGAATTAAAGCTTTCTTATTTGGCTGCTGCGCCACAGAGACTCGGGCCCCAGAAGAAACTATAATCCAAAAAAATACTCCTGAAACTGACGTGGTTGTGGGGAAAAACTCAGCAAATAATTATTCTGTTCCTAATCAAACTATCAAATCAACGAAAATCTCAAGAATTACCTCAGAAGAAGTTGCTTCGGCACCCTTACTGGTTTTAAGAGTCATTGAGGGCAACATTCTGCCTCTTTTTTCAGAGTATGTAATCAACGCAGCGGGAATTACTACTGGAGGAAGAAATAAAAGAAACGGAATTGTATATATTGGTTCGCAAAAATACAAGATCTCTTCAAAAAATTCGCAACAGAGACTTATGAATGATATTTTGCTCAATGATCCAACAGTAGGAACGCGACATTCAATCATCAAATACAACCCCAGCAAGAAAAAGTACAGTTTGAAGGATCTTGGAGAAGGGTCTGGCACATTCGTTAAAATCGAGAAGGAACTGAAGCTGAAATCGGGTTTTATTGTCTCGTTTAGTGATTCGCACTTGTTAATCACGATAAGCGATGGAATGTTGAACGATCAGGCTCCGCTATCGGAGCAGCAGTCTTTGCCTAAAGACGCGCTCACTCTGAAGTTTCTTGAAGGTCCAAAAATAAATAAGACTTTTACTTTCGCTAAAGAGGACAAAGTTGTCAAGATAGGAAGAATGAATGATTGCAATATACAGTTCGATGGAAATAATCTATCAAGGTATCAGTGTACTTTCGAATATAAAGAAGGAGGTTGGTATATCTCAGATGGATTTGCCGGAAAAACTAGTACTAATGGGAGCTGGCTCTTTCTCGAAGATTTCTTAGAGATCGAAAGTGATGTAACGATTAAGATCGGACAAACTCTTTTTGCCACAACTATTAAACCTCAGAAATAAAAGCTCTTTTTTCTTCATACTTTTTTTTTTAATTGGAGTAATGGATATAAGCTAGGAGTGGACTATCGAGATTGCCTATCAAGATAGTTACAAAATTGCTTATTTTACAAGTTTTGCTGTATCATAATTCATTATTTCTGATCCAAGGAATATTTTTCAGTTTCGACAGGAAAAAATAGACGCCCAGGTACATAAATACGATTTCATATTCTACATGTATAGGATGCCAAATTTCTCTTACTTTAGGAGAATTATCTTCTAAAAAAAAAAAACTTGCTCTTTGGCGTTATCTTTCAAATTTGTCATTAATGAAACTGATTATTAATGGGCTCAAAGAAAGCTGGTTGAAGGCCAATAATGATAATTAATGGCATATAATTATCTCATGTTATCACATACGAAAGCTGCATGGCGTTTCGAACTCGAAACAGGCTAGAATCGAAAACAGAGAAGTCTTGCATATTTTAAAATTTTTTTGGTTGAGTTTCTTCATGGTCTGAGATAGTTGTCACAGGCTGTGGGCTACATATAGCAACTTTGTAAATGTTTATACATCGAGTCTTAACTTTATCTGCTGATAAACTATCATTTCTTCTATCTTATTGCTTTGCAACAGGATGAGAAATCGTAGAAATCGCTATGAACCTTAAAAATTTTAGTCATAGTTCTTGATAGATCTAGAAAAATTCCAAGAATCAATTACGTCTCGACCTAGGTTGGCTGACTGGCAAATATGATTTCAAATTATGAGAGTCGGGTCAATCAGGATCAATATTCCCAATCCATTGTTAGAGCATTAGGAAGGCTTTTCTCATCAATTTTGGATGTTATTTAGCAAATCCCTCAAGTTAAAGAATCAATTCAGGGTTATTAACCTCAGGAGCAAGCTGAATTAAATTATAGAAATAGCAAAATAAATTGGGAATATCACTTACATGGGAAATCTCTTTTACAGAAAGAAAAAAGAAACACTGCAAGACATTCCGAAGTCGTTCTGGGAGATCACAGCGAAGAACATTGACGGAGTAGAAGTCAATCTCAGTGATTATCAGAGCAAAAAAGCGATTCTTGTCGTTAACGTTGCATCTGCATGCGGATTGACAAATAAACAATATAAAGGAATGGTCTCTTTACATGAGCAGTATGCGGACAAAGGGTTCGAAATTTTAGCGTTCCCTTGCAACCAGTTCATGGGACAAGAAGACAAATGCGATCTCGATATCAAACAATTTGTGACGAAGAAATTTGGAGTCAAATTTCCATTGTTTTCAAAAGTTGAAGTAAATGGAACGAAATGCCACCCTGTTTTTAAATATCTGAGACATAATTCAGCACTTGGAAAGAAGCTTGGAGTAGCTCAAGAAATTCCGTGGAATTTTGCAAAATTTCTATTGAACTCTGAAGGGAAGGTAGTACAATTGTTTGCTCCAGATATCAGACCAGAAGTCATGGCTAAAGATATCGAGGCATTACTTGCGCAGTAACAGAATGTGCGGAGAGGTCCAAGAAAGTTGGGGGTTCAACTCTGAGTCGAGACAATTTTTGCTATACACATCTTCTTTACGTTAATTATAACAGAGTTGAGTTATATTAAGTTTCGTTTGAAAAGATTTATATTTGATCTCGGTTTATCCTTAACATATGGTTAATTATACAATTTTCAGGACTTTTTCCTCCCTCCTTTCTGGTTACATTTATTCGCTTTTGTGCAAGCAAGACTAAGCTATAATGGTATATCTGCGGGAGAAATTAATTATGAAGAGACAAATGACAGAAATCGGTATATTTTGTTGATTGCTTTTCTCATTTTAAGAAAAATATTTCTCACGACTATATTATCTGTCCAGGAAAGATATCATCAATTGAGCCCTACATAACCGCTTTACATTACCAAAAAGAAGCATTAGGCGTACTTAATTGCTGTTTAGTTAAATCTTATGTAGCTCATATACATAGTAATGAAATATGAAACTTTCTGCTTGGTACTCTGAGCTGAAATTGCCCTCCAAGAAATGCGTGTCCAGAACAAAATATTGACATGAATGTTCAAAAATGAAAATGAAAATGTCAACAGAAAGGCCGACACAGCAACCATCAGTGAAAAATATTTCCAACAGTGCTAGTCTTACTTCAAATTTAATTCATTTTTCTCCAAGATATCTTCTACAATTATTGGATAACTTAGGGAAAATTATGACCAGAGCGATTCTGAGACTGATCTCAATTAATATTCTTTTGGTCACAAATGTTATTTCTCATCTCCTCACTTTTGCTGTACCTCTACTTCTAGCAAAACCATCAAAAAATCACTGAATTATCACGCAATAACTCTCCTACTTTTAGTTATCATTATGCTGGACTTTCGTTAAAATAATTTGATAAAAGATATTGCTGAAAATAACTCAGTCTATAGACAAATTTGAAAACTGGATTCTATTTGGCATCACATCATTTAACTACTGAATATTTTTATCAAATCTCTTAAATACCCTTCTCACAGAAAATTTGGTCGCTAGGCATTCTGATATTTATTCGCTTGAAATTAATCACCCAAACCCACTCAGTTTTGTTTTCATTTTCACCAGCGAACTATACTTGAAGAATATTAAGCAATTATGGATATGCAGGTCTAATTTATCGCTATTGAGTCCAAATTTGTTGGAAATTCGTGAGAATCGCCAAAAAAAAGACTTTGGATTTACCGAATGGGGTAGAATTTGAACTCAACTTTGGCGCAAAATTCAAATATTTTTTTCCTTATTTGTAATGCTTATTCATTTATAAAAATATATATCTGTGAAGGTCGATTATTAATCCGGAGAGGAAATGGTAAGAAAATTGACCTGGAAATTTTTTATTGTAACTATAATAATGGTTCCGTCTAATTAGGAGTTGAGAAGATCAGTTAGACAAGCTGCGCCAAAATGGTATCATAATTAAATCTAGAAAAATGGTTTTAACCGATGACTAGGGTAGATGATGCAAGCGAAGATGAAGAAAAGCCGCTGTCAAAGAGAGTTAAAATCAATAATGAAGTAAGTCTTCTCGTTTGTCCTTTTGGGGGCAAATGGAATAAATATCAATAATAATGCTACTATTTGGCACATTAGACTTCGTCAACAAGTTTTCCAAACGGAGTAAGGCGTTCACAGCGTGCTCGCAAGCAAAATGAGCTTTATAAGAACTATGATCCTGATTCTGACTTTGATTCCGACTACGATTCGCGTCGGTCAAAATCCAAGAAAGGCAGACGTAGCTACCGCAGAGGCGTGGGGCAGATGTAAGAGAAAAATTTAGTTCGCTTGTCTTTTCGAAGACGCATTCCTTACATCTCTGGCTTCAGAATACCAAGTAAGCTCGAGCTTGTCCTTTCATGGAAGAGAGATATGATCGTTAACAATCAAAACAAGCCTTCTAAATCAAAAAAGTAATACCCCTCACTTTTTTGAATTTAGTTAATATTAAAACACGCTTTTTAACAGAATTGTCACAACTTCGAAAATCGCCGATTGTAGGCTGTCCGATCATGGCAATAATCTCCAGGCGCTCTTTATTAACATACGATGGAAGACGGAGTATAATCAAAAAGGAATCACTATTGAAGAATTCGTAATTCCTTCGTTACATTTGCAGTACTGAGATTAATATCGGAATAGAGAAAAATCAACTTGGATCGTAAGCTAATGAAAAGCGGAATCGTCTTTATGTGGTCCGAAAAGGAACTTCTGTGGAAAATCATGAAAGAAATGGAGAAAAAAGAGTTTGTATATATCGAGAACCTTGCTATTGTTCTTTTGGATCCGACAAAAATGACAGAAGGAAAAGAACCTTCAAAATTCATTGGAGACAAAGAGACACCTAAGGTTGAAACAACAGAGGAAGTAAAAATTGAGCTTCCTCAAAAAGCCGGAAGAAGCGGTTCAAAAGGGAAGAAGACGCAAACGCCGGAGACTGCATCGCTCGAGAGCGACACCACTTCTCACACGGTTAATAAGGGTGCTAAGAATGATAAGGCATCTGCAAACAAGTTCGCGACCGAGGAAAAGGCTTTCTTGGAGCAACTACATAATTACAATGGAGTTGAAGCGAACGATCTGTTTCTGAATACAGAGTCCAAATATTTCAAGAATACGAAGAAAGTATTGCTCATGTTCCGTAAAATAGCAGAAGGAAAGGATAAGAACCTAGAACTTAGACATCAGAGAACTCCTGATGTATTCTTTAGTACTGCAAATCCTTTAGATCCCCAAGGTACTTAGCCTGGTTTCTTTGGAGTAGCAAGCAATTCAAATTTTATATCTAGGGACTGATATCCAGACTAAAGAGGCCGTCTATAAGATGATTGAAACCCTCTTGCCCAAAGCAGCCTATGACGAAACTGAAAGTCACCCGAAATTCAAAATGATGGAGCTGTAAATTCTCTTATGAAATTAGCAATCATCAGACTATATTTTTCCTAGCTGGGCTGATGAAGAAAGGACAAGAGAAGGCTGGATTAGTGTCTGTGAGACACGTACTACTGCTTGATATAAGTAGTGAGGATAAAATGATATAATTCAAAAATCTGGAAAATCACTCCTGAGCACACCTAATGAAAAATTTGGAAGTCTATATTTTTATAGCGATTTATGTTTTGAAAAATCGTTTTTGTTGATCCACTGTCTCACAAAATTTGTCACCAGCATATATGAAAGTTTAGATTCTTAAATTTTAGTGAAAAATTAATTGAAAACACTTCTGTCAGACACTCAAGAATCTTGAGTTGAATCCAGTTCTTTTTGTGTTAGCTATCCAAAGTATAAAGTTAAGATTTTGCGATTACCAAAATGTATGTTTTTGCTTTTTGTTGTAATATCTGGTTGTGTATTTTAATAATTTTTTCTAATTTTTCAATGTTTTCCTTCCTTCGAATCAGACCTTTCGAATAAGAGAAATTTAGTTACAGCAGAGAATTTATAGCTTTGAACTTCAATATCATACGATGTTATTAAAGTTAAATTTTGGTGGAAAATTGAGAGCTCGTAAAGAACCAAATAATTTCATTATCACTATAGCAGCTAAGAGACAATCTGAGCCTATCCTAGTACCAATATGATACTCTTTAAATTTGCAGAGATATGTATGGTATGCATTACCTACACTAGATAGATGGCAACGAGCTTTAAGCATTAGTGTTGTTATCACCAAAATTCTTAATGTCACATGTTGTGCTAATCTTAATCATAAGGATTATATCCATCGTCATCATCGTAATCATCGCCCCCATCACCATCATCATATCCTCCTCCACAGTTACAATAATGATCCAAATCATCATGTTCCTTTCCTTTATTTCTTCCACAATTATAGCAGAATGCATAGCCACAGGTGCATGCCATATGGTCACAACCCTCGGTTTTCTCAACCCAGGCTCCGCATTTTGGGCACTGCTTGAAATTCATTCGAGCGACATACCTCTCAAACATCTCATCATTGCCATCTCTTTTCTGACCTACTTTGAACTCCATACAGGTCATTCCATCATGATACATCGCTCTGCAATTCATACAATAGTTTATCCGACATACAGGACAGGTAAAAAGTGCTTGACCAGGTACTTTGACAAAGGCATACTTGCAGTCAGCTGTTGGACAGCACGAAAGATCATTCTGATGAGTTTCAATGTAGTTCTTCAAGCTATACTCATAAAATTTATCTTCGTAATTTTTGTCGATTAGCTCTTTCATATCCGTTTTGGTAAGTTCTTTCTTGCAATCTTCAGACGGGCAGACTATCGGAAATTTGCGTTCATCTATTTTCATTTTGACGAATTCTGCAAGGCATGTGTCATGGTAAATGTGTTCGCAACTTTCGAGAGGTCTGAATTTATCATTGACAAGAACATCGAAGCAAACAGAGCAAACAGCGTCGGCATTATCTTGCTCCATTCTTTTTTTAACTCTCTCTTCTTGGGCTAGTTTGTCTTCCTCTTGCAGCTGAGTAATAAATGCGAGAGAAAGCTGCTCTTCTTCTTTGGTGTTAAGTTTACCAACTTGTTTGGGTGGTCGTTGCTGTACTTTCTCTCTCTCTTCGAGCTGCTTGATATACTTCATGGTCAGCTCCTCTTCTTCTCTCGTTGAAATTCGCTTATATCCTCTTTGCACCATATCGGTTATATCGATCATCTTGTCGTCAGCATCATCATTCTTCCTAATATTTTGATTTTTATTGGCTTCTTGTATTGCCTCGAACACGATTTTAGCATTTTGACTATCTTTCCTTTGGAGAGGCCTTTTCTCTTTGCCATTAGAATTCGATATCCTGGTCGGTGAAATGGATGATGAAGTCCTTGGTTGATCCAATTGAGAAGTAAGGTCTATAGTCCGTCCATTTAACTTGGGTTCAACAACTTTAGTTGGGCTGGGTCCGTTACTATCAGTATTATTGAGCCTTTGAGGCTCAGGTTTATCTTTCGATTGGAGGTTATTTTTCTTGGCAAGACTCTCGATCTGACTTTTAAAAATGTCCTCAGAGTCATCTATTGTATCATCTCTCATAAATATCGGTTTGTGCATTTTCAACGTATGAGTAGTTTGAGTATTCTCCGCTTCTGTTTTGTCATTTTGAGTGTTTTGCTCTGGTTGCAGTTTATCTGGGTTATGGGATTCAATATCCATAGATTTACTATCCTTGTTAACAGGTAGAGCTCGCTTGTGAGGAGTCAAATCAAATAAATCATTGTTCTTGGTAGATTCAATGCTTTTTGATTTATTGATGGATTTGCTATTTTTCGAATCAGGGTTTCCGGTGGCTTGACCATTCTGGATACCATTAGTCCCTGCTGAGACTGTATGTTGCTTCTCTGGCCGAGCCTCTTCTATCTTCATTTCTTCTCTTGAGTCCTTTCCTTCTAATATTTTCTCAGTGTTCCTATTCTGTCGATAAATCAGCTTCACAGCCTTGGTGGCATTAGCATTCAGAAGAAGGAAAAGTAAATGATATTTAGCATCGTAGTTGATAAAATTATTTATCTCCATCTTTGCAATTGTATTTAAATGTTGAATCATTTCTGTAATGTCTTTTCTCTGATGGATCGCTGAGTATAATCCAAGATAGAAAACCTCAAATTGATTCTTTAATTGAGCAGAAGCAAGAGTTTTCGAGATTTCCGCAGAAAACTCAGCAAGGTCTTTGAGAAAATCTATTTCCGTGCTTTTAACTTTTGCCAAGAACGCTTGCATGAGAGCGGCCTTATTTGCTGAATCAATGAGGCCCCCTTTTTCCATATCAAGAATACTTTTCAAGTATTGGAATAGCTGAGGAAGACTTGCTTTAGGAGCTAGGCCAAAGTAAAACCCCAAATAGTAGAGGTCAAACCCAACAACTACAGCGAACTCCTTCATTAACTGGGTGATTTGAGGAACGTTCACTTCATATTCGGTGTCCGAATTATTGATTAGGTCTTCCTTTTCAAATGAGATTTTAGACGTTGTTTCTTTCCCGCTCATTTTCATGGCTGCAGATGTTAAATACTCAGACTTTTCATTGGTATTGATCATGTTTTTCTGGACAAAGCTGTTGATTTGTCCTAAAAACTCAAAAAAGGTTGAGGTATCAGTGCTTGGAGATACGCCTTGGCAATAACCCATGAAAAATAGGTCAGACTTGGAGGTAATCCTGTTGGTATCAATAAGAGCTTTGATTTTTTTAGCAAAGTCTTGAAAATTCGATAAAATCTGTTCATGCCTTTCGAGGTTCGGTTGTTTCTTCAGGAAAGTTAAGAAAAAATTGAGTTTCTCAGCATGGTCAAGCAATTTATTTTTCTCCATATCTGAAACGTTCTTGACGTACTGCAATAGCGTCTCTAATGCCGTATTTGGAGCCACAGCCTGGTGAAGTCCTATAAAATACACATCAAAGTCTTTTAGGTCCTTGTATTGTTGCAGTAATTGCTCTACTCTTTGGGCGTTTAAATCCATGTTGACGATTTGAAATTAAAACTGGTTGATTGATTGATGAATATATTTATGAGCATATTTAAAATAGTAATATAACACTAAAATGCACAGCAGCAAAATTCATGTTCTAACTTCGAGAAAAATTCTTCATGCCTGTGAGCCAGTATCACAAATATTGGTGGGAGAGTCTTTTTCCTGATGAAAGATCATATAAGTAGTTTGTTAAAGAATAACATGAAAAGCATATTACATATGAATTTATTATTACTTGTCTTTGTAGTTTCTATTTATCAAATTAATTAACAGTAAGATCTCCAAGTGATTCTCTTTCGCTTATCTATTTTCAAAAAAAGTATTTTTCGTTATGTTGTTATTGAACTGAAATGATAGTTTAACACGTATTAACTACTTTTGAAAATTCTGGTCTGGCTATTGTCTTTTTCGGCGAATTAGTTAGCATCGTACAGACGAAGATTTCTACGTTGCTCTTTAGACTTAATCCAGTAACAATAGACTAAGCGAGTCCAAATGAAGCCTTTTCTGACATGGCTCTTAACTTTTCGACTACTTGATGAGAATAGGAAATTTTTATGGAAAAAGAATCCCAAGAATTCTGCATACAAATAATATAATGACATATATATGTGCTTGTTTTAATTTTCAAAATTTCTTCCTTAATCGCTTCTGGTAGGAAATTCAGAGTCAATTAATTTCTGCTAATTTCGTACTATTGTGAGTTAGTACAGACTAAGCGCTAACAGAGAGAAATCGAAGAAAACTTCTTGACATGACGCATAGGACAAGGTTCTCACTAGTCGAACCCACGATTCAAGATCTCAAGGCGAGTCTGCTCAGGAGAGAATCCAAGTGCAAACAAGATCTGGAAAACGCATCAATGACAAAGATCTTATTCTTGGGATCAAGCAATGTTGGAAAAAGCTCAATCATTGCAAGGTTCTTGTATGACTACTTTCCAGATGTTGGCTCCACAGGGCTCGAAGAGCATCATAACAAACTGATAAAATACCAAAAACGATTTATCAATCTGAATCTTATTGATATTGGAAGCTTGGTAATATAATTCAAGTTTACTTGATTTGACACGAGCTCTCAGGATGATTATTCAGCTCTCTATCCTCAGAAATTCAGCTATGGTGTAAGCGGATATGTTTTCATATATTCTGTTGATGATCCACACTCCTTCGAATTCGTAAACCCAATCGGCAATCCCACAAAATATTTCATCTGCTCCTAGATTCAAAGGCTGCGTTCGAAACTTCAAGAGATGAACGGAAGCCACTTTCCCTCTGTTCTAGTCGCAAATAAAATTGATCATATGTCGTCGAGGAAGGTGAGTCCAGATGAAGGCAGGAATCTCGCGAAATTATGGGATGTTCCATATGTGGAAATCTCAGCAAAAAAGCACACAAATGACGTGATAAGTGATTAATATGCTCATACTTTGCCTGATTTTTCCTCAGCAAAAATTTTTGAAGTGCTTCTGAAAGAAATTTTGAAAGAAGAACAACCTCGCAACCCTTCGAATTTGTTCTGGCTCTTCAGACTTGAAGCTGACGAATCCGAGAATAGCATGGATTGTCATCAATAATCCAAGAATAATCATGATCATCAGCAGAATTCCATTATGACTCTAAAGCCAACAAAAAAAAAAATTCAATGTTAACTTCGCAATGAATCCAGAAAAATCATTACGAAGTCTTGAGTGAAGATGCTTATGGCTCCGAACAGTATATAAAACAAGCCTATGAGCTGATGAATCATGAGTGTTCAACGAAGTTAATC
>ENA-UOTX01000983-UOTX01000983.1-compost-metagenome-genome-assembly--contig:-NODE-983-length-25072-cov-7.874375_pt1 | contig 25072 bp, 18 predicted proteins | sample MGYA00238143_ERZ746982 | MGnify/ENA primary metagenome ERZ746982 (study PRJEB28758, sample SAMN06268862) | compost metagenome | isolation source: single cell | place: USA: California, Emeryville, Joint... | reverse complement strand
ATATCAATCAATAGGCGACAATATCAAATACGGTGTTATTCAAAATCTTGCTTCATTTATTGGAGTGTTCCACCCAAGCAAACGCGAAAACATGATAGAAATTTTCTTGCAGTTGCAAAAAGATCAAAAGAAATGGCGTGTCCGAGAGCTCATTGCGAGCCAAATCGATAAACTCGCCTCCATTTTCTCCAAAGACATTGTTTTTCAGATCATCACCCCAATCAGTTTCAAGCTGTGTACTGACACAGTCTCTATTGTGAGAGAAGAGGCTTCCAAGAAAATCGCTTCGATCCTAGATAACCTCTACTATGCCTCTGAAGAATATCGGCAATTTCTAATAACCAACATAAACAGTTATAGTCAAGCAAATCGATTCATCATTCGCCAAGCGTGAGCATAAGAATGATCGAAAAAGTTCGTAATTGGAATTTAAATTAGGTATGTACACATGTGCAGCACCCTAATGGACAATCCAGAGCGCTTCAAAGAGCACTTTCTTGAAAATTTCGTTGCTCTGGGGAAGGACAAAGTTTCAAATGTCAAATTATTAGTTGGCAAGGTGCTTTATGAAAAATATGCCGCTGGAAGTAAGCGAGAAACATTTTTCTATTTGATGCTCATCTAATTTAAAAAGATCCTCTGCTTTCTCACCCTGCACTCTATAATCTCGTACTCGAAATGAAAAAAGACAAATGTAGGGATGTCCAGTATTGGATCTCCCAGATTAATCTCTCGAATGTGAAGATCGATACGTCTGAACCTTCGAAGAATCAAGAATTGGAGATAATTACTGGGAAATCAGTTTCAGAGTCAAAATTTGAGTTTGGAAACGAAGCAGTTCAAGAAGGAAAAGTTAATCAGGAAGTTCAGGAGGAAAAGAATCATGTTGGCCCATCAACAACCGAGGAGTTAGCTCCGAAGGTTGTACATAATAAATCAGAGGGTCTAGGACCACAGGTTGATGAGACTAACAATGAGAAGAGAGAATTGAAACATGGGGAGGGGTCGCCTGTTGATAAAAAAGAGGAAGTAGGCGGACTGCCTGAAACTCAATCAGATCGAGAAAAGGAAGGTGAAAAGCCTTCCAACCCCGTGAATGAAGACCATCATCATAGAGCTGATGAACACCCGCAGAAATTGGAAGAGCATAAGAATGAAGAAAATCATGTTGTCGATGAGAATCACGAGATCTCAGAACATGAAGGAGAACCCACAAATGAAGTTAAGTCATCAGCTAATCAAGAGTTAATGAAAGTTAATCTAATTTCCAACTCCGAGAATGAGAACCAGGTTACTTTCACTCATAATAATGAATCAGCAACCCAGAGCATATGATACTTATAAAAACACGATAATATTTTGTACCTGAAGAGATTAAATATACACCAATTAATCTGCACGTACTACAGCTTTGAATTTCCTCTTATCCTATTCGGCAAACAATTCCCACAGAAATAGTTTTATATACACACACACTATTATATTTAAAATGACTAGTCGCAATAAACTACTGAAAAATAATAATTCAACATACTATAGTCAAGGAAGAGAGCTAGTTGTAAATTGCAACCTTACTGGAGGCCAAATTGAGCGATTTGATTATTTAATAATAAGCATTTCGAACTAGGAAGAAGTTTTTGGTAAAACACCTACAACAAAACAAAAAGCAATTGATACGAGCAGGAACTCATACTTATATAGAAATTAAATCAAAATTCATTATTTGCACTTACAAAAGAGCCTGATTGCTGTGCTGCGACTAAGTCTCTATATTGCTTTTGCTTGTACTGATAGACACCTCCGCCGACAGCGAGAAGTACTGCAATTATGAAGTATAGGTAAAGGGTCCAAGGGATGCTTGCATCTCCATTATAATATATTTCTCTTGCAATTCCAAATTCGTTGATATATACATAATCCATAGGAGCAGTTAGCGAGGCTGATTTGACTGTGAGATAAGCGCCAGTAACTGAAGAAGCAATTATAACGAATTCTTCATCAACTAACAGAGCAATGATGCCACAAACCACGGTCGTGGAAATAGTCAGAAGAGAGAGCACAGCAGGTGTAGCGGAAATGTTACTCAGCACAATGTCATAGAGGAGAAATGAAACGGATATTCCAAATCCAGCGCCTAAGAAAAAAGCCCCGATCTTCTCAAATTTGAGAAGAAGAAGACTCACTAATATCCCCAGAACTGAACAAACGAAAATGCAACTCCACTCAGTTCCAACGCTTGGTTCATCGCCAAGAAACAAGTTGCATAAAATGTGTGCCGCAAAAAAGAAAATAATTACAAATTCAACGAAAGCAAGCGTCCATTTGAAGAATTTGAGCCCAAAAAATCCCATAAATATTCCGAGTGCCACTCCAGCAGCAAGAAAGATCACCCAATTTCTCATGATGAAGTTGCCAAGCTGATAGTAAGTAGATTCTGGACAGCCCTGCTTAGAAGAAGCTGTAATGAGGTAGTTCTGATTATAATCACCTGAGATACCAAGAGATTCGAAGGTATAGTTCCCATTCGTTCGATTGCATTTTAATAAAATCTTGAAATTGTAAGTAACATTGTTTGCTCCTGGGACGTAGCTTCCTGGTGGATACTCAAGGTATAAACCTCCAAAAGGATCACTGGGATTTTTCAAGGAGAATTCGGGGATTGTGTCATTTGTCAGCATAAAACAACTATTGTTGAGAACATTTATGATAGCTGCAGCAGAGCTAAAGACTTCGTAATAGAATGCTTCGTCGCTACATCCAAGTGCATCTTCATCCACATCAAAGAGACCCTCGCAAAAGTTATAATACAGGGTGGGCATGTCAAATGGCGTGTAAGATTCATCTCTCTGCAGACTTTTGATTTCATAAACTGCAGCAACACTTTGATCATAATTCCAGCATTCTTTCATTGTAAGTACTGTGATCATAATAAGAAACATCACCAACACTAGAAAAAGACCTGACCTTTTCATTTTCACGGTATTCAACCGAGTGAAATTTGTTTTATTGTAGAGTAACGAATTAGCGATTATACTGTACTAGAACCTATCTCTTATTAAATGGCTTATGAAGCTTTAATTGCAAATAGCAGACAAAAGCAGCTCGTAAACTAGTGTATTTAGAATGAAGGTAGGCAATAACTTGTGAATTCATGGTCCATAAACTGGTTTTACTAGCCAGGTATTCTTATTAGCAGAATAGGATCAATTTCAAGTACAGATTAGAAAGTTATGTAAGAGAATTTCAACTTAAATCGAAACATGCCAACGCTACAATGAAATTGATCACTGGTGTCTTCAAAAAAATGAAATTCTTATTTATTAGTTAATAATTACTATCTTTAGAAATGAGAGATGGCTCTTATTACTTGAAGAGAAATGTGCTAGCTCTAAATGGAACGAATGTTTGAAATTCATTTTTTGCCCTGTACTTGCAGACCCGGATCGTGATGGTTCAGTGAAGCCCACATCATAAGGAATATATGAGGATAAATTACCGAGCTGACCGAGAGATATTTTTTTTCTCTCTCTCTTTCTTTTTTTTTTGAAAAAATTAAATTTAAATCACATTTTGCGGGGTTTTTTTTGTAAATCAAATTCAAAAAACATTCAGTTTAACAAAAATTATTACAGGTCTCGTTTAGTAATTATAGCAAAAACCTTCATGGCTAGGCGAAAGACAAAGAAGAGTCCTGTGCTAAAAAGCGGACGCAGAATCAATAAGCGACAGGGTTTCCTTGGAACTGACGATTTGGGCAGAGAAGTTTGGGATATAGAATCTGTTATAGAAAAGAAAATAGAGAATGGAAAACCGATGTGGTGTGTGAAATGGAGAGGATGGCCGGAAGCGACTTGGGAACCACGGGAAAGCTTCTATTTTGATCCTGATGCATCATTAGCTGAAGATTCCATTGAAAAAGAGAATCAGCCATTAGCCAAGAATGAAATCACAATCTCTAAAAAACTCAAAAGAACAAAAACTCAGCAGGCTAGTCTCGAATCTCAAAATAGTACCATTCCAGCTCGTTTGAACCAATTGATAAGCAAACTCAAGAGGACACCAGCCAGCACTCAAAGCAGAAAAGAGACGAATTGTGACAGCTTGCAAATTGTTGAGGTCTCCAAAGAGAATAGCACTGATATCGCTCTTAATCAGAAATCAAACAAGAAAACTCCAACTAAGAAGCTCATGACCTTTTCGGATGTGCTCATCCCATCAGATCTTGATACAGAATATTTGGATCGCAACAGATCGCATTCTTTGAATAAGCCTCTTTTAGAGAACTCAGGAATCGATTTCCGAGGCCTTCTAAACAGCGGCAGAAAAAAATTTCAATTGGAGGAAGATGCAAACTATGAAGATTTTCTTCCAAAGCCTAATACATTTATTAGAAGCTTTGACAATCCCCTCCAAGAATTCATTTGCAGTGAGGAATCATCTCGGAGTAGAGAAGATATTAGTGCCATAGAGCACTTTGGAAAACCCGAAAAGAAGCTCTGCAAAGAGAGGGAGAGAGAACCATTCAGCTACAAAATTAATAAAATTGATAAAGAAAAGAGAATGTTTGAGGTTTCTTGCTTTGAAAATACAAGAAATGAGTTGTTCTTCACCAAATGGCTGGACATCGAACAAGCAACCCGAATCTGTCCAAAACAAGCATTTGATGCATTGTTTGATCTGGTTAATGTTAGAAATTGCCTGTGAGTTATTTATTCTTTATTCTGAAAAATGTTTGTCTCAATTATGTGTAGTTGTTATATTATATGATATTATATTGAGTGGCTTTGTCAGTTCCTTGGCAAACCTTGATTGTAGAGTTATGTGGTCTGATCTTGAGCGGACCTTAGTTCAATTTGATAAAAAAGTAAGAAGTATCTAAGGACAAAATAACATCAAACGGTTTATCAAAGAATAGATTAGCCCAATAAATACCATCTAACTAAGTCCTTCGCTGTTGGAGTGTAATGTAGATTTCTAATTGAGTAATTTTTGGGTTTGGATATGAGAGTGTCAGTTGTAAAGAATAGCAATTTTTACTAAAGCAAACATCTCTTTTCACATTTCTTTACTTTTTGAAAAAAGTTCTCCCAAATGTATTCTATTCTCATCTAGATTATTGTTTAACAACTCATCAGTATGGATAACCGGTAGTGAAGATTTTAGATTGAATTTTTAAGAATTTTGTGTATTAATTTCCTTTTTGCAAATATGCAGTTTCAAATAAGGCCACTTCTAAATAAGATGGCTTACAAACAGACCAAATCTATCTCATTAATTTGTTTTGCGGATCTTAGCGAACTTTGGGAGTTTGTTGGTCTTGAACTTGTTAGCAATGATAAGCTCTTTAGCGTCAGGAATGGAGACGTATTGTTTCAGGAAGGTGATCCAGTCAGAGTATGTGAATCCATCAGCACCGTCAATGGTCACGCCATTTGCTTTGAAGGAAGGAGTTCCTGTCATTCCGAGAGTGCAAGCTAATTTCCAGCTGGTTCTGGCAGCAACATTGTAATCCATATCAGTGAAGGCGGTGGTGAGTTGGCCTTGAGTTAAGTGAGGGAATTCAGCAGCAACGGCAGCGATGAGATTGCTGGTGATTTGGTTGGCTGAGAGGTTGGCAACGACGGAATTGTAGTAATTTGGTTGAATCTTGTAGGCAAGATCGAAATATTTCAATGTATCCTCAGGAGAGGTGTTGGTGATGAACCAGTTGGCTCCTTGAGCAAACAAGAAGGCCCAGGTGTGGTAAGGAAGAGGGAAGACGTGGAATCTGAAGCTCACACCGTATTTGATAACATCGGAGGAAACAGATCTCATGGTATCCCAATCAGCCATACAGTCACTGCACATGAGATCGATGAAAGCGTCAATCTGGAAGGTGGCGTTAGGGTAGCCAACAAGGACACCGTCGACTGAAGGTGGGATAGGCACACTCTGCTCACAGAGGGCGACAGCAAAGAGAGCAAGAAGAACAACGGCAGTTTTCATTCGTGAAGTTTAATTTATTTTTTATAATCGGCTCAAGCTAAATTAATGCTTTATAGCAATTAGAGGCAATTAGAGAGTCACAAAGCAATTGAATCACCCAATTTCGAAACTTATACTCAGGAGAACGCTCTAAATATATTTCATACTGGGCTCGCTGCTGCAGGAAGCAATCATTCTTGAGAGCAGTAAATGGCTACCTTGGTCCTCAGTCATTATTCTAAATTGAAATCTATATGAGGTAGACTGTAGATAGGGCTATTCTGTTATTGATTTCATTGAAAAGAAAGAAATATGAGTATTGTAAGATAAGGTAGTCAAGCATACTCGAATGTTTAATAAACTTGGAGAAACAGAAAGATCTATTTAAATCCCCTTTTTGTTTCAACATGGTGCAAAACTCCCAAAAAATCACAGACAAAATTCTTTTCGAAGCGAATTTTCTCCTTTTGATTTCCTTAACCTAGCAGCAACGAAATGAATACGATGCTGATGTTTAATATCCTTTGGGGATCTTAAAATAACTGCTAGCGATGAAAAATTCTATCGATCTATTCACAAGCATCTTCTTGTTCATACATTTAAATATTCTTCCAGAAAAAAAATGTTCAGGTCTTCCAAACTTCACAGATTCCTTTTCCAACTCACGCCCTAGAGAGGATTTCGGGAGACTGATGTTTTGAGGTCTATTAGAATCATTTGTTAGTTTGAACATTCCGCGATCTTCAGAATTTAGGGAATGTCTCACTAGTTCTGCAAGAAATGGTATTTGATATGGTAAAGTTGTGCATCAACATTTGAATACTTAACAATGATGAGAAAACTGAAGAGTATTTTGCTTTGTTAATGAAGTTTAGGTTCTTACTGTTATTTTCGAAATTTGATAGAAAAAACATGGATTTTCCGAGGTGGATCGTGGAATGTGAGGATATTGAAAATTATCAATGCACTAGCTATTTTAGTTTACGCATAGCTCTCATAAACGGAAAGGATACTGATGTGAGTTTTTGAATTTTCGAAGTATGAGGATATAAATTCTGTTGTGGTGCATAGTTACGAAGGATTTTATAAGAGAATTTGGCCTAACCTCCACAAAAATGTTCCTTTACAACTCAATATAATAGTATTTGCCACCAACTGTATTCCTATGCCATATTGAGAAGAAAGTTCGCTACTCTTGTTGCTTAAACCTAGCAAAGTAGCAGCCAAACTGCTTATATTTGACTGAGAGTTCATTATAATAATGAAACATTCATTGTGTAGAATCTAAGACCGGCATATTTTGGGATGCTAGTATTGAAAATTTATCATGTTGGTTATTTAAGGAAAAGCCGCAATTTATAAAATAATTTGAAATAGAATAACAATAAAATATGGTAGGTTCTCTCATCAATCCTCCTTTCCTCATCCTTCACAGTATAGCCAAAATTTTAGCGGTGGATACTTACCTGAAGCTGGTGCAGAGAACAATGACGGCATTCTGGATAAAGGATCTCGTGGGCGTCTATCTGTAGTAAGCATAAATCCATAGATATTGAAGATATTACCTTACACACTAGAACAAGTCTAAGAATAAAACTTCAGTTGTTCCACTGACAATTAAGACCGTCTTAGAAATCGCAAGTCAACCTGGAGAGAATCTCCAAATCGATGGACAGCCAGTAGTGGTTCAGGTAAGCACCTGAAGGAAGCGCATCTCCTTTAACATCTTCGAAAACAGGTAGTTGTGTTAGGTCGAGTACTCAACATTGAAGAGCATCCTACGAAGAGCGTATTTACTATCGACGACACAACAGGCCAACTGGAGTTTGTTTTCTACAAGAAAAGCGATGAGATTCCTGCAATGCTGACCAAGCTCAGTTGCAAGTAAGGTTCAGGTTCATGTGTTTGTGTTTTATCTCCGAGTTAGAACGAATATGTATCTGAATGTGATAATTGCGATAAGACCTTTCAGAGACGGAAGGATCTTCGTTGCCACTGGTCTAGAGGAAGTCAAAGACTATAATCAAATCACCTATTTCTTGCTGAACTGCTTCGTAACCCACGCTCAAAGAGTGTATGGCTATGTTGAGCCGCAAGAGGAGAAGGATGCTGAAATTGTGAGTTGATTTCTAGTTTCTTTCATAATATGAGATTTTTAGAACTATCAAAAGAGCAGGTCTTTTGAAAATCAAACGCCTTCTAAAACAACCCTACCGCAGACGGGAAAACAGAATCCAACGGATTCTGTGAGTAAATCGACCGCTAACTATAGATTGGTAAGCAAGCACTTTTCTTTTCAAAATAGCTGAAATCTCAATGTTGTAGATTCATAACGCTATCAAAAAGATTATCACTGATAGCACTTCGTCTAATGCTAGCGCTTCTTTTGATCAAATCCTTGGGAAATTCCCCGGGAAGTTCGATGCAAAGACGCTCAGGTAATTAAAAAAAGTTAATAATTTTTCATCCCTTTATCAATTACTTTATTAATATAGACAATATCTCACTGAGCTGATCAACAAGGGCGAGATTTATACTATGGATGACGACGATCATTTCCGCGCAATATAGTCGATTTTTTCTGGTCATACCATTGGTAATGAGATAAGGAGCCTCATATTAGTCCCTATAATAACTGTGTTTAATGTTGAAATCAATATTGCATTGTAAGCGAATTGCATAAATAAGTTTTATTAGCAGTAATTGGATCCATATCAATTTCTCATCAATGAAATGATCAAATATCTCTCAAAGATTTATAGAAACTCATTTTTCTTCTTCTTCGTTGTTTAGTCTGCAAATTATTTAGTTATTCGCCTCTTTCTATATACAATATAGTGGTAGCTGATTATCATCACAAAGATAGTAAGCTGACCAAAGAAAATGATATTCAGTATTTCAACATAATGTGAGACTACTTTGCTAATTATGAAACAATGAAAGCTTTGATATTTTTTTCAATCGATGCGAGGAATCCTAAATGTTATTAAATTAGATCATCCAAATAGGCTTCGTGCTATTTGTTGACTCGGTTGTCTCAGGGCCATAGTTCAACAAAGCCTGGGACTTGATTTTTTGAATTGCAATAAGTGAGTCAATCCTCGCATTTTTCGTCTGGATGACATTATTGGATAAACTTTTTGGAGGGAGACCACTGAAAAGATCTTTTATGGAAGAGTCGTTCTCGGCTAATTGCAAACTAGGACTTGCTTGCAGATAGTTGACATTGTTTAAATTCACAGAACTTAACACATTGTTAGAGGCGATTTTTGATAGAAGATTTGGCTTCCTATCAGGATCAGCAAAAATATTGCCATTTTCAGATACTGGGAGATTCCTCAACAAATACTTTCTAGGAGTGAGAAGGTCTTTCGGGCTGTCTTGATAGAGTTTTCTGGAGTCTTTTTGGTTCAGAATGTTCTTAGCGGCACGTATACAAGGGGAAACATCAAGATTTTCGTTATGAAGTTTTCGATATATCGGTAATGGTGGACACTGCTTAAGCGCTTTTGAAAGTACGAGGGGTTTTACAACTGATCTCTCGCTAGAGAGGATAAGGCTTTTATTTTTAATCTTTGGAGTCGCATCAGGATCTGTTGCCTGACGTTGCGCATGGTGAGCTTCAATACCGAGTCCCGCCACCAAAGGCTTTCTTTTACTTATTAATTGAATCCTATTCGGAGCTCGAGTGCTATCTTGTCCTGAGGTAATTATTGTATCTTTGTCTTCTTGCGAATAGTCCCAATTTCTTTTTCCAGACAACTGATCGAGCTGCGGGTCAGACGGCGCCTCTGAAGGACTATAGTTTGGTTTTGGAAGTCTTTCTTTTAACCCTTTGAGATTTTTTGGTATCTTGATCGTCGAAAGAAGCTCTTGATTGGCTTCTCTAAATTGGTTTTTATTTGAGTACAAGAAAGATGATTTCTCGTCACTATCCCATCTAGCAACAGCCGGGTTACTGAGCAATTGATTACAAGTGGGACGTGCCACTGGACTGACACTGAGACAACTTGAGATGATATTAGCTAATTCGTTTGAATAGCAATCTGGGATTTTGTCGAAAGTTCCTTGTTGGACTTTTCGGTAGAGTCCGTCCATGTCTTTAGCCCTGAAGGGAGGCTTCAAGGCGACCATCTCATATAAAACACAGCCCAAGGACCAAATATCGGACTTGGCATCATAAGGCTCATCACGCCACACTTCAGGTGAAGCATAGTATGGAGTCCCTGTTTGAGTATAAACAAGCCCTTTCTTAGCGACTTTAGACACGTTCATATCTCCTAGTTTCACACAGCTTTGATCTGAAGTTAAGAAAACGTTAGCACATTTCAAATCTCTGTGGAGGATCTTCATGCTATGGAGCGTCCGAAGCCCTTTAACCATTTGTATGAGGTATGTCCAAACTGTTTTTTCAGGTAGATATGTATTCGTTTTCTTGAGAATATTAATCTTGTTGAGTAGATCTCCACCGCCAGCATATTCCATAATAATACACAGAGTTTGAGAAGGCTCGTCGATAAAAGCTTCTTTATATCCGATGATATTTGGATCGGATATGGATGCTAAGATGCGAACTTCGTTAAGGGCGTTTTCTTTTTCTTTGTGTTTTAACTGAAAGAGCTTTACTTTCTTCATTGCATAGATCTGCTCATCTGATTTTCGTTTCACCTTGTAGACCTGGGAATAGGATCCAGACCCCAGAGTCTTTGTAATTTCAAAATCTTTCAATGTCGACATGATTTACTGCAGAAAGCGGAGCGAATTGAAAATCCGTTAATTATTTATATTCAATTTGATTGAGGTTGAGATCAGTTAAGCGATTATGCAAAAATTATTTTGTTAACTTATTAACTTTCGAATCTGGATTTATTAATCAAACAGCATATTTACAACCCACTATAGATGATCATGCCAATTGTTTTCAAAAGTGGCCAGCTGGTTCTCGGATTACATCTTAGGCAGGGTTCAATCCGTAATTAATATAAGAAGTTTTATTACTGTACGTTTGATAACTAACCGATTATGTTTAAATTTCAAAGACCAACTAATGTCTTGCGATTCTTGTTAATTTGTTACTAGTTGTTTCCATAGGAGGCGTTCTTTATGTTAAAGGTCATTAGAAATATCCCAATAATATTATTCAATCTGATTTCTATCTTATGCACATCAATAACTATAAAACTCTCCACTTGCACTGTGATCCCTTGCTCTTATTCGAAATTTGAGCTTCTAAATATCTACTGAGCTCTTCTATCGAGCGCTCAGTGGCATATCACCTGTCTGAGCAACCCAGATTCTTTTGACCAAAAAAATGCCATATATTTACTCTTAACCAATTAAATAATTTTTATCATCGCTATATACCTTCGAGCAAACTCTGCTCCTGAACGCAGATTAATAAAGACGATAAATCCAAGATGGTTGAAAAACTAACAACCCTCTTATCAAACTATGCTTTTCCTCCACTTACTCTCTCAAAACTCAGCTATAAGTTTTCACCAAGAGATTGGATTATTCTATCTATATTATTACTCCATCCATGGTGATAAACAGAGATTTCTGTTCGAAAATCGTTCATGTGGGATTTCGTTACTCGGTGGTCCACTATCATAGATTCCTTGAGGTGACGAGAGCAGCCGCTCTCGAGAATAATATCTTGGTTGATGAGAGTGGAATGATTTAAAAGTTAATTCGCCAATAACTCTTAATATCATTTTTAATTAAAAATCACTCAACCTCAGCTTCCTTTTCAAGGTCAAGCACTTTCATATTTATTGCGAGCTTAATGTCAGCTGAGAGTGAATTCGACACACAAGGAGAACGACCGACAAATAATATAGGTATAAAATAGTTCAAATTTTTCTTCATCTTTCTGCAGAAACTGGAGAAAACCTCCCAAGCAGTAATCACAGAGGATTTAGCGCTGAGTACGAGCACTGTCCAAACTGTGAGAGAAAGTTCTTCGTGGGGCGCCTTGCCCTCCATCTTAGGAGTTGCAGACCTGAAAAGCCACTTAAATTAAGAACTAAAGCCACCAACCCTCAGCATGAAGTCAAAGGGAACATTTTACAAAGGACTGTGCCCAAAATGACCCATGATATCCAAGAAACAATACATGAGGAAGATTACAACGTCAGCGATAGTCTTCAAACAGACGAAAGAAGTCCAGAACCACAGCAAAGCAGTAATCAACCAGATGAGGTAATATTAATACACATTTTTTGTGATTATCTTACACGTGATTCTCCGTAGACTGGTAGAGTTCGTTGTAACGGATGCAATAGACTGTTCTTTGCTGAGAGAATTAGCAAACATGAGCAGGTGTGCTTGGTTGGCAAAAAGAAGTTCACTCCTGAGATGCTGCACAAGAAGGTAATAGCACATTATTTCTGTCCTTGATAAAACCGAACAGACTGACGACAGCAGTCATTTCGATGCGATTGAGCAACGCGCTGTGAAAAGTCAGCATCAAAGATCTAGCAGTAATGCTGATGAGAGTAAACCGAAATCAAAGTGGCGCATTCAGCATGAAAATCTCCTCAAGAGTCTCAAATTTTACCAGAGAAGATTTAAGGTATATATCCATAGTCAGTTATCAGAACAATATTTACACGTATTTTCATTTATTTTTTCATAAAGGAGGGAGAAGAAAGTGACCATAATGACGAGTATGATGACTTTGTCTCATGTCCTTATTGCTTAAGACGGTTTGCTCCATGTACCAAAAAGATCCACGTTTCATTCCTCTTTACTCACTGATTTACATTTAGACACTGCTGAAAGACATATACCAAAGTGTAAGAATATTAGCCATCGACCAAAGCCTCCCAAAAATATCAGTATTGAAGAGTCTCCGACTTCCAACCAAATGACGGCGATTCTTTCAGCGAAGCATATCAGAGCTTCTAAAAAGTTCGAAGACAGAACAATGAGCTCTGAGGGAAGCAAGAAATTACCGCATTTCAAAAATACGAGCCGAACTGTGGAGTCTCAGTCTTCCCAAAGAGCAGAGCTGCTTTCTCAAGATGGTCTGTCTCAAAAATCATGCAATCTTCCTTCACTGAAAAATTCGCTCACAAAACAGGACAACCAGAACGGACTGAGCAACAAGTCTCTTGAAATTACTGGGATTCAAGCTCTTCAATTTAAAACTCCTCATAAAGTTGGCGGGAGATTCCAGAGTCCAGACAGTCCTGAGTCGAAATCAAGGAATAGCATGTCATTAAGTGAGCCTCTTACTAAGAAGATTGCTACCTCTCGAAATTATGAGGATTTACTGACAAAAAGCGCCAAATACCCCCAAGTTGAATGTCCACACTGTCTGAGAGTATTCGCACCAAGAAGCGCTGAGAGACATATCCCAATTTGCCAAAACTTGCGATATCGAGTCATGAAATCTGGAGTGATTGTCGAAACACAAAGGACACGAACTAGCTTCATGAAGCAAACGTAATAATATAATACACGTAATGATAGTGGTTATAACTTTTTCGAAATATGTAGTGGCATGAAATTGGGCAAATTGGATGTTGTATTGGAAAACCGAAACGACGAAACTGCGAGTAAGAACAACTGAAATAAATCTTTTGATTTACTATAAATCTATAGGAGAAATTGATGAAAACGACATCCTTGGCGCAACAACAGCCAGTGTTACTCTCCCAAGATCATCAATGAAGGAAGTTGATGGCAGACACACCGGAGGAGAAGAGCAGCGGTTGGTAAAGACTTCACAGGAGCCTTTACAATTCTGCACAAGCTGCGGAAAGAAGATGCAGTACCACCACAGGTTTTGTGGGTTCTGTGGTACAAAAAAAGCCCAGATTGATTAATCGATTATTATCACGCTCTCTCTCTTTCTCAGCAAAAGAAAGGAATAGTTAAATAGTGCTCGCATCACAATAATAACAAAGACATCAGCTAAATAATTTTTTCGTTATATATTGCTTTTCAGAGTTTTAAGGCGATATGAGTTTAAATTTCAAATATTACTCTCTATTGATTATCTATATGAGGTTGTGCGAACATTGACGAATAGCATCATTTACAATCGATAGACTATCAATTAATAGAAAAGATGATTTGAGATGCTCTTTTCGACTAGTTCCCAGTTATGATGTTCTAACAGGAGATGAAGAGCATTCATTGTTCTCTTGTATTCTTCTGAAGTTTTCCTATCGCGACGATAAATTATAAGTTTAGTAACCCAGAAAAAAACTTACAAGTCAAGAACTTCAAGGATTCTCTTAATGTAGACCGACTTCAACACAGCTTCGTAAGTATACTAAGAATGAGAAAAAGATAAGTCAGATAATTATCAAACAAGTGGAGAGTTGTTACCTCATCGCGAGTGAAAGGATCCGTGACGTATTTCTCTAAGTGTTCTTGGCATCTCTTGAGACAGCTCGAATATTTTTCGAATATGATTTCGCGAATAACATCGTGAATGAGTTCCCTTTGGCCTCCTACAAGGTGAGCATGAAGTCTCTCGAAGGCAATTCCTTTGAGAATAACACAGCTATAGAATTTATTTGGTTTGTCAACCAGGAAAATCTTCTTTTCGAAATGAGCCTTTTCCTTGTAAATATCATACTCACTCTCAAAGATATATTCACAGAAGAATTCTAGCAGCCTTCTAATCATTTTAACTGGTTGGGTGAGACCAGCCTCAGCGGAAAGATGAAGATATTTATCTTCAATGTAGTCGAAGAGGTGGATAAGGGTATAATTTGGATTGTATTTCAGAGACTTTGTTGTTTTAGAGCGTCGAGGAAGCACTTTTGCGATGAAGTTGGCCATCTTGCCTCTAACCTCTGGGATTTCGTCCTGCAGCAGACGGATCATGATGACAGCAAGATCAAAGAGCTGCTGAGGTTCCTTAATAAATGAGGTAACCTCGAGGAACGAGACTTTGAGACTTTTGATAGTCGAGATGCGCAAGAAGTCTTTCTGGTCACTTTTTGAGAACCGATTGCAGACAATAAGGTATAGAGAAACGCTTTTAGCGTGTAAAGCGGCTTCATTCTTGCTCAGTTTGACAATCAAACCAAGTAACTTGATCAAAGGTTTCATGACTCGTGAGTTTTGCTCGAACTGTTTGTAAAGGATTTCAATTACGCCCAAAAGAATCTAAAACAGGTCATTAGCAGAGCTTTGAATTTGAAATTTACTTCAATTTGCTTGGTGTCTAGTGGATGTCGCGAGGCGGTTTCGTTCAGAATGCCCAGAATGAGTGAGACGCACCACATGAATTCGGTAGTCCTGAATAATTGAGAGAGGTGATAATATTAATAAATAGTTAAGAGAAAATAAATACAATGAAGCTCCTTGTGCGAGGCAAGCGATCAACTCCTTCTGAATTTTCTGTTCGACGTCATTTGGAAGCACAGAAATTTTCTTGAGGTGTTTTTCCAGTTTCTCCAACACAAAGCGAAGTGGTTCAGGGTCATCAATTTCATATAATTTTGCATTTGCAAAGAGTCTTTTCAAGAACATCTCCACTAACTCAAGATAGATCCCTTCTTTCTTTCTATAGGTTGTGTTAACTTGAATAACAAACCGAATCATTTTAAGTCTGAGGATAGAATGTCCGAAATCATCTTCGACTCTCAGCTCTGGTTTGGCAGCCTCATTTGCAATCATCTTTTTGCAATAGCTTTCAAGCTCTGAGATCGGTTCTTGGACAAGAGAGATTTTGCTGATGTCTGTGTGCTTGAGTAGCGTTTTCAACGTGTCTAAATAGACAGCTACAACGAATGGACATTTTATTTCAGTCAAGATAAACTTCTTCTCGAAGAGAGCGGACAGAAGCTGCTCAAGTTCGCTACCAAAGGTGTTCTATGGGTGAAAGTAAACAGAATTTTTCTTAGAGGAGATGGAAAATTGGATTTAATTACGACTTCGACAGGGTAATGTTTTTCGACTTTATAGTAATTCTTCAGTATGAGATGTATCTGCAATAAGATACCATGAGCAAAGTTATGGTTTCTTTTCACAGCCTTTGTGCTTTGGATGTTTTTCTCTGCAAGGAATTTGCGAAGATATTCGCTTGTCTTTTCAAAGGGAATAAATGGAAGCACTGCTTTCGCACTCATGAGTCGACCCATGTAATTTTTATTGTTCGCAGCCTCAACAAAGAGAGGGAGGAATTGACTCACATCTTCGGTTGTCACGATGCGTGCACCCAGACTTTGAGCTTTTTCTCCTGTAGTTTTCGTTCCGTCACTTTCAGGCTCTTCAATAGGGTCTTCAGGGGACGAAAAACTGTTTCTGAGGTCATAAGGCAGTAACCGAGACATCAACAACACTATTGGGTAGAGAGGTGGGTATTGGAGATTCTTTTTCTCTTCAACTAGTGCGCGAGAAATAAGTATTAAATTATGGTTATGTTTTTTCTGAATCGCTTACTTTCTTTCAAGTTCTTGCGGATTTCTTTGATAAAGAAGTCAAGCAGGTTCGGTGCTCTGGTGAAGAACTCAATGACATTGAGTGAGTTTCGTAGAGAATTTTTATCTTGGACCTAGACGAATAGCATTATTCAATCAATATATTCAATTTCTCTTCTGAGTGAATTACTTTGTCGAATCCAAGAACCCTCTTGGCGATCGCACTGAACAGCATTAATGCAGAATTTCTAATTGACCAGTCTGTGCTTGTGAATCCTTGGATAGATACAATGAACCCATCACTAATATAGTATTCAATGTCTTTTCTGAGACTTGCGTCCTGATATATGAGTCTAGATTATTCATTGATAGGATTGAATTCAAGGGCCTGGATGGAATACCTGAGGATATTCAAGGAGTGGACTCTGATTTCATACAAGTTCTCATTTCCTGAGTGTTCGAGAAGGCGTTTCATCACTCGAGGGAATAATCGAGTCTTTCTGCCTGGAGGCTCCGAGTTCAATAAACTCTTTATTGCTGAAGGTAACCCTGAAGATCTTCTGGTGAAGTCCTTGAAGACTAGAAAAAATTTATGAGTTTATTATCAGGCGATTCTGCTTTTCCTTATTTCTTACTGTTATTTTCAAGAGAACTAAGGATCTTTTCAAGGAATTTCTCCGTCAAGGCAGCAAGTTCGGGATTTTTGGATTCGGTCATCCAACGACAGATTATTGAAATTCCGTCCTCTATCCTCTCAATTGAGCCAAGATGTTTCAAGTTCAGTAAGGCATGAAGATATGTGAAGATAACGGTTTCAATTTCTTTGACCTCCACAAAAAGATTATCAACCTAAGTGTTCAAAAGGGCAAATTATTAGCTCTGAGGTTTCGCATTTTTGTACCTTTTCAAGCTCAGCTAAAAGGTGAGCATAAGTTTGGAAGAGCAATCCTCCCTCTCTAGTCATCAGGTAGAAAGAAACAACCAACGTGCTATCTGATTCGAATTCGTCACTGCCTTCAGCGAGGTTTTCAAAGAGTTCAGCAGCATTCTTTTCTTTTGTCTCCTTCGTCGCTTTTGGTTCTTTGGTTTCTTTTCGAACGTGGCCTCTGCAGTCAACAGCATAGCCTTCTTTGTTAAATGATTCGATAGTTTTTTTAGTAGAGTCGTTATCGAGTATGAATGTGCTATTATTTTGAGCGGAAACCTTTGTTGCAAATTCCATCACGCGCATAATCACTCTTATCATTTCCTTCACTAACTGCTGATGGTGTTTTGTTTCCTCCTTTTTGGAGAGAAGGGTGCTCCAAGGCTCCTTTCTCAGATTTGTGAGAAATAGACTCAAAGTTGTGATTAATCCATGAACCAGATTATCAGCGTAGGCGGCTGGATCTTCGATAAAAGCATCCAACACACGGTCGAACCGATCCTCGAGAATCTTCACAAGTAGAGTAGCAAATAAGATATGTTTTGGGACGGTTGGATCTTGGAGGTAGCCAGCCAGGGTTTCTTTTGGAATACCAGGGAAAGCAGAAAAGTCCACTCTGTCTACATATTTCAACGCAATAAGATTTAGTAAAAAGGCTCCGGCTTCGCAATATTTGATCACAGGACTAGTTTATTTTAGATTCACAGAATAAAAATAAAAGCACAGTTACTTTTTGGTAAGCTCCAGAGCCTTTGGCAGCATAAATCCATTGACGAACTTTGCATCTGGGTATTCATCGTCAGAAGGGAACAATTGAAGTATCTCGTAAGATTGAAGGCGAGAGGCTTCCCAGGAAGTACGGAGACCCATCAACAGGAAATTGAACAATGATTTATTAAACGCCTTGAGGTAATAGAGAAGACCGCATCTGAAAAAAACAAAAAATTTTGTAAGTAAACAACCAGAAGAAGGCGGTTATAAACTACCCTTTGAATAGGAATTGGCGCTTGTAATTGTATTCTTGGGTTCCGAAAGTGAAGAATATATCTTTGATAATTTCAAGAGCGTGGAACTTCACTTCGTAATTAGCGTCTGGGTGGACCGTATTGAGCAACAGGGTCAAGCATTGGTCAATGAAATCGATAAATGTTGCGAGACCTGGCTTGACGCCTTTTTTTCCTGTGAGACTTGCGAGGTAGTTCTTTTCATAGTGCTTCTGTTGTGCAGGGAAGTATGTTGCAAGATTGCCGTCATAAATATTGCGGATTCGAATGAAAAACATGCGAAGCTTTATGATTGCACTATTACGGAAATCAGAATATGATGTTCTCATGCCTATTTCGACAATTGTTTAGAGTCTTAATTAATATGTTTACAGTTTTCAATAAAGCGCAGGATAAGTTCATATTCGAATTGCGCTGGAATATCAGCTTTCTTTGGACTATGAGTAAGGAATTCAAGAGTGTCGAGAGCAACATTCTTATCGGAATTAACAATGATATCCTAGAAAATTAGATTTTTTCGGTCAGAAACTCAGTCTAATCTTCATAAAATTACCCATAAGAAAGCTTTGTCTAAGAAAGCCTTGGTGTCGACTTCTGTTTTGTAAACAGACTTCAATTTATATTCTGATCCGTCTGCAGAGTATAATACAAGACCTCCTCCTCGAGCTTGTTTGAGCAAGCTCGCATAGTTCCAGAGGATGTTTTTCTTCTCCATGTTTTCTGCAATCACCTTGTTTAGATGGCCTTATTAGTTTTAATGTCACTGAAAAAGACATACTTTGCTTAGAAGGAGTGAGACGATATTGGGGTCTAGTTTGCATAGCATAGGGTTAATATAGGAAATGATTCCCTTAATTGTTCGGTAATTTCCATTTCTCACGGTTTTAAGATAATCATCAATCCAGTATTTCGCAAACTCCTCTATCTGGGGCTTCTTTTCCTTATCTTTATTCAAAATCATTGTCAGAAGTTTCTCCAGGAGGAGGCATGCTGCAGCTACGTAGCTGTCTCCGGCAGCAGCTATCAGATCAGCCACTAAATCCTAAACGAAGTATATGATGATGAGATAACAAGAAAAAACGAAATTTTGAACCTTTTTATGAGCCAGAATTTTCTCAGATGGGAGGTAGTCGAGCATAATTGCCAAAGAGATGAATTTTCTTTTGTTGTTACCCAGTGTCAAATGAGTAATCTTGTCTGCGATTTGCAAAAGTAAGGCGTCTTTGTTTTCTCCAGATTCTTCTTTTGTAAAGATGCTGATCAAGCTTCGGAACAGCTCTTCAACTTGATTTGATATTCCTCTATTTTATTTGATTATAGCATGCAATGACATTAAGTTATAGGGAAAAAAAAGGATTATATACCTAACAGGGAACTCCCAGTTTTTGAGGAGAACTTCTAGCAGTTGGAAATGTTTACTCTCGAGCTCAAAGAATTCTTTTCGTTGTGGATTGTTGTCACCAAGAGTGAAGTTATACGTCAAAGCTTTAAGAGTTTTAAATCCAAAATGCTTGATCATCGGCTGGGTTTTCTCGCATTCGCTGAGTGCGAAATTCAGATAGCTCTTGCCGAGACACTTGCACTCTTCAAGCTGCTTAGCTTCAGGGATTAAGATAAAGATTGCTTGAACTATTGATAGGCGGTATAGATCAAGAGTTTCGTTGACGAATTCTCTTTTCTGGCCTGAAACAGGGCTCTGTATTTCTGTTACAGGCAAGAAATTTTTTTCAATTGACTCAATGTTTTGTCCAAGCAAAAAGTGATCAATGAACACACAGCAGAGACCACACGAGGAAAGAAGATCAAAGTTAATGCGAAGTGCAAAGGCAAGCAGAGTCTGAGAGGCGTTTTGTAAACTACGCATCAATTCGAGCAACTTTTCGTTCTTTTGATCGATAAGTTGCTTCAGAGACTCTTTATGCCCAGAGAGGAAATGATAGAAATCTCTGAAAATGTGTCCAAGACTAGGGAATATTTTAGAAAACATATATCAATTTGACAAGCTTACGCATTTAAAAGCTTGACTGACGAATGTTCAACTGATTCAAACTGCTTTAGAAGGCGAAAGGTTATTTCTTTTAAGAAGTGTGTTGTCTCCAACGTGATATCAGAGAGATCATCTGGTACTCTGTCGATAACTTGAACAATATTATCGAAGATCACAACACTGGCAGCGTCCGAGTCAAATGAAGTTGATTTTTCGGCAGTTTTAATGAAATCTTTGAGATAGACTCTAATTTGCTCGATCACCTAATTTTGAGTGGATGTGAGTGATAACCTTTACAAAGAAATCACCTCTGCCTTAATCCAAGGATAAGCTGTTAATTCAACGATAAAATCTGTTGTTGTTCCCTTTATCTCCTTGAATTCTCCGAAAAAGCACTCGTAAGCAATCAATTTATTCAAATAGGCAAGATATTCGATAATGGTTTTATTTTCCAATTGCTTCTCATTCTGTTTGAGCAAGTTACGGATTTTCTTGAAGTTGTCTTTGAAGGCGTAAATGGTGCTGGAACGAGTGAGCTCGTTTATAAGCTCTCCAAGCTGGAATGAGACAGCTTCATTCGCTTTGGTAGCTTCGTCGAGGGAAGAAAATTTCTTTAAGTTGATCGGCAACTTCGAGAGAAGCCCTTGAAACGAAAATGATACTTCACGAACGTGGTTGATTTCCATTTTTAGATATCAGAACAGCCAATAAGATTGATTTTTATTAATCTCGAGTGAGACCAGATATAGATTAATACGTTAAATAACTATTATCTTTCATTCCGAACTACGGCTCTTTGCTGATAGCATTTCAATGCCATATTTTGGCGACTGAGGATTTGCCTGGGTAGCTTATATAAGCTACACCTTCTTGAGTGGTCACCAAGTTTAAATCAAATTATAGTTGGCAATTCAACAGCTCTTATTAGAAGTAAAAGCAATTGACACATTTTTTTGCTTATATTCAAATCTCTGGACTTGCTAAGATCGCGATGATTTAAACCATTTCCGTTCTCAATTAGTAACATAACTGCGAGTGACCTCAAACTCTATATATTTATGAAAGTCATTTTAAAGACTTGTTCCCAATCATAAGACAAACATTGTGGAAATTCTTAGATGTTACATTTTTGACCGTCTTTTTTTTCCAAAAGTATCTTAGTATTCAAAAGGCAAGAGGGAAATTTGTATTTTGAAATAATGCATTGGACACGAAACATAGTAAATGACGCTGGCACTTGCATAATTTTCGTGGGAAAGAATTAATTTTCAAAGCATCATCCGTATCGTAATTTTCTTAGAGTTCGCTTAGAACACACGTGGATTGAATAATCGTAATTAAAAAAATATCTATCCAATTCGAATGCTCCCTCAACGAGAGATTCAACAGAAACGTATCAAAAAAGGTAACTTCTTGATCAGGAATGCCCATTAATAACTTTTATTTCAGAGCAAGAGCTCCTCCAGACTCTTGACCCTAAGGTTTACAATGTCACATTCACTGATAATAACGAAAAAGTCATCGTAATATTTGAATCTTGCCACCATTATCTAACTCTACGCGATAACGAAGTTTGAAATCAACGACAAAAAGCTTGAGAGACTGAAAGGAACTATCCTTCTTGGAGATAAATATCCATTCCTTCAGCCTAAGGTCACCCTATCCATTGCGGTATTCGACTCAACTTCTTCTGTATCACTAACTCGATGTAAAGGACAACCTAAAAACTACCGTCGAATTAAACGAGTCTCGACATTCAGACTATTATCTTCAAAGAGAGTGGACTCCCAATATCACTCTAGACAGAATTGTGAAAGAGTAAGATCGCAGTTGGGAGGTCAATTCACTCTTAAAACACTGTGTAGGGTACATGAGTTCGCAAGGAAGCATATCTCGCCAAAGAATGAAAAGACTGAGAACACTTTCTTTGATCTATTTGAGGCAATGATCAAAAATTCCTATAAGAGAGGAGCAATTATCCTTATTCTGCTATTCTCAATCCTATTAAGAGTGCTCTGCGGCTTAGGAGGCTATTCAGGTAGTCTTGCATAAAACGAGACTGTTTAATTCATATGGGATAATAGGAATTCATGACCCTCCTGAATACGGAGACTACGAAGCACAACGCCACTGGATGGAGCTCACCTATAACCTTCCAACGAAAGAATGGTACGCCCCTTCTAAAAATAACGATATAAATTGGTGGAAGATCGATTATCCACCATCTTCGGCATACATCAGTTGGCTCTTTGGTGTTTTGAGCCATTACTTCGATCCCAAATCCATGGAACTGCTCACTTCCCGAGGTTACGAGACTCCAGAGCACAAATTTTTCATGAGAGCCACAGTTTTGGTCTCGGATATCCTTTTCCTGATGTCTGCTTTCATTGCATTCATATCCTATGATGCGAAGAAATACAATTGGCAAACGAAATGCGTTTTCCTTGTGCTTATTCTGCTCAGTCCTCCGCTAATTTTAGTCGATCATGGTCATTTCCAATATAACTGTATCATGTCAGGTAAAATATTTTTTTGGGTAAAGTTTTGTTTAATCACATTATTATTTAGGACTGACTCTCTGGGCAATGTATTTCTGCGTCAAAAAGGACATTTGGGTCGGTGGTGCACTATTTGTTGCCGCTTTGACAGTCAAGCAAATGGCTCTCTATTACTCGATTCCATTCTTTGCTTTCATCCTGGGAAAAATATATTTGATGTCAGGCTTAAATAGTCCACAAGTCCCTGGAGTAAAAATCCTTGTTAACTATTCTCTAATGACCAAACTTTTCTTTAGTCAAAAGCGCTCAAGTGGCTTCAGTTTTTTGCTCTCATCTCACAAGAAGGAATAATAGTACTCATCACATTGGCCGCATTCTTTTGGCCATGGCTTTTCTCTCTTGATCAAATGAAGCTTCTATTAGAAAGATTATTCCCTGTGAGTCGCGGTCTCTACCAACTTCACGTAGTTTTCGTCCGATTTCCAGAATTTCATGATCTATTTAATAGGTGCCAACTTTCTGGTGTGTCTCAAATGTCGTGATCAAATGGGCGAATATTTTCCCTCATGAACTCCTTTTCAAACTCGCAGCTCTACTCACACTTGCTGCTTCAGTACCATCGGCTTACATGTGCGGTCGTTTCCCAAAGTCAAAGATGTTCAAGATAGCCCTTTTCAACGTCTCGATGGCCTTCTTTTTCTTCTCCTATCATGTCCACGAAAAGACGATCCTCTTACCTTTACTGCCATTCGCCGTCTGCATCAGACACTTCAGATATTTCTATGTTGATTTTACCATCGTTGCCACAGAAATTATGTTCCACCTCTTCAGAGAAGACAAGTTAACTTTGCAATATGTTGTGATCACTCTCTTCTATCTCTTTATCTCAGAGAAAATAATGAGATTCCTCAACCTCATGTGGAGAGAAAAGAAAGTGTACGACAAGGCTGATCCAAAATCGCTCTTGAATTTTGTATTGTTGAAGGGAGTCAACTTCTACAGAAAATACTTCCGAATCTTGATATATCTTGCCATTCTCGGACTCAAGGTAGCAGAACCTTACATCAAGCCTCCTGTAAAATTCCAATATCTCTATTCACTGTGCTATTCTGTACTTGGCTTTGGTGTCTTCGGAATAGTTTGGATCTACTCCAATCTCAAGTTATACTGCTGGTATAAGCTCGAAATGAAACAACAAAATGAGAAGCTCAAGAAGTCTATAGGAAAAGACCAGTAATATGTGAAGGTAGCTTGATATTTTCTTACGAGACAGCTTCAATATTGTCCGTGTGTGTGTATAATGAGTTAATATACGCCTTTGAACATGAGAAATCATACACTCGACAAAAAAATTAAAAGCTATGTTCTGAGTATTGAACAAGAGTAGTGGATCAAGTCCATCACCAACTTCAAATTATAAAGTTGAAATTCTAACTTTTCTTAAGGAAATTTTACACGCAAACAATTTCAAAATAAAATCACATTGTTACATATTGTTAAATATTGGAATCATTTATCGAGATGACTGTGCTGCAAAGATTAGCATAGCGTAATAGAAAAGAAAGTAATGAAGTAAGGAAGTCACACTTTCAGTGCTGACATCTTTACAAAAGTAAATATTTTTACAAACTGAGCCTTGCTTGTCAGATTATTGAAGAAAAATGTCCTTCAGCCCATAAATATGAGTCTGGAATTATTGAGATTGCCTCTACCTGACTAAAAGACGATTCATGAGACTGGAATGATTTGAAAATGTGATATAATGTCGACTTGATCAGCAAATTGATCAACAAAAATGTGAAACTGGCCTCGTATTTGAATGAAAGTTGTTGTGAGTAAAAAGTCTTGGCTCTTTAAGCCATTGATGAAAATAGCGATAATATACCGAAAGTGCATTGCTATTGTCTATTATTTTGTTGGTTAGTCCATCTTCATTTTTTTTGATTTTATTATCGTCGCTCCCAAGGAAAAGAAGCATCTCTAATTTCGTTGGACAAAATTCTTAGCTCTCATTCCTTGGAAGAATGCTCTTTCTGTAAAAATAGGAATTTAAACTTTCCACTTATCTTTGAAACTCTCAGTTAGTAAATCCAATAACAGTTAATTTCTAAGTTTTTTTTAACTTAAAAGAAAAAAAAAGTGAAACAATTGACTGAAACATACTTAATTATATAAACATAATTCAGAATATATTTTTGATACAAAGGACTTGCTACTATGAGTTACCCCATAGCTTTTCCAAAGCAAAGAGGTATTTACTCGGAGAAAATAGCTCCAGAAGTCGCCAACAACATTGCTGTAAGTCCATT
>ENA-UOTX01000982-UOTX01000982.1-compost-metagenome-genome-assembly--contig:-NODE-982-length-25076-cov-18.686187_pt1 | contig 25076 bp, 23 predicted proteins | sample MGYA00238143_ERZ746982 | MGnify/ENA primary metagenome ERZ746982 (study PRJEB28758, sample SAMN06268862) | compost metagenome | isolation source: single cell | place: USA: California, Emeryville, Joint... | reverse complement strand
CTCAGAGACCAACCAGATCCTTTGGTTTTATCTTAAGGAAACCTCTTTTTACAACTTATGCAGGACTGAATCAACGCAAATGTTCTAGCAAAATTCCATCGCGCTGACTAATTTTATCGCAGAGACAAAAGCATCGAAGAAGGGTTTTCCAAATAAGACTGCCATCTTTTCGAGAATTTCGCGACTGTCGCGCCATCCAATACACGATGATCAGCAGCGAAGCTAACATTCACCTATACACACACAATTAAAGCCACGTGATTCTGCATTCTTACGATTTTTCTTGGCTTAAGTTCCTCTTCACCTTTTTCGTTTGCCACGTGCTTAGGAAGGACCATAATTTTGCCTATTGAAACAACCGCAACTTGGGGAGACATGACCAATGGTGCGAAATACGTTCCACCGATAGATCCTAATTAATTAATTTCAAATTAGCAAGAAAGCTCAGTGTATTAACAAATTGTGAATATTCAAACCTAAATTCGATAGAGAGATCGTCCCGTCAGCCAGATCGTTGGGAGAAATATTGCCTGCTTCAGCATCGTAGCGTAACCTTTGGATTTCGTTATGAATCTGAATGATTGATTTTGCTTGGCAATTTTTGATATTTGGCACGACTAACCCATTTGGCGTGTCGATAGGGATACTGATATTATGGTTATCCCAAATCGTGTATTCAAACTGGTTTCCTTTCTCATAGGTAGAATTCATAATCGGGAAGTCAAGCAGCGCAAGCGAAAAGCTCTTGATCAAAAATGGCAGATACGTGATTCCTTTGACCCCTAACTTTGCCTTTATCTCATACTATAATTAGTCATTTAGGAAAACTAGGAAGATGCTTTTGGTTTTACGAGATCAGTGACATCAATTTCATCGTCAAAATTAAAATGAGGAATTCCACGTGCATTAGTAGCGTTTTTGACCAGCTCTCGTTGGAGATTATTCATTACAAAAGAGGTTTTGGAGCTTGGTGCGTCTTTTGCGATTCTTCGAGCTGAAACAGGTCTCTGTTGGGGTTCAACAGCCACGATTTTCTGCTGAGGCGCTTTTCCACCGAATTTTTTCAAATACTCCAATACATCCTGTTTCATGACTCGCCCATCCTTCCCGGTTCCTGTAATATCAAGCACATTCAAATTGTTTTCTTCCAGCAAGCCTCTGACTGAAGGAAGGATATGACTTTTCACATATTCTCGCTTTGGATTTGTGGTGATAGCTGTCTGTTGTGTAGGCTCTGGCGTTTGTTTTGTTGGTTCTTGTGTTTGTTTTGCTGACGCTTTCGTGGTTTTTGAAGAGGATTTCTTTGAAGCAGGTTTGCTATCAACTTCGATATCCACTAAGACCTGGCCGACTGCACAGGCTTCCTCTTCTTGAAAATATCTCTTGTGGATAATACCGTCATAAGCACTGGGAATCTGAGTGAACAGCTTATCGGTTGCAACATCGCAGAGAATATCCAACTATAGTATCACAATTAGTAAACGGAATTATCAAATTGCTTTGGATTAGACCTCTTGGACTTTATCGCCTTCCTTTACGTACCATTTTTTGATAGTGGCGTCTTTTATTTCTATACAATTGAGGAAAATTAGAGAAATTTTTTAGGGACGCTACTCTCGCCGAGATCTGGGAGTTTAAATTGCTTGATTGAGCTGAAGTTGTAGGAAACTGAGCGCAAGTGTAGTGACTGAATGAAGAATTAAGACGGTCTGGATGGGTTGCGGTTGAGATATTACCAGTTGAGTGTTGCCCTTAAGGAGATATTTGGAATAACCAAGCATGAGACAAACTAGGCAAAAAGTTTGATAAAATTAGATATTTTTCTACTGTGGTAATTTAATAGCTCAAGCATTTTCATGAAACAATTAACCACCACTAGCCGCTCAATATCGATCTAAAGAAACATGGAGCATTTTGCCTGTCTAATGCAGCTAATTAATAGATTTTGAGGAGATAATAGGACAGACATGCTTATTTTATGTATTTTTGTCTTCTGCGTTTTTGAATGTAAAACAATATTAGCAGCTTGGTCGTAGCCAATAGAAGCCGACTAGATAGCTTGGAATTCCATGGAAAACAAATAATAAGAGGAATATTATCGTTATTATTTACAACAATAACTCAAAGAAATTGAATGTCATATTATATAATTCTCTCGATCGAATTCTTCACAAAAAGATACATATAATTCTCCTAGCCTAAGCGCTTTTCGCGTAGAATTTCAGAGTCTCAGTGTCCAAAAGGACCTTCTTTCCAGATACAGACCTAAATGATTTATCATACACAGCGTCCAAATGCTCTGGGAGCTCCTTGGTTTCATCGCCTGTTTTGGACAGGACAAGCTCATGAATGTTTGTCATGAGGATATTTTGGCATCCCTCGCAGTTTTCCGCCTTGCGCAAGTGATAATAGAAGTTTGTCATTGCTTCTCGTAAGTCGCCCTTGTCACTGAGCGACAGATACTCAAGGACCTTTGGCTTTAATTCGTTGAATGCACCATCAAAATCAATAAGCACTGTCTTTGATAAATCAAAAGAGATTTCCTCTGTGGCTCTTGAATCAGTCTCCTTCTTCTTCTGGATCAAATAGCTCTCCTGATATGGAGAATAATGGGTCAATAGCCCTCCTGGCGCCTCAGCGTTCTTGTCCTCAGGAACGACCGACTCTCTTTTAAAAATTTCTATCGTAACAGTCTTGAATTTTTCTGATTTGGTGAGCGCTTCCCTTAAAGCAAGTTCTGAAAGGCTGCCGAATCTGAAAATCTTCAAGCAAAGCTGACCGGTCTCATCCGCATAGACTTTCACAACGGTTGACTCCATTCCGAACTCACAGCGGTCTCCGTTCAAAATCGATACCTCCTTGTTGAAGAAATCATTGAAGACATGCACAGGTGACGTTGGGCTGACATGACTGAATAAATTTGCGCTTGGAGCCGCAATGGGTCTTTTTGACTCTGTAATGAGCTTTCTAGCGATCTGATATGCATTGATTAGTTACTGAGTCTTGCGATGTGGGAGTTACCTCATGCTTTGGGCTGCGGATACCAACGAACCCGGTGTTCGCGGTCACAAAGGGAGAAATTTTCTTCGGATTGGCTCTGACAACCATGGTCAATGGGCCTGGCCAGAAGCACTTGGCGAGATAAAGGAAGAGCTCTTGCTCAGCTTCGGTTAACTCGATTAGTTCGAGAGCTTGCTTTTCGTCGACGACGTGGACGATGACTGGATCGGTAAGTGGACGGCCTAAATAGAATCATATGATTACAACAATGCCGGGGTTGAGGTTTTACCCTTGGTTTTAAATATGCTCAACACAGCTGCTTCATCTAAGGCGTTTGCTCCGAGTCCATAGACTGTTTCGGTTGGAAAGGCAACGAGTTTGCCTTCTCTGATTCTTTCACCAGCGATTCCCAAGTTATCGTCGTTGATTTCAAGCATTTGAGCCTTGATGTCCTCTGGCTTCACTTGTTTGGAGATTTCATCTTTGTAATTGGTTAAGTAAGCGGTCTTTTCCATCTTGAGTGAGCTTGTTATTTTTGGCAAGATTGAATTTAGTTTACAATCGTTTCGCTCTAATTTGGCTTTTAAGTTCTGAGCAGCCAATGAAATTCATTTCTCTGATCAGATGTGCTAATATGCGAATTAGCAACGGCTTACTATTGATATCTGGCCTGAAAAATTAGGAAAAACTCGCACTCTTTTCAAGTTTAATCAACGTATTTTGTTTGCATCTTCTCGAGAAATCAGCTAACAAGCTATGATGACTTTTCCTGCTATTATTTACCCTAGTATTACTGAGAATATAAACATCCTGGAGAAATTGAAAAGGATAATGGAAGTTTTGGCTCATATTTTTGAAAATAGATCATAAATTGCAAGTAACCAACAAAACAATACATCGATCTTCATAAAAAATGAGCGATGAATGTCACACAGCTTTTTTCGTCTGAAATACAAGAGAATAAGAGTTCTGAAGGCCATATTTCAGCTTGAAAGTAGAGAAGGGAGAAACGACTATAACAAAATACTAATTAACTCGCAGAGAGCATCTAATAATCAATCTAATTGCAATTAGAAGCTGTTTCTTTCTGAAAGTCTAGTAGTAATAATTTATTCGTGTTACGGCGCGGTTACCTTATCAAATTCTTCCAATTTTAATGGAAGAGGAGTCGATATGATCATGAAAGTATGGAGAAATTAATAAATCGTCTCTTCTTTGCAGACTTCGAGGTAATTCAATGCGTTGATAAAATTATTAGTCCCTTGATAAAAATAATCAATTGCATATTTCAATTTGACAACTGCAATGAAGTTTTTGTATCTTCTCTTACTTCTTTCAATTTTCCTATCAATCGTCCTCAGTAAAGACACTAACGAGGAATCCATCGCTGTCAAAACAAAGATTATCGACGCCGACACTCAGATCCGGAAACTGAACCGTGAGCTCAAAGATGAACGAAGACTAAAGCCTCAAAATCAAGAGAGAATCGCGGATTTAGAGAACGAAATTAATGAGCTAAAGAATCAGAAGATCGCCCTTATGGAGCAATTAAGAACCCTTAATGCGCCGTCTAAAAGAAAAGTGGATCCAGAAGCTTCAAAGGAGCGTAGAGAACTCGATGAGCAGGAACAACGACGCAAAATGATGCAACAGCGCGAAGATCAAATTCGACGTGACAGAGAAAGAGTTCAGGCAGAGAGAAGAGAAGCTGCTGATCGCAAGAAACACAGAAGGAGCAGTGAGCTCTAAAATTTTTTACTTTCAACGCACACCAACCCTGATACAGACGCAATGGAGAGTATAGCCTAATTGAGGATGGTTTATCGCATTATTTGTGCACATCTCTTTGTTACTTTTGATAAAATACATGTAGTAAACTTTCAAATGAGCGTATTACATGAAATCTCATCTATATAATGAGACGAAAATATATTGTATAGCAGCTTGCGAATTGTTAAAGAAAGCTTTCAATCATGGAGTCATGGAGAGTGATAATCCAATCAAAACTAAGGGTTCTTTTGTTAAGCCAGGCTCTAGAAAGTAGAAATAATCATGCGTTTGATGATTTGTGAATGTCAAAGTTTCCAGATAATTCTATGAGTGTTAAATTGACGCGTTTTGAACAGATTTGAATAAATAAAAATTTCAATTGTCATGGAGATCGAAAAGCTTGGCGAAGTTGGCCAGAACCAAGAGAAAATCGAAGTCGAGGGTGCAAACCCTGTCAAATTGTCTATAGCTGAGCATGGAACCAAATCAGTAAGCAATCCAATGATTCTTTGGGTTAACTACTTAATGTAGTATTATGTGTCCTATACTACGCTCTCTGAGGAAGCGAAGTCGATGCTTGGAACTGAGGTTCTCCTGGCAAACGCTGAGGGACCTAAGAAATTAGATGAGAAGAAGATCGTGGCCCCACCAAAGACGATTGAAATAAAGACCTACTCATTCATGAATGATGGAATCTGGATCAAGTAACGCAAGCCTTGAACAACGAAATAATGACCTTGAAATTTTCATAAGGGCAATTATCGATCTGGAGAAGTATCCAGCATTGAATGATTCGCAAGATGAGCATATTAAATGCACGTTTGGAGAGGACTCGTTCCATTTAGAGGTGACAAATCCGAATACGGGTGATAAATACGTTCTGGATATGCCAAGAACGCGAGAGAAGATTGTCGCGGAAAAATGCAAAGCTTACAGAAGGAAAACGAAGATCTATGTAGCACTCTACAAACAGGTAGTCGAATTTATTTCATTGAGATGTCTGATTTGTTTATTATTTTTCAGAAAGAAGAAGATTGGTGGACCCTCAAAGGAGTTTAAACGGTTTTGTGAGCAGAAGAAAGTTAATAGCTTCAAGATAAACAATATTTTTCTTTGGCTGTGAATTTCTAGAATTATATGCCGTTTGTTATATAATCATATTCATATTGATAAATCATGAGAAAAAAAGATCGATTCGATGATTTCTCTGTAGCTAATCCTAGCACTATTACATTCATTTGGATATCCACTGTAGAACTAGTATTTATTATCAGGAAAGTTTTCATAGATAATTCAGGTTTCCAATATAAGAAGTTATGTATAAATAATATTATCTCTTCACTTGAGACGAATTTCAAATCGAATTTGATTTGGAGATAGATCGTAAATAGTCTCTTTCCGATAAATTACCAAAAGAAATACTGCTTGTCCTCTTTGGACTCAAAATCACCAAAATCTGGGTCCATAAATTGATTTTTTCGGACTGCATTCACACCCACCATTGAGTCAGGCCAATTTAATGTGATTTCTCTTATGCGACTCGCGTCTTGAATTCCACTCGGCACAGTTGGCTCTCCAAGGTCGATGATGCTCTTAGAGCCGTTCGGAAGCGCGCGCTCTTCCATATACAGGCTCTCGCTTCCTTTTCGCGCGACTCCCGTCGTTTCTTTCTCTAAATTTTTTCCAAGACCCGAAATGTCAACGGCACTTCCCTCTTGTGGCTGCAGTTTCTGTGCTTTTTTTTCTCTTCTCTCTTTACATTTCTGTTTGATGATTTTGATGACGCCCCATCCCCATTTTACTGCAAACACTAGATTCGCAAGGAGCATAATCACGAGAAGAGTGATACTCCAGCCCAAAGACCTGACACCTAAGAAGCTTAGACATAATAATGCTTGCGTTTGTACCTGTTTCGAAGAATAGTCCGCAGTAGATAATTGTACTGGAAACAAATAGAGAAGTCTGCTCGAGGTCGTTAAGGTAACCCGACTCGAAGGGTTGAAACTTCTTCTGTAACACGAAGTTCGTAAACGCGATGCCCAGGACGCATAGCCCCTATCAGCCTTTAGTTGTTCGTTAAGATTGAAGTAATCACCTGGACTTCGACGCTGAAAGCTCCCAAGAACACCGTTGAGAAAATGATTAGGATTTTCCGATACAAAATGATAATTTCCCTTCAAAGCTGTGTTAGTGATACAAGACACCTCTACTCTTACCAGTAATATCGATCTTGCTGCCGGTAGCCGTTGTACAAAAAACCGTATTTCTTTTTAAAAGCTGGGTCACCCAGGTTTTCAATGTTTTTCTTCAAGAAAAAGATAATGTGAATTGGAATTCCGAAACCTACAACCCAAAGTGATTATTACTAAGCAAATGCCCTGTTTTTTGTTACCCCAGATCAGCAATGAAGGCAGACCCACCAAAAACGCAAAATAAAGGTGGTTTCCAGTCCAACACTCAATTTCATAGTCTTCAGCCAGGTAGTACTGAGGGTTTGTGTCATCGCCGATATTATCGCATCTAAGCAGTTATAGGATATCATTAAGAGACAACAAATAGAATTACTGGAACGCTTTGATCGAGGTGGTCACAATGGTGCTATAGATCATGAATATCACGACGATGATCGTCGTGGCGATATTGCTAGCCTTCCTCGCTTTCATCGAGGGTCTATGCCTCGTTTTTCTATATTTGAAGAAGTAAATCAGATTCCAGACCACATACGATAGAACAATCAGCACAACCGGCAGCGACGTGACGGTAATAAGGGTCAGATTGAATCGCCTGACAGGAGACTTTGAAAAATCGATTCCTGAAAAGGCAATGCAGTCTAAATTGAAGACCTGCGTGGTGGAAGAGGACACTGTCACAGATGTTGTAGTCACGAAGTCAACGTTTTGGTCCCAGTTGAATTTGAAAGAGCTCACGATTCCAACCAATTGGATATAGTTAAGGAATATCCTCATTAGGATCGGGAACAGATTTGGAGCAGCGCCTTCATTTTTCTTCTTTTCAGTACTAATGGAACTCCTCACTGTCAGAACGATGAAAAGAATGACCAATGGGACAGCAATACACATCAACACTATATAAAGTTTGCTGGAGCAGTCAACGCAAGCGTTGGATGTCTTCGAGTAGCCTGGTTTACACTCGCTGCAGAGGTTTCCTGTGTAATATGCGCCGCACCATCCAGTACGACAAAAAGTCTCATTGTGCATGTCGGCTTTATCTTCCTTGCAATAATAAGTCGCATTCGGATCTATCTCGGAGGGGTTTATCGTATGGCTCAAGCAGGCGCTGGGACCGAAAGGACATTTGATCGACCTCATCGTGGAGTTACTGAACCTCGCATAACCTCGTCTTGGACCAATGATATCCCCACCGTTGCAGTCAGTGTTGCTGTCGAAGCAATCGCTGCAGCCGAGACCTTTTTTGTAGGGAATGTAAAGAAATTTATTTGCTTCACAATCAAGGCATTGACCAGTAATAGTATACCTTTCTCCACGAATACAATGCCTAAACTCCGCTGTGATAGTTAGGATTCGAGAAATAGTAAGATCATCCCTACGAGGATTAAGACTAAAAGCATTGGTTTTGAACAGCATATCAGCGGTCGTATTCACTCCTAAAGTAACGATGAAATTAGTGAGAATGAACGTCCCGAATTCAGATGTAAAGGAGAGTCTATTGCCTAAGTATGGAGTGTTTCCATCAGAATTTTTCACTCCTTCCGCTTCTAGCTTGCTTGAGTTATCTATGATGTAAAGTTGCCCAAACTCGTCGCATAGAACGAACATAATCGGCGGTGAGGACTGCTTCCCGCTGGCGAGAACGATACCAGTCGGATTATCCGAGTCCAAGCACGGATTATAGGTACTACTCTTCTCGAGAAGCCTGGAAGTGGCAGGGTTGTAGTCAAACTTATTGATATAAGTTCCAAGATACTGCTCGAGTCCCATACTAGCGTTGTAACCACTAACAGTTAATTTCTTTAAACTTGTTGGATATGTCCCAATATGACCTCCATAGGCTGCGTGATTATCCGTGAATGAATAAGCACTGCCAACGTACTTGATTCTCTGTCCTTGGCTGTAAATAGCGCCGCCTGCTCCCTCTGCAGAAGTTGCGCTGTTGTTGACGAAAGAGGTACTCCCAGCGATTGTGACGATCGAATTTGTCATATTACTCACGAAATAAAGAGCTCCTCCTCTTTTCACTGCCTTGTTGCACGAGAAATTTGTGTCTGTAATCTCTACCTCAAACATTTCAGTATCAATATGGAGGGCACCGCCGATTTCGGCTGAGTTGTTGATAAAAGTACAATCGACGAGTCCATGTGCCTGATTTTTCGAGGTAGAAGCAGAAGAAGTGATAGAAATGCCTGCACCAACGTCGCCCTCAAGTGTATGGTTATAGAACAAGGCTCGAGTGATGTTTGAGCCTTCAACGTCGATTAAAGCCAAGCCTCTAGACATATTCGACGCTGGGTTTCCGACGAATGTACAATTTATGATTGTCAGGCGCTGGACTGAGGAAGCGTTGACTGCGGTAATAGCATGGTCAACAAAGCTGCTATGAAATATTGTAACCTTACGATTTGCTTTCAAGTAAATGTCTGCAGCTGCAAGTCCTTTGTTGTTCGCAAACTGGCATCCATCAAAGACAAACATAGCGTTTCCGCTGACAGCTCCAGCTGTGATGTTCGCGGCAGCCGGGTGCAATTTCATGCCTGTATTATTGGTAAAAGTACACTGCACAAAACTAACTTCGTGTTTCGTTGCATCTGCATAAATAGCGGAGACTGTGGAATACGAGTTCCGAAATATGCAATTTCGGAAGGCAACATCAAAGTTCAGAATCTTGATAAAACTGTACACTGAAACCAGAGTCGTGGGGTCAGCAAGGCTATTATTTTCAAATATGCAGTGCTCAAAAGAATTTTTGTGATTAGAAACCGAAAGCGAGAATAGCATTGAGTTCATTGCTGCAGTATTGTTGGTAAATCGTGCATCCTTAACACTTAGCTTGCAGGAGATAAGATCTATACCAGTCTCTTGGGACCCATAATTATGCTCGAATACACTGCTGGTGATCTCGAGCGTGCCCAATTGCACTTTAAACAGATATTTCGAGCCGCCTGAATTATACTGGAATACACTCGACTTTATCGTGATCACAGTTGAGATGGTATAGATTATTGAAATCGCCTCAATGAGATTGTCGCTGGCAGTCATAGGATTTACCGAACTTGCGTTATTTAAAATGAAATTCGAAGACTCGATGTCAAATCTTGTGGCGCTTAAAGAGTAAAAAAGGACCGCCTTACAGTCATAACACAAGTTGCTTGTGAAGTTAGTAGTCTTCAAGACGAAATCTGCTTTGGAATTTAAGACCACCAGCGCTGTTCCTACAATGTTGTGGCTGAAGGAGGAGTTACTAAAGAACACAGAGCCCGCAGTTAGCAAGAAATCACGCGAGAAAGCATTATTCGCGACCGTAGTTGAATCAATAGTGAGCCATAGGTCCAAAGAGGCGCCTATGATTGCTTCTCCGCAAGTATTATTTTGAATTGATGAGTTAATTAAGGAGATATTTGACTCTCCAGTGGTAGAGAACAACATATTTCCGCTGTCGCTGTTAGCTGCGTATGAGTTGTTAACAATCTTCAAGTTGTTGAATACCGCTGTTGAACTAGTTGCAACGACAAGAGGCGCAGTCAGCTCTTGTCCATTTTGAATTACCACATCTTGGAAAGTTGTGGCGATTGAGGCCGTTGATAAGTCTGCTATCCGAGCATTCAGTCCATCGAAAATCGTATTATTGATAGTAAAGCTTGATTTTTTATTCATAATAAGCGAAGAGTCAGCCGGAGTGTCTTCAAGTGAGCTTTCCGTAACTTCCCATGTGTCAATGAGGTAGCTTTCTGGGAGCAAGGTGTCAGTATAAGCGGAGGATGCGATGATAATCCCCTTGTTCCCTTTGTAAGTGAAATTCGATAGTCTGAAGGTCGTTAGAGGCTTGCCACTCATATAAAGCGGCCCTTGATAGCCTCCTGGGTTCTCGTAGTTCATTGATGACGGAGGAAACAAGCAAAAGAAGCCTGGATAACCGAATTCAGAGTCGTAGTTATCATTCTGAACTGGGTGTTGATTATTAGTAAACGTGATGTTGTTCAGCGAAGTCAAATAATTATATGACTGCATAAACAAGCAACCAGGCGAGTTATCCACGAGATTCGTGAACTGCGAGTCTTGTATAATCAATCTTACGTTTGAAATAGGCCCGTATAGTACAATGGTCTGGGTATAGAAGATCGTTGAGCTGCTAATGCTCTCAAGAGTCTCACTACTCGTGTAAAATTTGAATAACGTCGTGAAACTCGATGGAAGGTTCAAGTATTCCGTGGAAGCCGCTGACACCAAGCCTCCCCATTCGAAACCCGAGAAGGTTGCGTTTTGAATGGTTACGTCGGAATAATACCCATTCGCAATCCATTGCTGGAAAAGGGTCTTAATGTCATTGGTTATGGTAGCAATTTTCGAACTAGGGTTCGTTGGGATCACAGAGTAAGCTTCAACTAAGTGAGCGAAAAAATCCTCGTAAAGGCTATAACTGATAATGGGTTGTAGTTGGTAGGTGAGTCCCGCCTGGTTCGGAGAACTCGTGCTCTGAGAGTCTTGGAAGACGCAGTTGGAAATCGTGACGTTCCCGTAGGCTATCATGAGGTGGAGAGTGATAGCCGAGCCGATGTACCTTGCTGAAACAATGTTATCGGTGTAGCTGCTCTTGAAAGCGTTCCCGTTCAAATTGATAAAGCTTCCCATTGTGACTACTACATTGGAGGTCGTTCCGCATGGTGTCTCGATTGTGGAAGGCACGTAGGGTTCAGAAGGAAGACTGTTCGAAACGTTATTCGCTGTAAATCTCGGAAGTAAGAGTTTTTTCCAAGCGTTCGAGGAATAAGTGCTACTGGAGAACGCACTCGCAGTGTAATAACCATTTTGATAGAAAGTGTTATCTTGAACGCTCACTCTGAAGGCTCCTTGTATGTAAAGCCCGTTGCTCCCAGATGCTAAATTTCCTTGGAAATAGTTATTATTCACGGTGATTCTATAAAGGTCGATTTCTGAACCATCAGTTGGACTCGTCTTAGTAACTGGGTTTTCTTATGTAGGTTCGTTAGTGTTTGGGGCAGCGCTGAGAAAAAATTACCTTCTTTATCTTTCATATAGAGCATGTAGCTCGTGAAGTTTAACTCTGCGAATCCACCCGTTTCTCCCTGCTGATCTTTCGATAGAATATAGCTCGGATCCCAGAAATCCTCTAGATTATATGAAGAAAATCCAGATGCAGATGAGGGGAGCTCAGAACTATCACACACGATCATTACGTTCCCGAACGCATTGTAACACCCCATATTATTTGTAAAGTTATTATTTGTTATTGAAATACCTATTTTCCAACGTCATAAGCTTCATACATTGATACCTGTGATTTACCATGACAGGCATTTTTTATATAATCGATTCCATTCTTGAAAATCACTATCGTCAAGCCATATTGGTAAACAAAGTTGTTCGTAAAGGTATTCTTGTCTATAATTATTGGGTACGCTATTGAGAATGATTAGTCAAATGCATAAGAGTAGCTTTTACTCTTAGTGTCTCTGAATTCTTTAATAAAGAGAGCAGATCCAGTATGCCCGATATTCGCATCGAATGTGTTATTATAGAGAATAAGCCCTTTGCTGAGGTATCGAATATTAATCAAAGACCCGGACTTCGTGCTGTCATCGACCCAAAGTTTTCGGATGTGGCGATCCAAATGTATCTTGGAGGATGAGCCGGAGTGGTACGTAAGATTGTTATTTGATTGTGTTCCGTACTTATAGCAATTGTGATGGTAAAGGTAGTCGCTATCATTTGTGTATTTCATACTCAGGTCATGTGCTGCTGACACAGAATTCCTAGCATAGTCAATTGAGATCGCTCACACTAGAGGGAAGGGAATAGTATTACTGGAACACTGTGCTCTTGATCTCGATTGCCCCATCGAAACTTTGGAGATTCACTACAGCTCCTTCCTGAAGCAAAGCCTTCTGCTGCCATGATACTGATGTTGGCGGCGTGGTTGACACCGCTCTATAGGTAGTATAAAGATATTGGTATAGCTGTTTATTATAATAATTAAAGTTGGAATTGAGTATTTGCAATGAATAGCAATCCGTGGAGCTGCTTTCAGCCGTCGTGCCTGCGCCCTTACAGGTGTAGATCCTTTCAGTCAATGGATCTTCATACAAATTGCCATAATTCGATATGAAACCTCTCGGAAAGAAATAGTTATTCACGCTAACGTTACTGAGTTTGACGTGACCGCTCATCACGTCGACGTGTATAAAGCTCAGGTAGTAGCTGTACGCGTTGTAGTTGTAAAAATTGAGGATTTGGGTATTATAGATAGAGACGCGAGGGTACCTCGCGTTTGAGTAGTCCTTCAAAAATCGCAGGTTAATGAAGCCGAGTGGCTGAGTAACAGTGTATAATGGGGCGTAGCCCACACCAGAACCAGGAAGACTCGTATTGGCTAGAGCCTTATCGAGAGGTATTGTGTCGCACTGGTACCCCGGTGGAGCACTGCTCGTAGGGACGTACGCTCCAGTCGCTGAGTCGTAAGCGCAGCATATAATGCGGTTATACCAACAGGTGGAGTTTACAGGTGATGACAGGTCTGCGGCATCGAAGATGACGTTTTCGATTGAGAGGTAGTTCGATACGAACAATGAAAAGTACTGCGTTTTCAGTTTTACTGTGACCGAGTTGCTTGGATCGCATTGGCCTTCAGGAGAGTCTTTACAAGCGGTTGGTCTAAAAGGGAAAATCATTATTATTATGATCGACTCACTGCAAAACGAGCAGCTACTTGATGGTAATATTCACATGCGCTCTCTCAAACATTCTGAGCAGCTCATTCTTTCCCGTCATATCATAATCATGCTTCTGCGCTCCCTGAGTATTTTTATCCAACCAATAATGCGTGCCCGGGTTCAGATATATCGTTACACTCGATTCAAGATAATCTGTGATCCTCTCCGCGGGATTATACGCCAGCTGCAGAAAAATAAAATCTTTTAGAAAAAAGACAAACCCGAGCAGGATACATTATACGCGACCCAATAAATATCATCGAAAGGTTTCGCAGCTGACCCATCACATGACGGACCCGGACAACCCGGATTAAACACTGAATCAACATAATAAGTTAGATTCAATGGCTCATTTGCTCTCTTAGTGGTTGAACAAGTGCAGTCGGTAGCAGTTAGAGTCCCGAGGAATCCTTTATACGTGCTGCCGGAAGTAAATCCCTCTGGAAAACGCTTGCAAGTATATAGGCACTCATAAATTTTGAGATTTGAAGTGAGTGCGTCGATCGCGCATTTCGCGTACGTCGGGGACCCACAATCCATACAAACATTAATGCTGACGCTTATGGGAGTTCTTCCGTAATTATAAGATTGATCAGTAACTGATCCATTATAAAATTTCGCATTTGGATGAGCTTGACACTCCCGAGTGCACTCATTTCCTGATAATTATTATTTGATTTATTGCGCACCATTTAACTTACCTATATAAGTCACAGAATTTTCAACAATTGAAACCACATTTGTCACAACACGGGCCAAAGAATTATAACAACCCAGGCATGAGAAAGTTTGGGTAGTAGGTGCTGTGAGATTTCCGCTATCTACGCTGTAGCAAAGTGCACAACCTTTCTCACACTCTGAAGACCAGAAATATAATGCCATCAAAAGTTATTAGTATTTTACCGTAGTATGCGCTATACAATTGAAATGCAGAGATGTAGCCGTTTGCGAGGCAATACGTATAAGGTTGGCCATTTACTTCTTGATATCCGATGACACAGGTGCCATTCGATACCGAAGTCTTGCAATCTTGTTTCCCATGGTCATACAAGTATCCCATCTTGCCACTAATGGGAGTAGCGCATATATCGCAAATATCAGGTGTCGATGGAGTATAGGAAGAGCAAAAGATGTCATAAGATCCTATTTTCATATGATTATATGCGAAAATTGCTCATCGAGTACTGTTTTCGAAATGATACTGGGCCATTATGCTAGGAATTAGTAGAGCCTGGAGAAAAAAAACAAATCGAGTACTCTGCTTTGGTGTTGCCGATTGCTGAGCCATTTGATTAAGTAAATTTTATATATCGGTTTATCAGTTCTGAATAGATAATCGAAGATTTTTTTTTAACATCAAGAGTAAAAATATGCAGGCTGAGAAAAAATTTCTTAAACTATTCGAAGCAGAAAAACGACTTTAGCCGGGAGCCTTTGCCAAGGAAAGCTGAGTAAACTGGCCCAAGTATTCAAGATTTTAAAAACGTAGTATTGATTTTACATTTGCTTGTTTCCTCTCTCTCTATGGGCCTACGACTGAAAGGCTTGAAAATCACTTTGATTCTCTCATTGGAGTCGGAATTGAATATTCTTCTTCATCCTCAGCTTCTTTGGGTGAAGCTATTTTTTTCATAATAATCTCACTGATTCTAATCGAATTTGAACGTTTCTTTTGCTCTAATTTTAGAGCCGTGAAAAATTGCACTATTCTAAGAAAAAATTTTGTGATAATATATACTCAAAAATCGAATGAAGAATCCTATCTGAAGTATGTGTTAGAAGTTCCATAGTCCGATAACCCCATGGCAGGTAGTTTTTTCAATAATTCATAAACAGCCGATTTTTGTGGAACTCTCGAAAAAGCAAATTCCCAATCTTCCATAGATATGGATCCGAAAATTGTAGTTGATAACTTTTGTTTTCGGTTTACATCACCTCGAAGCTGTATTTAATAAATTGCTTCGTGTTGGATCATACTTTCGAAAAAAATGCTGGCAAACGAGAATAGAATATAGCATTTCTGGCTGTATAAGTGCATATGTATGGCAAAGGCTCACCTCCAAACGATATGCGATTTGTTGAGCTTATCGTATGAATATACACTACTACTGAATCAACGAAAATGAATCAAACTAATAAAAAATTGTAAAATAAGCTTGAATTTCGACGTAAAGAGGAGAATATCCCAAGATGATCTCTCTTATAAAATCTATTTCTGACGAAGCTCCTGCAGCTTGTAGCAATACAACTAGCCCTTAAGTTTATTACTTTGCAAATTTTTTTTTAACAAACTGACGTCTGAACTGAATACTTGACGATAATTCATTAATGAGCCCCAAAACACAGCGTTCTCTCAAAATTTCAAATTTCATAATGAATAGATATACCACAGATGCAAATAAAAGTAGATGGCATGCCATGTTCTACAAATGAATATAATAATATAAAACTCCTTCTATAAAGAACATTCTGCAGTTAACCCATCATTTCTTTTACATACTCTTGTCCAGAAGTCAGCCTCTTCGCCTTCTCAAATGCGACTCTCGGGTAGCCTGGCGTTTTCTTAACTCCGCAATACTTTTCTTCGAATTTATCCATTTCGTTTTTGGCTAACTAAACACAAAATATATTAATTACATTGGAAACAGCATACCTCAACGTCTTCCAACTCCCGTATATACTCGCGACTCTGCTCGATTTCTACCCTCGAATAAGGCAACTGGCCCTCAGATCTTCCCCCCACTGGAGTAATAGACCGGACATTTACTACTGAATTCCCGATCGAGCTTCCCCTCGACATCTTCGATAAACCCGTAACAGGCCTGATTTGCATAGCATTGGCACTCTGAAGCAATCCCGTGCCGCTCTGCAACAGACCGGTACTGTTTTGGTTAGATGCTCCTCTTCTGCTCATGCGAGTCGAATTCATTACATGACCATATATCGAACTTTTCGCCGTCAGGGTCCTTGTGAGGTTATTCGCGCTCTGAGGCAAATTCGGGTCCAATTCCTTAATCCAAAGGCCTTTATACTCAACTCTATCGAACTCATTAGCAGGTTCAAATTCCCTCTAAAGAAAAAAAAAAAGCCATTAAAGCAGCTAATTTAATCGATTCCTTACTGATTTAGGTACCGCGAGCCTCGTCACCGTGTTGGCTAGAGTCGCATCGACAGTCGTGGGAGGAGTGCCGAACTTAAACGTAAACTGTTTCATGCTCTCCGACTTCCTTCCAAATCCACCAGACGCTTCAAAACTGGTTTGATTATCCACGATAGATTTCAATTCTGCGCGTTTTCCCGTCGTGAAAAACTTCTCTTCAGTGTCAGAGGGCTCGGTGCACTTTGGGATCGGATCGAGATCATTGCCTTCCTGCACTCTAATTAGACTCTTGTTGCTAGGAATCAACAAACTTTGCTCAGGAGCCATATAATGCTTTACTGAAGCGCTTCTTTCTCTTTGCGCTGGCGTTGATAGCTTTTCCCTCGATTTCAGTATCCCTCGAGTTACCAGAGTCGAAGTCTGAGGCCGGAAGAAACCCGTAGCAGTCTGCGGCTGAAGAGAGTCAGATGTAGATGTATTGACCACATTTGCGTTTTTTGGAATCAACTTACAGTGTTTCTCGAACTCAAAGTTCCGCTCGTGCTGAGCAAGAAATCGATCTCTGGTCTCATCATGCTTTTTCTTAAACGCCTGTTTTTGAAGTTCTCTCAAAGCCTTCTCTTCTTCAAGCCTTTTTTGAATATGGGCGTTAAACTGCTCCTCTCCTTTCACAGAAACCGGTACAACGACATGATCAACGTATTTCTGATCTGCCTCAAGGAGATAATTCCATTTATTTTCAGTAGTAATCGCATGCTTTGCCGAAACTACTTTATGGATGAGTGTATTATCCGCAGGGAGGTTCAACCACGAAAACTCCTGCAACGTTGGAAGTCCGTCTTTAGTCGAAAGCCCTTGATGGCTTTTCACTTGTAGCAGTTTTCTTTCCTGTTTCCGAGCACGCGTTCGCTCGACCGTTTCAAGTTTCATTTGATTGATTTTGGCGATTCTGAGCTCTTCCATAAGCTTATTTCTCTGAATCTCGTCTATCCGGTCCTGCTCGAGTCTCTGGGCCGCGTCGTCCGCTAATTTGTGGTAGTACGGATAAAATTTTTCGGACATCCGAGCTTTATTGTTCCAATGAATGTCATTTTTTGCCGTATGGTAGTAGTTAGAGTCTTTAATAATCTGCTTTTGAGCTCGAAACCTCGCGAAGGTGGGAAGTTTGTCTCTGATATCTGGGTGCAGCCGGTGAAATTCCTTGCTTTGGGTGCCTTGCATCGGACTGAATTAATTTAACTATACTATTAAGCAGATAAAGCTTTTGATAACAGGTTTTTTATAGTTTACTATGAGAATTTGAATTGAGAATGTTGATAAAATTTAAAAAAGCTCTAAGTGAGTTTTATTATGATATCAGCTGATAGCAGGGAGTAGATGCGCCAATAACGCCTTTTGGTATTATCAGTATTTTCCGAGGGCTCGAGCGGCGATTTACAATGAAAAAACGTTGATGAAAGCGAAAAAAAAGAGAAAATGAACAAATTTGTGAAATTAGCTTCTCGATGTTTTCAACATAAATTTTTTACAAGGCAAAAGCTGTGAAGGGGATAGATTGAAATATTCAAATTAATTTGAGAAGATAAATAGGTATATATCTCGAATAAAATGAAGAAACTGTCATGTTTTCTTCCTGGCAAAGTCCTACTTTGCAAGGACGACATTTTCAAGGACCTCTTCCATGGACTCGTACTGGGAGTACATATGAAGCTTGAAATTCTGTCGGTTAACTTCTTTCAAGTCCTTTACCGAGTTCAGGAACTTAAGATAAGGAATCAAATGCTTCAGTTCCTCATCTTCTGGGTTATCGTAGTACGGAGCGATTGGGATGCCGTTGTCGATCTGGAACGCGAAGGAGTAGGCAGCGTTATCGATCAGAACGACATCGTTCAGATTCCTGTTCGCTAGCACTCGTAAGTCCTTCACATAGATGCCCTCCTCGGTTTGCACGCAGCTTTCTCTGAAGAGTCTATGGTGAACGTATTGGCCCTTTGGGTCGAGGTAATCGAGCACCACGTTGGCATAACAGCCGTGGGAAGCAGTGAAGACGATGATTTCGAAATCCTTGCTCAGTTCCTTAAGAGCCTCAACGGCATAAGGTCTAATGTTGATTCCAGCCTAATAATAGCAGCCTTAGGACACTGAAGAAGGGCAAATAGATGCTTACCTCAACGACTTCACCATGAGGGAACGTGATTGGCAGCTTGACATGATAAGGCAGCTCGAGGGACTCGTTGCAGTGGATCAGAGTTTCGTCAAGATCGAAGACAACGGTTTTTTTGCCTAATGAACAATATGAGAAAAAAGAAATTAAAGGGAATTTTTACCTTCATAGCCACTCCTTCGCGGCAGGTTAACCATTTTAGAATGAAGAACCTGAGGATCAACAGTCTTTAGATACTTCACAAGCATCATCGCTTGGAAAGTCTGAGCGAAATGCTCTCTGAAGAGTTGACAGAAGTAGTCCCTTTCAGAATACTTCCTATGGTGTTTCTCGAGGCTCGTCACATAGTAAATGAAAGGAGTTCCATTCGCCGTCTTTACCGCCAAAGTAGGTTTCTGTGCCTCTTCTTTCGAGGCTTTAGTTGCAGTAGTTGTAGCCTTCTGCGCTTTTGCAGTCAGTCCTCGGAGTTCTTGCGAGGCGTTGACATTCACCTGTCCAGAGTTCTGCAGCACGCGACTTTCAAAGGTAAACACGCGATTTTCTGCGTTTGTTGTCGTCTTTGGAGTTTTAGATGATGGTCCCCGAGGAGGTCTCTGCTGGTTGGTGCCCGTTTCATCGAAATTCAGCGTCGGCTTCTTCGCGACTGTGGTGTTAGCGATCGTGATATTTGCACTCAGGGTACTTCCTAACGAAAATATGGTAATTTATTAGCGATACATTTAAGTAAGCAAATTCAGTACCTTTCGAAACTTTTGTCACAAAGCTCTGCAAAGACGCCTTGTCCGCCTTGCCTCCTTGCTGCGGTTCCTCTGGATGGTTTTCATCCTTCACAAATTTCTCCACAGTAAGGCTCACTTCCTTCGGCGCGCCTGCCTTTTGCGCGTTGATTTGAACCTGTCGAAGTGGCTGATCGTTAGCTTTGCGCCCATTCTTAGCCATCTCTTGAGTGTTCTCTTGCTGGTTGTTTGAAAAAAAGTTATTCTGCTTCCCAGGTCGAACAGCAATCGCTTCGGTCTTCGGCTTTTGCTTAGGAGACACTGCTGCTTTTTGAGAGGACTGAGCGAGCAGTTTATTGAGGAGCTCGCTCTTCTGACTGCCGTGTTTCTCCTGCTCGTCTTCAAGCGTGTGGCATTTTTGCATGCTTTTTCTGACGTTAGCATCAGAATTCGCTGTTTGAGGCTTCGCTTTGTCCTGGGACGAGGTCGGCCGGGTGCTGTTGTTACGTTGGCCAGGCTTTAACATCCTATCGAAGTTGTAGCTTGACGATACGCTCTTCTTAAGCTGTCCTTCAGTTGGTTGATTAATGTCTTTAGGTTTCAGCGTCTGGGATCTAGCTACGGTTGTGCTTGCGCCTCCATGGGTCAATGGATATTTAACATTCGATAAGTCCGTGCTGATTTGCAGTCCTCCTTGCTTGCCTTTCTTGCTTTCGACGTTAAAGCTCGATCGGAGGTTGACCGCATCCGCTGTTTTGATCATTGAAGCTGAGATACTACTGCTCAAAGGATTCTGCTGAGTTGAGCCAGTGTTGCTTCTCTCAAGCGATCCTCGCTTCTGACCAGCGAATTTGATCTTTTGAAGGCCTTTAGGAGAACCCATCGATAGCGTTAGGGTCTGTGAAGCTGAAACAGGTCTGGTTTGTTGGGGAACTGGTTGATGGGAGGCGTTCTCATCAGAAACGAGCTCGTATCTCACCTGAGGAGGCTTTTGGATGCCGCCGTCGGTTTTCTTGGAAGGAAATGTGAATTCTTTGTTGCTAGAAGTTAAAGCAACATTATTCTTCGGAGAACCAAGGTGGATCGATCTTTTCTGAGAGGAAGAACTACGAGTTGAGCCAGGTTGGCTGCCTTTCCATGCTGCGTAGGAAACTGGCTCGTTGGTGTTGACAAAGGATCGTTTCATGCTGAAAACGTGATGGCGTTCGTTAAAGCTGTGTTTTTTTAAAAAATTGATATTTGAATATACTGTTAAATCGGATCGATTCAAAACGTGTGAAGTGTTTCTCTGAACTACTTTAATTCAAATCAAAATCAAAAGCAAAGCGAAATGACTTAAAGAGAGGTTCTCTCATCCTTAAACTCTCGGATGTAGGGTGTTGTGCAATGATAACCAATAAGTCACAGTTTTTTTTTAAGATTATGTGTACCTTAGATTTCAAATTCCCACAGTGAATTTCAAAACAATCAAGCAGATAAAGGATAACAAACAATAAATACCTTAGAGTATTCATCTTTTCGCTCTCTAGTTGACGCTACGAGTTAAGGCTACGCATATTGTGTGAAGAAATTAGCTCTCTTTGATACCAAGCTTTCTTTCATTTGGAAATGAGTTTGATACTGTGTTTCTTTTTCTCTACAATGGCCTCATTTCATTAATGGAAATTTCGAATTACATTATTGTTTCTGGAAAGAATAAGTACCCATGTTTTCATAATATACAGTAACATTCTTGCGGGATATAAGATCAATATCGATTTTATTTTTGGTATTGAATTGATCTGATGATAAATGCATTAGGCAAGATATACTCGAGTGTTACAGACGTCTTAGACTTCAATCAGGTAATACTAAAGTCCCCGCTGCTTTTCCAAATTTTCCCTGCAAAGGCAACTCTCAGTGGCTGCATCGACGTCATTGTCGCAGACTATGGTGATGGAACATACAAAAGCACACCTTTCCACGTGCGGTTCGGCAAACTGAAGCTTCTTAAGAGCAAAGACCGTGTAGTTACCGTCGAAGTCAACGACGTTAAGACAGATTTTACACTGAAGCTCGGTTCTGCAGGAGAAGCCTACTTTGAAGAAGCAGTAAATTATATTTCATTGAATTCCCTCCTACTATTCATCTCAAGACGATTGTACGTGAAGACGAAGTCAGCGATTTGATCTCACCGGCGATGTCGGAAGACAATTTGTCCGACCCAGGCGGTAATTGCAATTTTTCTGTCCATTGTGGAGTTAATCGCATCAATTCGCTTTAGAGTACGGCGTTGAGGAAGAGGAGCCTCCTATTGACCCTAAAATCCTCGAGAAAATCGAAGAAGTCGAAAAACAAATTCAGAAACAAGAGACTAAGCCTGACCAGGAGCCTCCAACAGACCCTGACGCCGTCGTTAAGGAAGAAATTAAAGTCGAGCTTGGTGGCGAGGGAGAAGAAAAGTCACATAGTAACCAATTAATTCGCAATGAAACCCTTTAATGAATATCGCCAATAGAGAAGGGATGGACCTGGATCTGGAGCAAGAACGAAAAAAAGTAAATTTTGTTAAGCAATACTACTTACAATTTCTACAGGAAGCCAGGACAGCAAACCGCAGAGAAAAGCCCTGAGGACTCGAAGGCTCAATCCAAAGACGAGCTGCCGAACGAGCCAGCGACTAAAGACGGTAAGAAGAAGCTCGAGCCGCTTAAGCTGGATAGCCCAAGCCAACCTGCGAAAAACGAGAAAGAGAAGCTTAAAGAAGAGATGAAGGCGTTGGTCAAGAGCGAGGCGAAGAAAGAAGAAGTAAAACCAGGCTCTGAGAAAAAAGACAAGGATGCACAGGAGAAAGACAAAAAGCCGAAGGGTAAAGAGGAAAAAGCAGTTCCTGTGAAGAAAAAAGCTAGCTCTCATGATGTGTCACCGAGGAATATGCAGGATGGAAAAAAGGAAAAAACTGGACTCATGAGTTCTTTCTTCGGCATCTTTCGTAAGAAGGAGGGCGGACATCGGTACTCTGAAGACAATATTCCTATCCCTGGTAGAATCCGATCATCTAACGTCTCTAAACTTTTTTCCCTATCTTAGACGATGCTAAACTCGATTTCATGTTAACAACCCCAGAAAAATTCGAGTTCCCTCCTCGAGAAACCGAAGACACGAGCGTCCCAAGTACCGACTTATCTATCTCATAACCCTTATTGATGTCAATAGCTTTCCAGAGTCAGGACTCAGCGCTCTCTCAGAAAGACTTTTTCGATCAGTTGAACGAAACGAACTTCTCTATCATGGAAGACGAGGCAAATTCCAACAAAAAAACCCAACCACAGCCTCCTCAACCGCTATCGGCTTCAAAGGCTGAGCAAAGCAAAGGGAGCGAGGGCTCTCCTTACACAGTTGACACAAACAGCTCACTCAAAAGTCCTGATGAGAAAACTTCTGCTAAGGAGATCACCACACCTCAACCGCAAGAGCAAAAGGTAGAGTTAGTGGATCAGGGCTTAATGGATCAGGAAAACGGAGAAAACGATATAGAGCTAAGTCTCTGCAAGAATAAGATCGATAAGGCTGATTCAGAGGACCTCAGCGAAATTTTCCTGAAATATAGAGTGACATATCAGGAGTACGTGAAGGATCCGATCAAGATACTCTCGAATCCAAACCTGATGGTGAGAATTGACGATAAGCTCTACGAGTGGAAAGTCGCTGTTCCTTTGATAATTTCGCTCTTGGCCTTCCGCACGGTAAGAATGTCATCATTTGTCATTGATTAATTTGGTGTAAAAGAGCCTGCCAGAGAAGCTAATGGACCAAATAACGCTTCAGGACCAGAATAAGTCTGTGTGGAATAAATTGTTCAATAAATCTAAAAGCCCGAAATTAGAGTATCTATTATTTCTCAGAATTTTCAAGTCATTTATTACTTGATGATAGGCCGATCCAATCACCTCCAAAACAGACACTCTCTAGTCCGAAATCCAAAGACGGAAAGGATTCAATGGAGCAGCTCATTCTGGACAAGGTCAAAGAGCCTGAGGTGGTTCTCGGACCTGTTAAGAAAACGGATTCTCAAGTGTCAGGCCCAACGAGTGTTCGGAAAACAAGCGATATGAGCGAAAGCGCATTGCCTAAGATCCGTTATAGGTATTGATAGACTTGCTTCGATAATTTACTTAAACTGGATATAGAAAATTCCTTCGGCCAACAAGCGAGATGCTAAAAGCGCTTAACCTGAAGCCAGGACAGAATAAAGTGCGATATATAGTGCAATCTTCCTTCCAAGGCAGTCAGTATGTAGAAGGCTGCATCTTTTTGTGGCCTACGAGCACCAAAATCGTGATATCTGATATCGATGGCACCATCACCAAGTTCGAGCCTTTTATAAAATAAATCTTCACAATTTATTTCTTTTTCAGGTCTGATGTCCTGGGTCACCTCATGCCGATGGTCGGAGGAGACTGGTCACACCAAGGCGTGGCTCAATTGTATACAAACATTCATAAAAACGGCTACCAGATTCTCTATCTCACTGCTAGAGCTATTGGCCAGGTAACTCTTTTTGATTATATTTATTAATGATATAATTCACTCAGTCGCTTACGACAAGAAATTATTTAAATTCCGTCGTACAAGGAAACATTACTCTCCCTCCTGGGCCTGTCATTATGTCTCCTGATAGACTTATCTCTTCGTTCAAGAGAGAGGTCATACATAAAAAACCAGAGGTCAATTTTCAAATCACATTTCAATGGGACTTACTTACTGATACCTTTTGTGTAGGTTTTCAAAATCGCGTGCTTGAGAGACATAAAGAATGTTTTCCCTCCAGACCAGAATCCATTTTACGCTGGCTTCGGAAATAGAGATACGGTAAGCCATCAAATCGTGATTAACGTTTTATGTTTGTGGGGAAAATTAGGATGCGATAGCCTATAGAGCCGTTGGAATTATGATGGGCAAGATTTTTATCATCGATCCTGAGGGCGAAATCCAACAACTGAATAATTCTTATCAAGAAACTTATCTAACGATAAACAACCTGGTTGATAGGATGTTCCCACAGCTTAATCGTAAAAAATTAATATATGGCTCATGTTTCTCATGATAACGTGATATTGCTTAGCCCATGAGGCGTACGTTCCGGCTGAAGAGTATAACGAGTTCAATTTCTGGAAACCAAAACCCAAGACGCTCACAATGAACGAGCTAAAAGAGTACCTCGCATAGGTGGATCGGTTGTGATGATGGGTGAGAAATTAGTTAGAAATACTATGCGACTAGAGTATAAATGTATTTTCAGTTATGATACATGATAGGGTAGCAGTTTGATCCATGTGAATATACTAGGCCACTTTCATAGAAGTAATAAAGAAAATGAATACTCAATAAACATTGTGACTCTAACTTATTGCTTGTGTTATT
>ENA-UOTX01000980-UOTX01000980.1-compost-metagenome-genome-assembly--contig:-NODE-980-length-25182-cov-11.963473_pt1 | contig 25182 bp, 13 predicted proteins | sample MGYA00238143_ERZ746982 | MGnify/ENA primary metagenome ERZ746982 (study PRJEB28758, sample SAMN06268862) | compost metagenome | isolation source: single cell | place: USA: California, Emeryville, Joint... | reverse complement strand
AACCAAGATCGAGAATATTTTTTGCGTCTAAATGATGTCGTTCGTTGAAAAAGAGCTTCAAGATAGTTTCTACAACATCAGCAGAATTATGAGTTCATGTTTCCTGCTCTGATAACATCGGCATCACAAGTGATGCAATTCTGAAATTTCTATATGAACACTTAGTTTTCAAGAAGTGAAATACTCGCTCTCGTGTAAGTTTACATATCTTACATGCATTCTGACTCAAAGATAATGTCTGCTTTCGATTTTTCTCAATCTGAAACTGGATTTCCACTCTTGAATTGGATTGCTTGGATGGTAGATTGTAAGCATTCTGTATCCCTTTGATACTGATTGGATGCATTATAGGATGATATGATTCAATTCGCGACGCAGCAATAGGTACGCAACACCTTTGATCTATTGGCGTGAAGGTTAGTTTTCAGCGACCTCGTTTGACAACCAAACCTGCGATTACTTGTAAGAGATTATACATTATAGAGAAAGTTTTTATTCGTGAAGTCCTTTTTTATCAACATGCCAAGAACTCGTTATTTGGTGTTATTCACACAGCCTTCATTAAACGCATTAGGGTATTTTCAATGCAGCAGCGATAAAACTCTCATTTTTATTAATTCAAGAAGAAAAGCCATAAACAAAAAAAAATATTAAACGTGCAATTTATGCTTTTGTATCGAAGATAGAGAATTTGCACCTTAGAAAAGCAAAGAGATTGTTGAAAAGAGCATTTTTACAAAGGTCCTTACTAAAATTTTAATAATCTCATGAACCTTCGACTTGGTTCTAAGCGGAAATAAGCTCGCTTAATTAAAATTTTTTATTCAGATTTTAATTCAAGAAAGATGAGCACTCCCGAGTTGTTTCATTTCGAATTTCAATCTCCACAACCAGAAGACCCAGAAACACTAAATTTGATTACCAAGATCGTGGGATCACTGTCGTTTTTGGGCTGCATCTTCAACATCGCAGTTACAGTGTATTTCGGCAAATCAAAGGTCACCATTGGGAAGATGGTGATTATCCTTGCATTCCTTGACCTCCTTACTTATATTCCTATTTACCTCTCTTCCTTCCATTCATTGAACACTCAGTACACCTGCGAAGTCATAGGATGCTGGTTTGCATATTTCGGATACACTGCGGCGCTCTTCTTCACAACTAGTTTTGCTCATGCTTTGTATCATACCCTGATGAAGAGCACCGCTGACTTCGTTGACGTATATTTTAAGAAATATATTGCCATTTCTGTTATTGCAGGTTTGATCGTGGGTACTTTTTCAGTGATTTTCCAATTCAAACAGCATTTTAACTATCCTGATGGGAACCTCTGCAGCGTTCGACCTTATTCTGGGTTCGATTGGAAAGGCCTGATCCTGATATTCCTTCCAGGGGTGCTCAATTTAGTTGGATGCACTGTCTATTATATCCGAATTATCAAACTGCTTAGATCTATTAATCAAAGACTTCATCTAGGGTTACTAGTGTACCCGCTGATCCTCGTAATTTGCATTGCCCCATTCCTGGTTCAAAGGTTTTTGTCGTTCTTTGGAGGTAAAATACAGGGAGAGTTCTTCATGCAGATGACTCGGGGTTGCTATGCTGCTCAGGGATTGTTAAACTCGTTAGCTTATGGACTTTCCAGAGAAATATACGAGGGATTTAAAAGGTGCTGCTCAAAACCAAGAAGATTGGATCCATTGATGAAATCATTTACGTCAGAAGATGGCACTCTATTTGAGGCTCAACTTCCAGAAGACTCCAAACCCATTAATTGAGTTTTTTATTTTGAAATGTGATTGAGTCTGAGCCAACCCCTGAGAGTTTGAATCACTAAGAGTTAAAATTACAATTTGAGTCGTCTTACTTATGAAACGTATCTAGTTAAGATACTTATCAAATTATACTTCATATTATGCGACTCATTCGTTATATCGGTTCAAAAAACAAATATCTAAAATCTTAAAAACAGTATGAGGAAGGCTCGTAGAAGAAAAGAATTTCCATTAATGATGTTTGAATTTGAAAATCATAGTTTAAGTTTTTTCTAAAAAGAAAAAGTTTGTTGAAAAAGATCCTAGGATGCCTTACATACTGGCACGCAGGATTCAAATTATTTTCCTTTTATACGTGTCGTGCTACAGATACGATGTGAGTACACAACATCCAGAAGGGAATGTGGTGGTGTAATTTTCAAGCATTGCACAAAAATTTTCATCCTTTTCAAAAAGAACATTGCGTTTTTCAGGCAAAACGTTTTAGCTGTGCGTAACCAGCTATCCGTCCTGGTGTGAGTGCCCATGGCTCCAAAAAAAAAATTATGTATAGCATCATTATCAAAAGATATTTATTTGTATTTTGACTTCAGAAAGCTGAGACCGAGCATTCTCACCCAATGAAACCAGAAATCGGCATATATAGCCAAATTACGTCTTTCACAAGGAAATACTTATAGTTTACGATGTTAGGGATAATTCAGAGATTCATTAGCCAAAAACAATTTTGTTACCGTTTGAGAATTTCAATATCTTAATTTTTTCCTGAAACTGATAGAAAGAATACCAAAGAATAATACGTTATGAGGAAGAGGAGTGATAATTGTTTGGCATAGGAAAAGCAAGAAACAGCTTAAATAAGAAGCGAATGAGTATTGAAGTTGAGGTTGCAGTTTACACTACTCTTATCACAACCCAAAATATCAATATACATATGATAGTTAAGTTAGTAATTTCTTTACTCGGCTTTAAATATCTCAATTAATCAAAAATTATTTATACTGTTCAATACAACAATGCCGAGCCCCTTAGATTTTTCTCAATTAGAATACATCCCTCCACAGAACGTCAGCGAATTATTGAACACGATTACTCGAGCCCTAGGAATACTCTCAATCGCGGGTTGCATCTTTAACATCGTCGTCACTACATGCCTTGGAAAATCTAAGTTCATTATCGGAAAAATGGTGGTACTCATTGCAGTTTTCGATATATTAACTCATACTCCATTGGTTCTCTCTACGTTCAGACTAACATCCAATCGTTTGAACTGCGAAGTCATCGGCAGTTGGATCTTATATTTCGGATACGCAGGCACTCTCTTCTTCACTACCAGTTTCGCTCATGCCTTGTACCACAGCCTGAAGAACGGCAGTATAGAATGCGTAGAGAAGTATTTTAAGAAATACATTGCCATTTCTCTCGCTGCAGCGTTAATGATGGGATCGCTCTCCCTCGTATTTCGCTTCCGGCAGTATATCGAGTTCGAGAATGGCCAATCGCTCTGCGTTACTCGACATAACGAAGGAATTGATTGGGGGAGCTTGCTTATCTTATTTATCCCAGGTGTTATTAATATCGTTGGATGCATATTCTATTACATCCGAGTAATTCGACTGTTAAACTCATTGGATCAAAAGCTGCATTGGGGACCGTTAGTTTATCCATTGATCCTCGTCATCTGCATTTCTCCGGCAATGATTCGAAGGTTTTTCTATCTGATTGGGATTGAGATAAACAATGCTCTTTATGCAGAGATCACAAGAGGTTTGTTTGGAGCCCAAGGGTTGTTAAACTCGTTGGCATATGGGCTTTCCAGAGAAATATATCATGCATTAAGAAGATGTTGTTGCTTACCACCACAAAAAAAATCTGAGGGCTCGATAAAACTGCTGGTATCTGGAAGTGAGAGCCATTTTGGTTCTAGCCAGCAAGAAGACCTCAAAACTTCTTCGAAGCTTGAGGAAATTTTTTGATTTTTATAAATGTTGAAGTGTTAATAATGATCATATGAATTTGTATTCAACTCTATCGTCCAGTAGCAATTCAACATTGTAATTGGATATTATGCAATTCTTTATGAAAGCCCATTCAAAGAGCTTCCTTATCTTAGCAGATCTACCAATATATGTATATATACAATTGTTCATTAGAGGTATTTTCCACACATGGCAACCGCGAGTTTCGTTTTTTTTATGAAAACTAGGGATTTGCATTTGCTATCGCCTTTACTGCAGTCTTTCCTCTTTCATTCACTGACCTAGCTCTTAAGGTTATTACTTTTGTTGGACTTCAGGAACCTTATTAATCTATTTTATTTCAATCTTTTATCACACATTGATTAAAGAATGACGGGTACATTTGATTTTCCTCACTTCGATACCTCTATCGCGGCTGCTGCCCTTCCCGCAATGAGTACAGAACTGAATTTGATTTCAGAAATAGTCGGAACGCTGTCAGTCCTGGGCTGCATTTTCATTATCGTCGTCACGTTATTTCTAAAAAAAACAAAGGTGATTATCGGGAAAATGGTGATGCTCCTTGCTGTCTTTGATCTCACTAACCATCTCCCTTGGTTCATAAACTCAATCCATGCATTTAGCAGTCGCGTTGGCTGTGAAGTCATAGGTAGCTGGTTCTCATATTTCGGATTCTCGAGCTCCGTCTGCTTCACGACCTGCATCGCTCATGCGTTGTACCAGAGTTTGAAAAACGGCGGTTTCGACTGCATTGAGAGGTATTTCAAGAAATATCTTGGGTTGACCGTCCTTCCAAGTCTTTTCGTGGGTACATTCTCTGTCATTCTCGAGTGGAGAGAATATCAAGTGTCTGATGACGGGCAGGAATCGTTCTGTGCGACTCGGAGTTTCAAAGGATTCAATTTGGGGCTCTTCTTCCTCCTTTTGCTTCCTGGCATCATCAACCTTTTTGGATGCACTTTCTATTATTTTCAAATAGTTAGAGTGCTAAAGAGGTATAATCAGAAGATGCATTGGGGCCTCATGGTATATCCACTTATCCTAATAATTTGCATTTCCCCGGCGATGATTCGAAGAGTTGTTAGCCTTACTGGTTTCGATCTAAACACGATTTGGGTATACAGAGCTACAAGTCATGGTTTAAGTGGAGCTCAAGGGTTTTTGAACTCGTTGGCGTATGGGCTTTCGAAAGAAATATATGAATCGTTTAAGAAATGCTGCTATAAGCGTAAAAAAATTGACACCTTACTCAATCGGACCACAGAATCAACTGAGAGCCAATTTCAAGATGGAAAAACTGGCGAATCCGTTCTTTTGGAACAGCCTACGTTTTCGAGAGTTGGAACCTTTAATCTCTGATTTAATTCATCAGTAGCTTTGTTAAGAAAGTCCTGTGTTTGCTAAACATTTGAAATTGATGTTTATATGCTATACCAAATGCATTTAATGATTAAATAGTGAACTTCAGAGTCTGTAAGTTCAAATTGAAAACAGGATAGATTTAAAAAATGACAATTTTATACCTATTGCTGCCATATCAAAGCAATTTGTTCAGAAATAACATAACAAATTTCTAAAGAGTAACAAAAGCCGAATATCGATTATTAGATAGTTATGGTTTCAAGCGTACCCTGATATCAGGGATCTGAAGCTGTCAGATATAAATTAATAGCATAATCGCTTCGCTCTGTTCTAGTCAAATTCAATTTTACTCAAATGATATATATCTTGAGAAAAAATGAAAATTTTCAGTCTGCAAGTGCCTTTAAAACTCACAAACCAAAGAGCACATAAAAATAAAAGGAATTCCGTGATTTACGTGTCTGGTCTGATTGTTAAAGTATCATTCAAAAAATATTTTAATCATATACGCAGTTTATTTAAGTAATGTGATATTAAAGCATTCAAGTGGCTCATCTCAAAGATATTTTATTTGTTTAAATAGTTCAAGAAGTATGAACTTCTTCGGTTCTCTCCAATTTCAATCCCTTCTTCCAGATCTCAACGAATCATTATGTTGAGTTTCCGGCTTTTCTGGTACACTCTCAATCGTCGGGAGCCTTTTTAACATAGCTGTAACGGTTGGGCTTCAAAAATCAAGGCTCATTCTCGGCAAAATGGTGATTTTCCTAGCAGTCTTCGATATTTTAAATCATCTGCCTCTAGTTATCTTCTGGATGACTCACACGACCCGCACTGGAAATTGGAAGCTGGATATCATTCTTCGGGTTCGGAAGCACAATCTTCTTCACTATCTGTTTCGCTCATTCTTTGTATCACAGTCTCAGAAAGGGCTCCATAGAATGCGTTGAGAAGTATTACCGTAAATACTTGGCTTTCGCTATCACTTTCGGCCTTATCGTGGGATCGCTAGCAATTGGACTTCAATATAAGGAATATGATGAAACAATGGGAATTTGCATAACGCGATTGCCTCAGGGAGAATTTGACTGGGCTGGCTTATCCGTTATTCTTATTCCAGGGCTCATTGCCATAGTTGGTTGCACGGTCTATTACGTTATGATAGTGAAAATGTTAAGGGAAATGAATGAAAGGTGGTATTTGGGAGTCTTCCTTTACCCAATGATCCTTATTATCTGTATAGCTCCCACAATACCTCGAGTCTTCGAGAACCTGCTTGGATATGATTTATATAATAACGCTGTTTACAGAAGAATTGGCCGTGCGCTGTTTGCAGGGCAGGGGTTCTTGAACTCATTAGCATACGGACTTTCCAGAGAAATCTATGGAGCTTTCAAGAGGAAATGCTGTCCGTCTAGAGAGGAGGAATCAATTGTAAAGTCGCTCTCTTTTCCAGAAGATGAGACCCATTATTAGACTCAATATCCAGAAGACAGTAAAAATATTACTCTGAAATGAGCGAGCAATTATCTAATTCACATAGCCCCATTAAATGCGAATGGAAATGATTTAGTTGTCTCATGCGTTGTAGAGTTCCTACCAAAATCATCCTGAGCCAATATTTGCTAATCAACAATTCTTTCTTAGCTCTAATTGAATAAGTGCGAAAAATTAGAACAATTAATTCGTTTTATATGAGCAAATCAAAATCCCGCCTTAACATGATTGAAAATTTGTCTTTTTTGAGATTGATCACACCAATAAAATCACCATAGCTAAAACACTGTAATACATATTTTTGAAGGTCTTTCATTTTGATTCGATTTTACAAAAGTCATTCAAAGTATTCGGTAGTCTCTCTCTCTCAAATGGACTTTACAATTAACCCTCAAAAAAAAAAAGCCACTCAAATACTAAGAAATAGCGCGAGTCTATTCGTGCTAATTGCCCTGGAGCCATTCCTTCAAATTTTGAGATGATACCTCGTAATAAGAGCCCTCAATAAATTCGAAATTTGATCTAGCTCAGAGGTTCATAACCTTGGCTTCAAATAGCTAAATTAGCTGACTCGTGTTTAAAAGTTTATTTAATTCAAGAATGGCAAGCATCTTCCATTTTCTTCAACTCGAAGAATCCAGCTCGCCAAGTGGCTTAGAAGGAGTGCTAAATCTTATCTCTAGAGTCGTAGGGACCTTATCAATCCTGGGCTGCATCTTCAACATCTCTGTGGCGATATATTTCCGAAAATCCGAGCTCATCCTCGGAAAAATGGTTATATTGCTCGCTATTTCTGATATTTTAAGCCACCTGCCTTGGGTCTTTTTCTCCTTTGGCTCCACTACCGCAACCTGCCAAATAGGAAGCTGGATCTCATATTTCGGATTCTCAACGTCGATCTTCTACACTACTTGCGTTGGTCACATTCTCTATCGCAGTCTTAACGATGGCAGCATTGAGAGCAGCAAGAGACAATTTTTCAAATACGTTACATTGGCTAACATTTCAGGCTTTATCGTAGGAACTCTCTCAGTAATTATTGAATATAAAGAAAATTATGAGTATGGAAACGGGCTCTCAACCTGCAGGACTCGACCCGTTAGCGGGTTCAAGTGGGGAGACTTGCTGATTGAGTTTATTCCAGGCACTGTTGGGATAATAGCGTGCACATTTTATTACATTAGAACGATGCAAGTGCTAAAATCATTGAGTCGAAAGCAGCATTGGGGACTACTCGTGTACCCATTGATCCTTGTAATCTGCATTTCCCCGACAATGGTGAGGAGATTTTTAAATCTAGTTGGAATTACCGAGATTAATGGGCTCTATCGAGAATTTGCGCGAGGTCTGTTTGGAGCACAAGGGTTTTTGAACTCATTGGTATATGGGCTTTCGAGAGAAATAAGAGGAGCATTGAAAAAATGTTGTACGCGTTCGGGAAAATCTGTATCTGCATCGTTGATGAATCCAACGATTTCGATGATGGAAGAGACTCGAGAAGACCCTGACTCATTGAATTGAGTAATTGAGAGATTTATTAGGAGAAAGATAAGATAAGACACCTCATAAAAAAATTTATATGAAATCTTGTTTCATCGGAGATGTAAAGTGTGGAGCTTTTTCGCTTTGTTTGCCAATCTTTTAAGGGTTTGATATTATACGCATCTCTTAAAGTATTATTCTCTCAAAAATGAAAATTATATTAATATATCGTTAGAGCACTCAATTAAGAACTAGTTTCTCACTTAGGGAGGAAGGTAGGCAGTAGAGCAATTGAATGGGTCTTTAAACGGCACAGATATGAATATTTTCTTGGAGTTATTAATCGGTCATTTCTTTATTAATACCGTAACTTTGAACATCAACAATGTATGTTCGAAAGACATGGATAGCAAGCATAAAGACCACAAGAGAATCGATTATTGTCCAACAAATTTAGTCTCCGTAACATTTCTAATTTTTGAGTTTCCAGATTTAGACTGCTAAAGGCTTGTATTTCAAGGTCATAGACAATACCAAGGGCTAAACGGCCACAAGCGTCGAGTACTGTTGAATTGGTGTAATTACTCTCATGTTTGTTTAAATGCTATTTTCCACGAGCCGTTACAACAGTAATTCTTCGAGAAAACTTAACATTCAACTCCTATAGCAAACCATGCAATCCAAAGCATTTTTTTCACAAGTTTCATTCTTAAATTCGCCTCGGAGCCATTTGTCTCATTGTAAATGTCAGGATTTAGGTTTGTAATTAATGTTTTTTTGAAGCATAAGATGAGCTCTAGCTCGGACCTTTTCTCCTTTAATTTAACTTTCAGAAATTTTAACTAAAAAATTCAGTAGTTTAAATAATTATTCTCATTTTGATTCCAGAGCATGACCGGCACCTTTAATTTTGAAAACGTATCTTCCACATTGAGCCAAAGTCTAGATGAAAAACTGCAGTGGATTTCTGGATTTATCGGACTTCTTTCAATCGGGGGTTGCATCGTCAACATCGCTCTAACTTTATACTTGGGAAAATCTAAGTTTACCATTGGAAAAATGGTTATTATGCTTGCAACTTTTGACATTTTCAATCATCTCCCCTTTGTTCTCTTCTCTTTCGCTTCGATGGGCCCCTTGACCTGCCAGATAGGAGCCGCAGCATCATATTTCGGATTCGCGAGCTCGATCTTTTTCACGACTTGCTTCGCTCATGCCCTCTATCAAAGCCTTAAACAAGGCAGTATCGAATGTGTCGAGAAATATTACAAAAAGTACATCGCATTGTCGGTCCTCGCAGGCGTTATCGTGGGATCTCTCACAGTAGCGCTTCAGTATAAGATCTACTATCAATTCGATGATGGAACGTCAGCGTGTATAACCCGGCTAACAACTGGGTTTCCATGGGGTGCTCTGCTTCTGTTGGTGATCCCAGGTACCATCAGCATACTTGGATGTCTCTTCTATTCTTTGAGAATAATGAGTATTCTCTGGTCATTGAATGAAAGATATCATTGGGGACCTTTGGTGTATCCACTTATACTTATAATCTGTATTTTGCCTACGCTAGTTCGAAAGTATTGCGTGTTGATTGGAATTGAGTTGAAAAGTGAGGTCTACACAGAAATCAGTTATTTATTGTTTGGAGCGCAAGGGTTTTTGAACTCTTTGGCCTATGGTCTTTCGAGAGAAATATGTGAGAAGGTAAAATGCCTCTGCTCGTCGCGCAAAAGGACTGAATCGTCGCAGTCGTCGTTTTTATCCATGACAGAAGAAGAGTCTCAATCTCCCAAGGAACGCAAATCTACTTTGGAGAAATTGAGTATTTGAGTGTATCTTATTTCAACAAGTGCATATTTTGTTTTTCAAGCACATCTCCGATAATAATCGATGCTAGAGATCTCTTACACAGAATTCAATCGTAAACAATCAAAAATCTTTTGTGCTGGAAAAACAATATTAAGATCATGCTAATCCAAACCATCGGTATAGAAATAACGAGAAGATAAGATGTTAGGTATTGATCATTGTGTGAAAACGCAAATTTTGAGTAAGCTGAGCTAGGATAAATCTATTTCCATGTTAAAAACTAAACTAAAGATTCTAAATGAGAATATAAGCCCACGAGTTATAGTGTGCTCATCTACCTGGCAACAATGCAACAACAGAGAGGAATTTCCATAATGCAAACAATACTTTCCAAGTTCTTCGATGATGAGAACTTCCGAGCCAAAACAACACAATTGCTGACTCAACAATTTAGAGTCTCGTAGCAGACACTAGTCGGGCAGGAAATGTGGCGTCAGTCACTATAGCTCATATTCTTGATCGTATTTTTATTTTTTTAATTTGCAAAGAATGAGATTAACAATTGAGAGTAATTGGACTTATCATCTAAATGATATTCATGAGGTTAATTCGCAATTTAAAACCAAATTAAATAACAAAGTTTATCTTTTGCAAAAGTGCAGTGGCAGAACCTGAAAGATAAACTGCGACAACATGAGTTCAAATGAAGAGCAAACCATCTTATTTCAAGCAGCTGCCATTACAAACATCCTTTCAGCCTTCGGCTGCGTATTTAACGTTTCAGTTACTGTTTTCCTTGGAAAAACCAGAAATTCTCTCGGTAAAATGGTCGTTGTACTTGCAATTCTTGACTTTGTCCACCATTTCCCTTTGATATTCTCTTCAATGGGTGCACACAGCAACGCCTATTGCCAAGTAGTAAGCTGGATCACATATTTTGGTTACGCAAGCGCAATTATTTTTACCTCTTGCTTTGCGCATTACCTGCACCAAAGCGTCAGCACAGCAAGCACGAGTTGCCTTGAAAAATATTATACTAAATACCTCTCATTGACAATCAGCTCAGGGTTAGTTGTAGGAACGCTTTCAGTCATACTGAATCATCGGATCTATGACCCGAGAAGAGAAATGTGTGTGTTTTCTCGAGATCAGCCAGGAACTACTGGTCTAAGTGATATAATCATTTTTCTGATTCCAGGGATTATCAGTATTGTGTCGTGTCTGATATATTACATTCGAACAATAATCTTGCTAAGATACGTGACTGAAAGGAGACATTTTGAGCTGTTGGTCTATCCGTTAATTCTGGTGGTGTGTCTGTCGCCGATTATGATCGGGACGACGCTGCTCGCGTTGGGATTAGTGAAAAATGCGATGTTTGGATACAGATTAGTATGCGCTATTGCGTTTGGAAGTCAAGGGTTGTTGAATTCGCTGGCTTATGGGCTATCGAAAACAATCACTTCTTCGATAAGGAACTGCTGCTGCTATAAGGCCAAACGAGTAGAACAAGAACCTCTTTACCATTCAGTTTCTTCTGAAAACAGTGACCACGGACCGGTATTATAATGCTCCCTGATTTATTTACATCTATTAATTTAATGAGAAGAATCACTTCAGTTTTTCAGTGGTGTGATTTATCAAACTTCACATTTGCGTCGATTACACATGATGATTCTACTACTCAATATATTTTTCACAGCAAAACTGAAAATTTCTAAAGTCATAATGATGATTTCAAAGATGAGCTCTGATAAACCAATTTTGTTTTAATCATTGTAGATGAGAGGATGAAGTCTTAAGAATGCCTAATTGAAAATTTGTCTCCACAATTATCAGCCCGGTGAGCCCAGGTGATTCTCATGAATGCCTTCGTTCAAACTATTCTACCATTGCTTAGGCTTGGGTTGTGAATTTGATTTCTCCGTATCCAAGCTGAATCTTAGTAAATTTAGTAAATTTTTCGATGGATCTTCATATTCTACTATAATCAGCGCCAGAAACCCGGTTATTGCAGAATTCAAATCGAACTAAATTAAATTTCTCTCAGCAATCCAAACACACCAGATTGACCTCAATTTCCCATGAGCCAAACTAGACTAAGCCAAGACGAGCGCCACGCTACTCGCTCACCGCGAAGAGTTTCTTCCCAAAACAAAGAAAACGTTCACGAAACGAGCCCAAAAATTCAAAGCAGTACTTCAACTCATAGAAGAGAAGGAGGAGAGCATTCTCCCGAAATTAAATCCATATTGAAAAAGCCTCTGGCTGAGAGACTGGCCGAAGAATCAAAAGATGGCAAATCTCCTCAAAATTCGAAAAAGAAAGTGAGAATTAGCAGAAAAATCGACACATCGGATATGCACTTCCGCCGGCTCGAAGAAGCCATGCAAAAATCGCCAAAATCAAGCGTGACAAAGTCTCCAATTAAGGTAGGATTCAAATCCCCGACCAAAATCGACCCTAAATCTCCAGTTAAGGCTGGCTCTAAATCTCCCACAAAAGACAGTTCAAAATCCCCTCAGTCAAGCAGATCGACATCTCCCAAATCTCCTAAATCAAAGGGTTCAGAAAGCAAAAAATCACCTAACGCAGTCAAAGTTTCCGCATTTTCTTCTCATCATAGTAGCAAAACGAAAGAAGAGCACTCTACTGACCCCAAAACTCAATCTCGTCGTAAGTCCACGCCTCGGAAAGGAAGCGTGGCTCAAACGATCGAGGAAGCAACGGCGTTTCTGTTTGAGGCGTCAAAGAAATCGCCTATACCAACAATTAACGTGCTCCCACCGCGATCTCCTGAAATGATTTCTCAGGACAGAGCCTCTGCAAAAAAGTCCCCCGTGCGTCAATCATTATCCCCTTCTCAAGGAACAAAATCGCCAAGCAAGATATCAGAGGGGAAGAAATCACCTGGAAAGGTATCAGAGTCGAAGAAATCGCCTGGCAAGGTGTCCGAGACGAAGAAATCGCCAAATAAGTTGACTGAGACAAAGAAATCAACGACGAAAAAATCGCCGAAAACCAAAAGTGCGCTTCGGACGAAAAATAAGCAACAAGAAGCTGAAGAGCAATTGAAAGCAAATGGAGACTCAACAAGCAGTAGGAAGAAGTCGCTGACTGTAACATTCGCTCCTGAGGAGCCCAGAAGACAGAGCAGCGGTCAAAAAAGTGGTACGAAAAGTCCGAGAAGGCTGAGTAGGTCTGGAACCATGACGCAAACAGCAGAGGAAGGAGTTGAATATCTGAAAAGAGAAGGCTTTGAAAGTGGCAAGAGAAGACTCAGCCGCAGCGATGATGAAGCCTCAGAGACTGGAGACAAAATTTCTGAAAAGAAGGTTAAGAAGTGAGGGTTATTAGGGTGAGACTGAATTGAATTACGTGCAGAATTTTGATGTATGGCGTAGATGGCAAAAGTTAATGTGTTTCTTTTTCTTTATACTAAAAATTATGAACAGGTCCTTGGCTTTTCAAGGAATATCCTTATTATATTTACTGAAAGGTTAGGCCGGGTAGCCGTTCTTTCGCTAAAGACATAAAATATGTGTAAGATATATTCTTTTAAGCTAGTTGTTGAAGCTCATATGCAGGCTTTCTTTCCATTATGAGTGAATTAACAGTAGAAGGTTGATTAAATGAAAACAAATTTTTGAGGGAATATCCTTAAATTTAATTTGGAGCGCTCGGTACCTTAGGGAATTCGTCTTGAGCCACAGGGACAGGGCCATAACCTGAGTACCCAGCTTGATTCTAATAAAAAGAATGAGAAAACAGTAGCAATAAATCACATACCTGTTCATTTGTCGGGGGAAACAAATTTGGAAACAAACGCGATAATCCCGCTCTCATTTGCGAAACAACGAACCCAACCGACATAAGAAACAAAAAGAATAGCATCATCGTCGTGAAGGAACACCCTACGAGATCCACAAAGGTGTCAACGATGAACTGCGAGGCAGCAAACGTCGAATGTTGATTGCATTTACCAATCTCCTCCCATCGCAACACAGTATATTTCTTTTTGTCTTTGAGCGCGCCAACAGTCCCACATACCACAACCATGATACCTGAAAATTTCCCTAATAAGTCTGTGACGTAGTGATTCGGGTCAAGCACATTGGCATTTAAATAGGCAACAATCGGGAGGGCCAGGACCAACACGCGATACGACATGATTGTCCAGTATTCTTTGATTTCTTGGCAGCTGGGTATTTCTTCGAAAATTACAATCGTGCTCATTCGACGAGCATAGCAAAGCGCGCCAAGCAGCAGCAATAGCATCAGGTTCAACATAAGTATTTTCCCACCAGGAGGCAGCAGCGCGTATTTTATTCTTGAATAGATCGTGATGACTGACCCCAAAAACATCAGTATCGATATTAGAGGCGTCAGAATGAATGTATACGTCTCGTAAAACTCGATGTGAGCTATTTTGTGGCCGAAATAATGGGATAGTAGCCACGAAAACAAACTGTAGAGTCCGAGGGAAAAGGCAAGGCAAAGAAAAGGCCCGATTTTATAGTGAGTAATCCATTTTAGAATAATATGATCCGGAAACTTTTCATAGAATTTTATCGTTGCTATGAACAGAACGAGAGCTAAGCAATTGAGCAAGAGCGCACATGATTTGTAATCGAGATCAATGTAAGGAGCGAGATATGCGATTAGGCGTTCAAGAGGTATTTGTTTGATTATTGACATGAGTTTTTAAAGTTCGGTGTCAATCGAATTATTTATGCTCTATGCAATAAGATTTAATTTGAAGTGATAGGAGAGTTAATATTTCATTCACATTGGAATGTTTACAGTTCAGAGCGGAGAATAACTTTTTTGGTATTGGGGCACCATCACTGGTAATTTGATATCGATTCGTTGCATATCAATATATGTTTACTAGAAATTATAACGGGAAACACTCTTATAATTCAATATATTATATCATTTAGAAACCCAACATGTAATATGTCAGGTTATTAAACTAATAAATAGCGCTATAGCCCTGATTACCCTGCGGCTGGATAGAGATTTGAGATTGATTTTCGGAAGCTTGCACGTTATTGAGCTGATTTGCTTTCCTTCTTGTTCTCATGACGGAGATACCAAAGCCCAAAACCAACAAACAGAACGACACAATACCGATTATTCCAGCAATCATCCAATCCGAAATGGTAGCTCCACTGACGAGACAAGACACGGCCGGGTCAGTACCAAACATGAAGTAGCCAGTCTCACATGCAGTGCAATTAGAAGTAGTACTACAATGACGGCAACCCTCTTTACATTTGACACAATTATTATTTACGAGAGTGTAGCCAGGCTCACAGATATCACAGATAGTGGTTGAGTTAGCAACATATTGTCTGCAATTTGTAACTGTACTCACGCAGTTACCACTCGCATCCTTCGCGAATCCTTCTTGACATGTAGCACAAGATTGTTTCCCGCATTCTCTGCAGTTGCTGAAAGGACAGGTACACCCTCCTGCTGTAGTACTAGTCCATCCAGCTTCACATGAGTAACATGTCCCATTTTCATTGCAAGACCTGCAGCCAACGGGACATTTGAAGCAGCGGTAAGACAAAGTGTCTCGATAATAAAAAGCTTTGCATTGGGTACAAGATCCTGAGCTAGAGCAATACAGACAGTTTGGATCACGACAGGGGATACATCTCCTTTCGGTGGAGCTTATATAGTATCCTCCATTAATTGGGCAATTTGTGTCACATTTGTTATTGTCGGGACGATAGTATGTCCCGTTGGGGCAGTTATTGCAGTTTATCGGTGATTCGATGCATCCAGTGGTACAAGTGCTTGAGCAATCCTCGCAGGACACTTTATTGAAATCTAAATAGTTACTCTTAACAGAGCACGTGAAGTGGCACGAATTTCTGCCTTTGTGATAACCCCCGGTGCAGGAGTCACAATCTTCTTTAAAACCACTACAGGAATCGCATGATGAATCGCAGTAACTGCACTTTTTGTAAGCATTATCCCAAAACTGATGAGCACTGCATTTGGAAGCCTGAACAGGCTGCATGCTGCTCAAAACTGTAATGATCACCAGCAACGAGAGAATTTTGAAAGAGATGCGAAGCATTTTTTACCAACGAGCTCGAAGTTTGGATTCCAATAAATATTTATTTATTGATTACACCAACACCAATCCAATCCTATAAATGGACAAACATTTCTACGTATCTGAAATCAATACGAAGAGGGTCATATATGTTCTCTTTTGGATGTTACTTGAACCTTTCTCCGAATATCATAAGGAGATTTGAAGAGCATCGAATCAAGGAAAACTGCGCTTGCCTTTCAAAATAATAGCTAATTTAGGATTTTTGCACTAATCAAATAAACTCAGAATGGTGATTTAGATCGCGTTTTAAGATCTTAAAATTCAAAAATGTCTGAAATAAGCTTGTGGAGAGAGTCCAATGAGAATTTTGAAGAAAATGACCAGTAGAAGGCAGCCCGGAGCCCGCTGAGAATATGGAATATATATATAGAAAATCCATTTCTTGCCTTGCCAAATTTAACAATGGCAATGAAATGCTGACAAAGTGCAGGTGGGTGCTAAGGGTTGCTGTAGGTAGCAGAATCAAGGACAGTTTTTCTTAAATCTTTGCTAGTCTTTGCATGTGTGGAATCATGATATTTAGTGCAGAAAATTCAATTTGAGAATGAGGACTCTATCTTATTCAACTCACATTCACTAATAGATGAGGCTCAGATTCAATCAGAGGTTAGTATTCGGCAACATCACTTTCTTCGATAAACTAAAATCAGGAGCACACATAAGTGACAAAACAATTTCTTTCCACTTAGAGTTGGGACAGCGTTTGCTGGCTGGATCGAGATTTCGGTTATAACGAAATTAATCTTTTCACACCAGTTGCTGCACTTATTGGATTCTTAGAGATATCAAATTTTGTCTTTCTCTGGGATTTAATCTGTTTTCATACATATATCTCATGATTGAATTTGAAATTTAACTGCACTGAAGAGCAACGGTCCTTTGTCTTATCCTTTGCTAAGGAGGAAATATCCCTTTGGTTATTGAAAAACATGACTTTAATCGATTTCAGTCTGCTTGATTGCTCCAATGTAAACAATTAGAATTAACAGGTTCATAACCGTTTGGTTTGGGCGACTCAACAACAGGTTGAATACTCACTGGATAACGAAATGAGCCATGCTTAGTCGTAAAGGTTGCTGCTATTTTGTCGTTTTGTATTGATCATCAGGAATTCATATCTTCCCTCTAATCATGGGAAGTTATCTATGCGTCAACAAAATTTTTTTAATCAGAAAACATCTTTGTCATCAGGTTGAATAGACAAGTCTCTCGCAAAACTCGATATGAACTTTTTTGTGATTGACACTACAAAATCGGGCCTTTCCTTTGTGTAGCATTTTCCCTCGGACTCTATAGTTTGTTTTTCGGCTACTTTCCAATTAGTTCAAGTGAGTGATCCATTTTAAAATAATATGATCAGATAACTTTTCATTCTGTGCAATAAGATTTAATCTCAAAGGAAGGAAATTTTGAATTGGAATGCTGACATTTACAGTTCATGGTAAAGAATTTTTTTTTTTGTATTGGAGCACGATCATTGGTAATTTAGCATTGATTCGTTACATTTCAGTATATGTTTACTCAAAATCTGACTGGAAATAGAGCTAACATCCTTATAATTCAAATGATCATATCATATTATATCATCTCATTCAGAAAAGCTACACACACCATATTATGGGTTATTAAACTAATTTATAGCTCTATAGTCCTGATTACCTTGCGGCTGGATAGAGATTTGAGATCGATCTTCACTGGAAGCTTGCACGTTATTGGCGACAATCTGATTCGCCTTCCTTCGTATTCTCATGACGGAGAAAACAAACCCCAGAACCAGCAAACAGAACAACACGATACCGATTATTGCAGCAATCATCCAATCCGAAATGGAAACACCACTGACGAGACAAGACACAGCCGGGTCAGTACCATACATGAAGTAGCCATTCTCACATGCAGTGCAATTGGAAGTAGTACTACAATGACGACAACCTTCTTTACATTTGACACAATTGTTATTTACGAGAGTGTAACCAGGTTCACAGATATCACAGATAGTGGTTGAGTTAGCAACATATTGTCTGCAATTTGTAACAGTACTCACGCAGTTACCACTCGCATCCTTCGCGAATCCTTCTTGACATGTGGCGCAAGATTGTTCATCGCATTCTCTGCAGTTGCTGAAAGGACAGGTACACCCTCCTGCTGTAGTACTAGTCCATCCAGCTTCACATGAGTAACATGTCCCATTTTCATTGCAAGACCTGCAGCCAACGGGACATTTGAAGCAGCGGTAAGACAAAGTGTCTCGATAATAAAAAGCTTTGCATTGGGTACAAGATCCTGAGCTAGAGCAATACAGACAGTTTGGATCACGACAGGGGATACATCTCCTTTCGGTGGAGCTTATATAGTATCCTCCATTAATTGGGCAATTTGTGTCACATTTGTTATTGTCGGGACGATAGTATGTCCCGTTGGGGCAGTTATTGCAGTTTATCGGTGATTCGATGCATCCAGTGGTACAAGTGCTTGAGCAATTCTCGCAGGACTCTTTATTGAAATCTAAATAGTTACTCTTAACAGAGCACGTGAAGTCGCACGAAAATGAGCTCTTAGAATAACCACCGGTGCATGTGATGCAACGATAACTGTACCCGTTGCATGAATCACAAGGTAAAGCGCAGTCCTTGCACTTATTGAAATTGTTATCCCAATACTGATGGGCACTGCAATTAGAAGCTTGAGCAGGCAGCATGCCACTCAAGACTGTAACGACCATCAGCAACGAGAGAATTTTGCAAGAGATATGAAGCATTTTTTTCCCAACAAGCCCAAAGTTTGGATTCCAAGTTAAATATTTATATATTGTAACAACATCGAATCCTATAAATAAGCAACAATTTCAGCGATGCATCTGAAAAAAATACGAAGAGGACCAGTAATAACCTCATTTGGGTATTGCTTGAGTTTTGCTCGGACTACCATAAGGTGATTTTAGAAGTATTGAATCCAGGAAAACTGCGTTTGGGGTTCAAAATGATATCTAATTTAAGCTTCTAATACAGGCAATAAACTCATAAAGTTAATTTAGATTGCGTTATATGTCCTTTAAACTCAAGAGGGTAGGAAATAAGCTTGTGAAGAGAGAGCCTTATGAGAATTTTGGAAAAAAATCCAGGTAAAGGGAAAATGACTATGAGAGAACAGCTGTGGTTCGGTTGAGAATATGTGATAAATATAAAAGCTCATTTCTTGCAGGAACGAATTTACTTGAGAAATCAAAGATAACGATGTTGAAAAAGCGCAGCTAGTAGCTACGAATTGCTGCAGTCAGTAGTTAGTAGAAATAAGAACAGCTTTTTTTTCAATTTTTGCTAGTCTTTGCTTGTGTGGAATCATGATATTTAGTGCAGAAAATTCAATTTGAAATTTAGGGCTCTGTCTTATTCATCTCACACTCACTAATAGATTAGGTTCAGATTCAATCAGAGGTTAGTATTCGGTAACATCACTTTCTTCGATAAACTAAAATCAGGAGCACATAAGTGACACAACAATTTATTTCCTCTTCTTCAAAGAGTTGGGACAGCGTTTACTGGCTGAAACGAGATTTCGGTTATAACGAAATTAATCTTTTCACACCTGTTGCTGCACTTATTGGATGACAAGAGATATCTATTTGTCCAAACCTTCTCTTAAAGTTCTCTGGAATTATTTCTGCTTAGATAAGTGCATTTCACGGTTGAATATGAAATTTGAGAGATGGTTCACTCTTATAATTTGCTGAAGAGGAATATCCTTTTGGGAATTGAAATATATGATCTAGATCGATTCGAGCCGACTTGAAACCTAAAATGGAAGCGGGCAGAACGGACAGGCTCATTATATTTGGCTATTTTCATCTCAAAACAGATTGAATGATACCGAATAACGAAAGAAGCGATGTTTGGTAGAAATGGCAACGATTTTGTCAGTTTGTAATGATCTCGAGTAATTCATCTGTTTTCCTTTTCATCGTGAAAAGTTATCGGCGTCAAATAAATTGACTTGAATTAGATTCTTCAAATAGCTATAAATTAGCTTATATAACTAAAACCAGCTTCAGATGTTAAATGACCTTCAAACAAGAAGCAGGCAATTCGAAGAAGGCAGCATTTTCAGAATTCGAGAAGAATCAAAAGTTGAAGGCATTGAAGGCATACTTGAAAGATAATACGACTCTGGCAAAGCTCCATGTGCTTTTAGAGGAGGAAAAATTCATCCCAGGAGTTGAAATTTAATATTTGAATAACAGCTTCCTACAACTCATCAAAGAGTACCAAATTTCACATCTTGCTTCTTCGAAGTGGTGAAAACTTTTGTCGAAACTTAGTTATGAAATTTTCATTAGAGAGTTCGAGTTGGAAGCAATTCAAGCCGAAGAATTTCTTTCTTCTTGCACGATTCAAAAGTTCCGCATCATTAGAGGGTGGGATCACAAATAGAATTTCAAATCAAGCTTCTTTAAACTGAAATTTGAAGGAGGGTTCCTTTTTCTTTTGTTACAATGACGCTTGAAGTGTCAGCTCGATAATATTCTTATTAGAGAGTGTGTGAGGCTATAATACTAATAATATTGGTATTTATCAATGTGTTGCTATAATGGCTGAATATAGAAGCATAAGCAATTTCAAATTAGGAAAAACTGTTACAAGATACTGACATTGTAGTGTAGTTCATGATTGAAAATTACTAGAGATATGAATAGGATACCTCGGCGTAACTCTTGCCAGATTATCGACAGTTTCTCATCCTTAGCAAAGTTGCTTTACACGATTCATCAATCAACACTAGAAAAACGATAATTTAAATTTTTGATGGTGTTGTAAAGGTTTGCCGGCCTTATTAGAAAGACATCGCAATGGACTGCAAAAAGATAGGAGTACATTCTACCATCTGGTTCCTAGCTAAATCTTCTTTCGTTTTCTGAAATTAAAAAGCAATGCTCTGAATTCAACCGAAAAAAATATTGGGTACGCCGCTCACTTAAAATTCAACGAGCGCGCTCTCGAGCACAGTGATTCACCTAGGAAAAAGCACTTGAGAATATTTCAAGTCCATCTTTATTCAGGATTCTGACAGCTATCTGATTTCTGATCTTAGACAACAATTTCTTCTATTAATAGAACAGTGATAGGGTAAATTCAACAAAATCAGAAAAGTCTTTGATTGGACATATTCAAAACTCACCAGATTTATATAATAGGTATTTTCTGACGAATTTCGTTTTGTTTTTGCGCTATTTTCTTTCAGCAGTTCGCACTCTAGTGCTTTCTCTATCACAGAATTAAACAAGAGTTAATTTATTATCGACCCAGACCGAGAGATCATCCAAATGAACCCAAGAGAAGAACCGAACTACGTTTCTTACACAAATTCAGAAATTATGCTCTCTCACGCTCAGACTAAGTACGGTATCGACGATATTGAAGACTTAAGAGACCGTACACCAGCTTATTTTGCCTTTAGGATAATTTTTCAATTTTTTAGCCTTCAAGAGAGAATGTCTTCAATTTCAAGAGCAGTTTTACGACACAACTGGCGTCTTAGAAGACAGAGAAGCAAGCATGGAGCCTTCATTTCAGCAGAGTGCGCTTAAACTGCATTTACAGAGAGATTTTCCTGAAAAAGCAGAATTAGGCAATGAAATTAGCTTGGAAACTTTACAACCAGGCAATCAAGCTAAAGCAGAATCTTCATTGCAGAGCGTTGAGGTCGCAGACAGTCAAAGAGAACTGCAGTGCGATGTGGAGGAAAAGAGGAAAAAAGAATTCGAAAACACGTGTTTGCAAATGAGCAATTTCGAAAAAACTATTGAATCACTACCGGAGTCAATCACGATCAGAGTTACGCCTTCAAAGCTGATTTTCGATTTTTTGGAAGAGTATATCACGGAAATAAAGAATAAGGGGAAGACTGGTCGGAAGAAGAGGAAATTCGGTGGGTCTAGAAGAGGAGGGCAGAAATTAAAGCTGTTGAACCAGAAAAACTTTTCAAAGAAGCTTGGAGATCAGTTTTGTGAGTATTTATTGAAAGAGCATAAATTGCAATGCCATGCAAAGTTTAAAGACAAATTAAGTTGGAAGCTCCTCAACAAATACTTTGGCGGCCAGAAAACTATTTCAAAAAAATTGCCAAGCGCAACCTTTCAGCAATTATTCATGGATTTCGTCCGCGGTTACGATATTGAGTCTCTGAATGATTCGAAAACGAATGAGATTTCCAAAATTTATTATAAAGTCTGCGCAGTTAGCCTGAAAGTCGCATTTCACGAATTTGAAATGAACAAGCATGACTTGACTTTTGATGGGTGTTTATCACTTCACAAAGTGTACCCAGAGACGATCCTGATGTATTCCTCAGTGTAAATACCCCAAAACTTATTGATTTTGTTTATTATAGCTGTTGTACTCTCTCTATTTGAATGCATAGTTAGCCTTATGATTATAATTATAAGAAAACTTTGAATTAATTATTGTGATCATACCATTACAATTAAGAGAATCTAAATTTTACAGACGAATAAAATTGCCTGATCTCTTTGTATAATACATGGTCAATTGCCACAGCAATGACCAACATAGAATTTGATAAATAGAACTATAGAACAAATTGAATGAATTATGATAATATCACGACGCAATGAATTGAATTTCTACATATTGATGTTACATATCACTATGTTTTCTCCATCTCGAGGAGCTAAATCTCTCGCTGTCTTCAATCCTATTTGTTGATAATTCTAACGCTCCACTTTCATCAGAGACTAAGCGATCGTCGATCTTCCTAATTTGACACTCAAAGTCAGTTTTCCAGAGCAGCATCCCCGCGAGGAACGCCATCGTATAAATTCCAATGCCCATTCCGATCCAAATACCATGCGCGGCCCATCTCAGCAAGAGACCCAGCACAAACGCTACCGTGACGCCTATAGCGAAGAACGATAGGAAAAACATTAAAGCTCCGATTCTTTCTCTCGCCGCACTCTTCAAAATCGAAGTAAATGTTATCTGTATAAAATCAGCTGGCATCAGCCAGATATACGCCATGAGAGTGCTTGTGGTATCTTCAATAATCCCTTCATCTTTAATCAAAAATCTCACCATGTCATGAGTGAACAGAAGCAGCAGCAAAATTTCAATTAGTAGAAAGATTACGGTCATCGTGATGAGCGCTTTGGAGATGTTTATGGCTTTCAGAGCTTCCTTTCTTCCCAGCGCTTTACCGATGAGGATCATAGACGTTTCTGAGAGCGCGAGAATCGGCGCGAAGAGCAGCAGAGCTATATTATAAATAAACGTTTGAGAAACGACTTCTTTCAGCGTAAAGCCTCCGCCCATGAGCACACAGAGCATATAAGCTATCCACTGAAGCATAATAAACGACGAGATATAAATCTCATTAATAAATTGCGTCCAAATCCCTCGCAGTATGTTCTTATGTGGCCATTTCAGCGTTTTTTTGAAGTTTTTGCTTAGCAAGACGTAGCCTATTAGTATCACGCCGCCGGTTAACTGCGATATTCCAAAAGCAATAGTAACACCTGTGATCCCAAGGTTAAGGGTTTCTGCGAAGAATTTGCAATAAAACCAATGCGCTACTACTACAATTAGCTGAATGATCATTATTGGAAAGAACAATGCGTGGGCGTTTACGAAGGCTTTGAGCGTATCGTAGATGATTATTCCGATGATAGCTATGAAGGAGTACACACAGCAAGCGGATGCAGCCTCAGCGACGGTCTCATCGAAATCTAATAGTTTGAATATCCAAACTGAACACGCACAGAATATGTAGCAAGGGATCGACTGGAGCACCCTGAGGACAATAGCTCTGTAAAAATACACCGGAACGAGCTCATAATTCAACGCGCCGAAGGCTTGAGATGCTAAAACAGTGGTTCCTGTGTTCAGGGCGAGTATCGGTCCGCAGGTCGTGGCAGTGAGCCAAACGATCCCGAGGCCCAGGCCGGCTACCATCTTTTCGTTTTCATCAGAGGAGACAAAATGGACGTTTATGATGATAAGGATGCATTGAAAAAAAGAGTAGGCTGCATTGGGAAGAGTACTTATCAAAACTTTCCATAAGCATTTAATGAAGGAAGGAGGCCTGACCATTGAAGTAAAATGAAGCTGAGCCTCTGAACGAATGCTTTCATGTTCAGTATGCATTTTTGCAATAAGTTTAAATTTTTTGGATATTATTTTTAGAGTGGAGATTGAGCTGAGTACAGCCAAAGATACGTAGAATCTAGATTGTTGAAAAATGTGTTGATTTTGAGGAGATATTGCTCTGATTGCAGAGGGATGATGTTTAAAAGAGTATTTGAACTGTATTTGTTGAACCGGGGAATGCAAGAGAATTCTATCACAAAAACCATTTTTTTTTTTTAATGTGAGTTTGTGGTTCGGTAGTCTCTGACTCATTAGCTGTCTCATAGTCGGCGGCGTGTCAGGCTGCAATTTTTTTCCTTTCGAAATTTTTGCTTCTTCGGATCTGAGCAATTAGGAAAGAAGGAGATAAAAATCGTCCTTGTTAGCAGGAATATCCAGTTCCTTCAAAATTCTTAACAAAATAGTCGATTTTGCCCTTCCAATGAAGCGAAAGACTCTGCAATGCCAAATCTGGATTAGAAACAATTTGCTTTTATAAATACGCTTAAAATTCATGCTAATTTACGTTTCTTAAAAAAATTTCAGCCTTCAAGCTCCCTAAAATTATCTAAACAGATATCATGACGAGCGAAAAGCCATTAACAACTGCTTTCTATTATCGAGCTAGCTTATTTCTTCATAGAAACACCTTCTCCTCTAAATAATATCGGAAGAGATTCAGCCATTTGTCTGAACTCACTTCTAAGAAAAATTTTGTTTTTTTTTTTATTGATTTTTGTAATCAACTCGATGCAAACTCTCATAAATGACTAAAGTGTCTAAAATCAACTCGATTACATTAATTACAAATTTCCTACACTTCAATCAAATGATTTGCAATTAAATTCTCTCTATTCTTCTTTGAGATTCCATTGTACTCTGTATAACTACAGCTTGTCGATGTAGTTGTCCAAAGATGGGATACCTTCTTTGAGGTTCTTTCTCTTTCTGATATCGACAACGATGGATCCGGCCTTGGTGTCAGCTTGGTATGGATCACCAGAGAC
>ENA-UOTX01000978-UOTX01000978.1-compost-metagenome-genome-assembly--contig:-NODE-978-length-25239-cov-16.459343_pt1 | contig 25239 bp, 15 predicted proteins | sample MGYA00238143_ERZ746982 | MGnify/ENA primary metagenome ERZ746982 (study PRJEB28758, sample SAMN06268862) | compost metagenome | isolation source: single cell | place: USA: California, Emeryville, Joint... | reverse complement strand
GGTGAGATATAAAGCATTTATTGGGGTACTTCTTTCTGACCTTGGCATCTTGACTCCAATTTGTTATTATTGCTTTGCTCTTTTCAAGTCAGAGATCCAAAAATCGATTTAAATCGAGACCGTTTGAAATATAATTGATTAGATCTTTTCTTAAACATTTAGCTGAGATCTTCAATCTAAAATACATTAAAATGACTGAATGAATTGCCAAAAATTCCAAAGAGAAATGTTTTGTCATTTCGTCAGTACTTAACATGCACCCCAATCAGGTAAGGCTGTGAATTAAAATTTTTATCTCAACAATACAGGAATGCAACCTTCATATTGCAATCTATTATTTTTCCAATTAAAATAAAAAGCATTAGAGACTTTACTATGATTTTCCACATGAATTGCTCTTAATATTTCTCAGCAGGTATAAATAACTTTAGAATTTTATGGTTTCAATCATGAATCAAAAATAATTACTTTGGTAACGTCTCAAACCTAGGCAGAACACTGCTGTTCTTAAGAAGTTTTGGTGGTACAGACCAGAATTTACACGAAAATAGCCTCAATTAGTAAAATAAAACTCTTACTTACACTAATAATGCCTCAATAAATTTTTAAACCTGATCTTCAGAAGTGAATGAAGTCATTTAATTATAGATATTTAACTCGGGAAGTTGAAAGTGATGAGCAAATCATTCACTCAGCTGTTGCTGATAGCTCTATCTCTTACCTTGGCTTCAGCGGTAAGCATTTTCTTCCATGTTAATGACTAAATACCTTTGCTTTAGTTATATTGTGACTGCTACTGTTACGATGGTACTCATTTCTCAGTTCAAAACGCTGAGTCCTCCAGTTCTTGCTACACCAATGCTTATAGAGTCTGTCCTTCGTCCTCAATAAGCAGCTCCAATTGCTATTCAAGTGGTGGTGGAGGAGGAGGAAGTTTTCCTACTTGGGCAATCATTGCTATTGCTGCCTTCGCTGGGCTAGTTTGTTTATGCTTCTGCATTATATGCATCACAGCAGCAAAGAGCAACTCCAACAACGGTGGCTATGTTTCAGCTGGACCCGGCTACGTTGCCGGACCGACTACTTATGTCGGTGGAGGAGGACCAAATGTCGTTGTTGTTGACAATGGACCCTATTATGGTGGTGGGTGGGGCGGAGGTGGATATTATGGTGGAGGCGAAACTGTGGTTGTTGAAAATGGCCCTTATTATGGAGGCGGAGGCGAGACTGTCGTGGTGGATAATTACGGAGGCGGAGGAGGTGAGACAGTCGTTGTCTATGACAACTAGGTCTATTATTGGTCTCTTTAAGACCGTGATAACTGGAATATGAGCAACTATTGAGAATAAGTACTGCGTGAATGTGATCGATGATATGCATTGAATTATTTGTGTGTGCGTGTTGCTCTTTATGAGTATTGAAGCGGAATACAAAGTGTATTCGTTATTTTAGTTAAGTATTTGAAGCAGTCTTCTTCAAAACGGAGGCAATGCCTGTTTTTGAAAAAAAATTTGCATAAAATTGTAATCTGATGTTTGTTTTATTCTTCTATGGGAAAATATGGGATTAAAGAGGTTTAATATGAATTCGTCATGAATCGAGACTCACCATTTTTTGAGATTGGACAAGAGGTGTACAATGATGCTTAACTGTGTCGGTCACAGTACCAAATAATTTGGATCAAAAAAAGATATTTAGCGGTTAGTTTTCAAGCAATTAAGAAACTTTATTTGTGAGATATAATGTAATAAAAACCTTCATTCTTTATGTCATTTCAAATAATACATTTAAGTTTTTGCATTAATTAGCAAACAGAATGGTCATCCGCAGCCTAGATGGTAATAGAGAAGCTAGCAACGCTGCATTGGATTCAATAAAAGTATTTTCAGCTTGATATATCTGGAAATTTACTCAAAATAGATATGATGAATAGATCTTTCTTTGCAAATTTGTAGATTCTGAGAGAAAAAATAAAATAGAGCTGCATTCATCCTCCTTTTGTTCCTCTTTTTAGTGCACAGCCTTGGAAATTTCAGAGGCACAACGGAGATTAGTTTTAATTTTCAACGTATCCTGCTAATCAACTCTAATTCGCGCTTCAGAAACGGCCTAGAACAGACGATCCAACATTTTTCGTTGAAAATTAGCGCATTTTGACTAATCTCAAGTGTGTTAGATTTTAATCGTTATATGATTCAAAAACGTCTTTAGCGCAAATTAACAACTCACGATACGCTAAATGTAATCGCCTTTCATAGACAAACTCCAACATAAATTTCCAAAAAATGGTGAAAACCCTACTCGTTTCTCTTCTGATTGCCCTTCTTATCGGTAACCAACAACACCTTGAATTTTTCTCATCATCGTAAACTATTTAGGCTCATCTTTGGCTGTTCGAACGAAATCTACATCCAAGACTCTTTCTGGAGGAAAAAGCAAACTTCAAACAAGCTTGAAAACAACAGTTAATGTAGCCAGTGATGAATATTTCAGCTGCTACGCTCCTTCCGAAGATACTACATGGACCTACTACCCTGATTATGAAACAGTATATTGCAAAGGCGTATATTTCGTCGGTCCATTCTCTCAAGGCGGATATATAAGCACGAATTATAGCACTACTGACATCCATCAAGGAATTGTCGTCGAGTTCACTGTCGCATTCTTTGACTCATGGATGAATAACAATTTCACGGTCACTGCCGACGGAACCGAGGTTTATTCGTTCAATTGGGACTATCAATTTTCAACGTCAGATCTCTGCGAAGGAAATGCTCCTGATAGTTCTCATCTCATCCAGTTTGGCTACAACCACACTGGAAATTCAACCTATCTTGTCTTTTCATCTGATATTGCTAACGACACCGACGCGTCCTGGGGTATCTGTGGCCTTACTATAACAACAACAGATAATCCAGTACTCAGCACTGGTCTTGAACTGTCTGCAATTAAAGAAATGACGTTCGGTTGCGATTCGCCTGCTATGGACGCAGATTGGACCTATTATCCTTCCTATAGCACGATATCATGTGAAGGAGGTACCTACGTTGGCGCTTACAGTGCAAATGGGTCGATGCTAAGCTCAAATTTGAGCGTTCCTTCCGAGCATAAAGGAATAATCGTCACTTTCAAGGTCGCCTTGATTGATTATTGGCAAAATCAAACCCTGACCGTCTTGGCCGATGGCGTTGAGGTTTATTCTCTGACATACGACGATTCTTACTCGGAAAAAGACTCTTGTTTGAACTCTTGGGCGGATTATTATAAAACGGTGAGATTTGGATTCAATCACACTGCGCAATTCATTCAATTCGAAATTACCTCGAATATTGACGAGTCTGATGATGCTGCTTGGGGCATCTGTGATTTTACAGTCGAAACCACAGCCAGGACCGTCTACGCATCAGGATTCATACTCGGAGGCAGCACGAAACCGTACACTTTCATCTGCGCCTCTCCAGCAGAAGATTCGTACTGGGTTTACAACCCTGACTACAGAGTGACTTATTGCAATGGGAATTACTACGTTGGCCCTTACGGAGCCGGAGCCACCTTAAGTACTACCCTTGCCGTTGCAGAAGCTCACTTAGGAATCGCGATAAGCTTTAATCTCGCACTGTTCGATGCTTGGGACAACAATCGTTTGATTATCATGGCTGATGGGGAGGTTGTTTATACTCACCAGCATCAATTCCTTGATTCCACAACCGATAGTTGCCAAAATGCTTGGCCTGATCTGTATACAGCAGTTAAGTTCGGGTTTAATCACTCCGCCAGCACAGTCCAGATTGTGATTACCTCAGACTTGACGGGCTCGCTCGAAGACGAGTCTTGGGGACTTTGCATGCTCTCGATCGTTCCCTTGGCAGGCTATGCAGATGCAAATGGAAACATGATCGGGCTGAGTAAAGACCTTACGTTTAGCTGCCAAACTCCTGCTTTTGACCCAGATTGGTCATACACGCCTTCATTCCAAACAGTGGACTGCGCAGGCAGCACTTACGTCGGTGGATATGGCGCCGGACAATCGCTTAACACGACTCAACATTTTATCAGTCTCCATAGAGGTATTGTCATGTATTTCAAGCTAGCGCTCTTCGACGCGTGGGATAATCAAACTTTCTACGTCAACGCAGACGGTGAAACCGTATACTCGCTCACTCATAGCTACCTCAATTCCTCTTCAGATACCTGTGCTTCCGCATGGGCAGACAAGTACTTTGACGTGTCTTTCGGTTTCAATCACAGTCTGAGGTCCCTTCGCCTGACGTTCTATTCTGATCTTGACCAGGACTCTTCCGAAGCGTCGTGGGGCATTTGCAATCTTGTTATCAAAGCTACTCAAGAGGTAGTTGATGCTGCTGGAAATGAGCTAGGCGCCATTAAGAAACAAGCGTTTAGCTGCTCAAGTCCAGCTGCTGACCTCGAATGGACCTACTTCCCTGCGTACTCGACCATAAACTGCTCAGGAAGCTATTTCCTTGGTGGGTACAGCCACTCCGGAAAAGTATTCTCGAGCCTCAGGGTCCCGACGCCTCACAAAGGAATTGTGCTGTCCTTCCAGCTGGCTCTCATTAACTCTTGGGAAGACAAGATATTTACCGTCTCTGCCGACGGTAAACTTGTGTATTGGACAAACCAAAACGAGGATATCAACTCCACAAACACCTGCAACCATGGATGGGATTCTCAATTCATTAACGTGCGAGTTGGATTCAATCACAGCGATGAAGCAGTATTGATAGTGTTCTCCTCCACAATTACCGAAGATGACGAGGCGGCTTGGGGTATCTGTGATGTTTCGTTGGTTGCGGTCGATAATTTCGTCGATCGTGCCGGAAACGAGTACGGAGCTGTGAAGGCATTAACCTTTGAGTGTTTATTCCCGTCGAAGGATGTCGATTGGACGTACACCCCTAATTACACGACAACGACTTGTGGTTCTAATACCTACGTCTCAGGATTTAGTAGTGGAGGCCGTTTGACATCATCGCTCAACGTACCTTCATTCCATCAAGGTCTGGTCGTCAGTTTCAAGCTTGCTCTCTTTGATGAGTGGGACGGAGACACATTTATCGTCTATGCTGATGGGACTCCGGTGTTTTCAGAGATATTTAACGCTACCTCTGTAAAATCGAAATCTGAATGCGTTGAGAAAGTTTTAGATGTGAAGTTCGGTTTTAACCATACTTCGGAAGGGGTATCATTTATTTTTACATCTGATATCAATCAAGACTCAGACGCGTCTTGGGGTCTTTGTGATTTAGCTATTGAGATTTCTGCTGACTTAGTTGATGCTGAAGGAAATGCTGTATAAGTAGTATAAATATAGGGTAAAACCTGCTTACATATTCAATTTTAATGCATTGGCCATTCCGCATGAGAAAACCGACTTTCATTGTATTTTTTATTGAAAATTGCAAACACATATGAATTAAGTCAGATATATGGGTCAGGTCATATCTCAGACAGAGAAATACAAAATTATTAACATACGACCGGGTATACTACAAAAGAACTAGTGACAGAGAAAAAAATTGTATATTTGGGACAAAAAATTGAAAACCGCATTCAAGGGGCTCTAATATGATAAAGCTTTTAAAATGATCATATTGTTTTTTAAGAAAGCTTATTTCTTCTCAGATCCCATTTGAGCTAGGCGTGTTAGTCTGTGTTTGGCGTACAGCATTCTCGTTCTGTCAGGTTTAAATGAAAAATCGCAAGCTTCTCTTTCCTGTATCAAAGTGCATAGGTTCTTCCTTTTCTCAGGCATATTGGAGCTTCCGCTCGCTTTATCAGAATAGGAGAATTTCTTCGGATGGCTCTGATACGCCTTATACTTTAATTTCACGTCGCGGACATCATCACTCGCGGCCATCTCAATTAAGAACGGAATTAACTTCAAGAGTGTGTCATCGCTAGGTGCTCCGATAAACCGATCGATCAATAGAAAATTCATTGGTTGAAGGAGACTATTAGTTGGATTATCCTAATGAAAACGATCAGTAAGCTCGCAAAAGTTGCAAATGTTACGTCGATGAGAAAGATGCGGTCCATAGGCACTTCCAGAAAGGAAATGTCTTTGGTCAAAACACCGGCGGAAAATTCGATACAGTGGTCACGATGAAGTACATTCTTGATATATTTTGAGATTCCAAAAGTTTTGATCACCGCTTCAGCGTACTAAATAAAAGTGCCATCAAAGTTAACAAAGAGAAAATGAAGAAATTTCTATACGTCTTTGGTAGCTGTGGTGTAGATGCTGATAGTGTAATATTTTGATATTTCTTCAAAGAAGATGTTAAGATATGGTCTTGGCGAGACAAAGAATTTTTGATCTTTGATCTTTTTACTCAAAGGTTAGGTCTGTTTTGAATAGGATAAGCGCTTACCGTGAGAACAACGTTCTCTGTAGAGAACGGGGTTGTTTGTGCTCGGATTAGGGTCTCGTCGATGTCAAGGACGAGATGTTTTTCGGGTTGCTTGGTAAATTCCTTCTTGGATAATTCAGTGTCACATCCGAACAGAAGCGTTTGAAGGAAGGATTGGAACATTTAGAAATATCAAGTTGGATATATAACAAAAGCGAGGTGCTTATTTAAAGTAGACCGGTACACTGGAAATTTCAGTGCAAGGCAAGGATAATTTCGCTGAAAGGAAAAAAATAATTTAAGTACGAACTGTAGTAAAATTTTTAAAGGTTTTTCTGATCAAAACTGATTAATCAAGTTAGATTTTTTACTTTTATTCGTTTTGATAGTTCGTCATCAGATCGGCTCGGAAAAAAGAGGATTCGAAAGGAAAATCACGCTATTTGAATGCAATTTCCTGACAAGAAGAAATTTGCTTCGATGTAATCGCAATTTCCATTGAAGAAGGTAAGAAGAGAATTTTTAAAAATTCCAAGTTTAGAAATACTTTGAACATGGATGGAAAGAGGCTTTGGTAACAAGGGTGAGAAAGTATTTACTGGTCAGCAGGTATCAGACTTTTTGCTGGATTTATTAGATTGCTATGATACTGAAATTCTATATTGGTCTAGAATTATCGATGCTTTCAAAATAGATATTCAAATTAATATTGATTCTGGCAGATCCAAGGAAAGGAAATTAGAGATTATGATGAAGAAGTTAGCTCTAGAGGTGTGGTAGTGTACTATTCAATAAAAAAAAGGGTTTTATCAATTTATTAATTCAATCAAGAGCTCACCTGATTCAAAAACAAAATATTGGTACATTCATGGAGTCCATGGTCTCGTATTTAAAGAAGTACGAGCTGGTTTACAATGATAAATAGACAGGCTTGTTTAGAAATTAGAATTGAATTGGAGAGAGAGAGGAATAAAAAAAAAATCAAAATTAAATTATGAAGGTTTTTTCTTTGTTTTTCCAGGGGATTTGCTGCTCCTGAGCAAAACTCGGAAGTTTTGATGGAAAAAGATATATTAGGTAGATTAATACGATTTATGATTAGTTTTCCGGGGCAAATTACGGTGTAATTTCTACCAAATCCTGAGAAACTAAAATACTCAAGATCATCTGAACGAAAAAACCCGCTGACTTAAAATCTGAATTTTCTGATGAACTGATCAATTCATGATCAAGTCATCACAAGAAATGCAAAATTAGCGCTCAAAAGAGCCCAAAAATACCTAATATCATTGCACACGTTATGAAGGCTTTTAACAGATCGATCATGTCTCAGTTATCCTTTCCTCTATTTACTACATCCACAAGGCGCTCCTGAGCATCAATCATTGGGTCTTTCCTCGGAGAATCATCCAACCGGCCTTTTGGTAACCCTGGAGACGATCCCTGAAGCTCTAGTCCGATCACCTTGCTGCTGTCTCCTGGAGATTGTATTGGGGGCTGCTCCGGGGAAATTTCAATAATTTTTCTACCGCGCTTCTTCTTTTTCCTCTTGTGCTCCTGCTTATGGCACTGAACAAACCCCAGGGCAATAATTCCAAAACCCATCGTCCACAGCGCGCCAAGACTCGAAAATAAATCAAGGATCGTCTAATAGTTTATATTGGTTATTATCATCGTTGGAATCACGACAAACTGCAAATTTATCAACGAAACGCTAGGATTGCAGCTACCAGTCACTACATACTCCGTGATAAGCGGCTGGAAACTGTATTTCGTTCGAGATTGAGTCGTCCATTGGTTTAGGTAGTCAGGACTTACCTCGTACTGTTCTATTTGAAGCGATAGTGTCGACGAAAGTATTAGCTGCCCAACTAGTATAGTCCTAAAAAAGTCATAGTTATAAGTATCAACAAATTGTCCTGTAGTGAAGTCGATCTCAAATGGATTCAAAATACTGCCAAACAGGGCTTGCGTCCCTGCCGCTGTGAAACTAGCACAATCTTTTGGAAATAAAGTGATCCCAAGTGACTGAGTTGTAATGACACTATTCTCGAACGTCCCTGGGATAAGCAAGTTGCTTATGTTTGGACAATAAACAACAGCATTCTGCAGACTGAGTGGAACATTCACCAACTGACAGAATTCAAGTGAAAAACGCTGGATGATTGTGTTGTCGTAATTGATCGTTCCTCCTGCAATCAGATTCTGAAAGCCGTCGACTCATGAGCTGCCTTGTACCGCAAATGCTATAGTAGGTAATGGAATGGTAGTGCTCAGAGGGACTTTAGAAATTTAAGACGTGCTGGTAGCAGAAGGGTTTGTGATAAATGTTGGACCTTGTAGATAGTGTATTCAGCAAACGCGCACATGAGGAGAATTGAACAGAATGATCCTAAAAACTATTTTTCTGTGCGAGGCTTATTTTAATCCTCTTCAAAGTTATAGGCGAAAAGATCCGCTTCGAGTAGTATTTTTTTGAGTTTCTGTTTCATTGGGTTTTGAAATAAGCTTTTTATTTTAATTAGAATTTTTTTTTAAGTAGATACTCTAACTCACCAGATAGAGTTGCTAAGTAAATGAATAGTTTGACCAGCGAGGTGAAGACAGAGGGTTAGGTCAGGATGCACTTTGGGTAGAACTAACTATCGAAATAGAAGTTTGATAGAATATATTGGTTTCATGTTTCGAAAACAAGTCTTTCAGCCTGCTTCAAATGATCGTAGGCTGTCTATGAAGACTTATTCAAATATTCAAGTAAGGTAAACCTGGAATCATGGGATATATGCTGTTAAACTGCTGTAATGGTGGAATCTTATCCTTTGTAAACTTTCAAGAAATTCGTTTTCACTTGGCTCTGATCCACAGCAACCTCTAAACGCTCGTGGAATCGACTTTGCAGGTCTTTTAGAAATTTGGTTGGCAGTTTAGGAGTGGAAATTCATCCAAAACTGTCAATAGTAAGTCCTTCATGAAATTCGAATTAATCTAACCTGAAGTAAAGTGTTTATTTAAACTCACAGAATTTCGAAGATGGCTGGAGGTTGAGTTAATAGTTGCTCAGCTTTATGAAACAATTCTTTGACGATCTGAGCTCGTCTAGAAGAAGTCTCCTTTTCAGAATCCGCGAATTTCAGACAATTATTTTTTCGATTTAGTTTCTGTAATGGCAGACTAATTTTCTCAATAAGTAAGTACATTACATATCGGTAGATTTTCAAGAGCTGAGTTCCCCTAATACGACTCCTCCAGCTTGTAGTTTGTTTTTTCTCAAATATCTTTGAGAATGTTTTTGAGGTGAGAAATACTATGCTCTTTTTTTTGGAAAATCAGCTCTATTTCGCTTAGATTTTCCATAGCTCATCTTCCTATCATCCGATTTAGTTTCTCCAGAGATTCCTAACATCGTAGTTTCAAATGGAAAGCCTTAGTCTCAGAAACGAACTTTAGGACGGAATTGTTGGAAAAAACAAAATTGGTTAATATATAACTCTCGCTACAAACCATTGAGATGCTATTTTACAAAACCTGTAACCTCATATGAACATGAGAAAAATAATGATGTAACATTAACAACTTCTACGCTGAACTTTCATTATAAATAAACTTTTGTAAAAGCTCCTGACACTCGCTCGCTGACGTTGTAAACGACGATAACAATCCTGGAATAGCAGCTTGCACATTTTGGTTTAATGACAAACACTTCGTCTTCATCGCTGGCGAATTACCAATCTCTTGAGTACTCATCTTATCAGAAATACTCGAAATACATTTGAGGAGATTCACCGTTGATCGACCCGATTTCAACACCCCTTCCAAAATCTGCAGATGCAGCTCAATCTTCTCTAATATTTTATCCGATTCATCCTTCATCTCTGGTTGTTTCACCTCCTCTTGCTTCACAACTATATTATTTGTACCTTCCTCTTCCTCCATCTCCATTCCTCCCACATCTGTGGCTTTCTGATGTAAATTACTTTGAGTCACAGGTTTCTCCTCTTCAACTTTACAAACAATACCCTGATTGATTGGCTTGAGTTCAGGTTGCTTCAAAATAACTGTGTCTTTATACTGAAGAAGAGGCGAGTCATGACCTTTATCTTCAGCGTGACCATTCTCTTGGCTCGTAGTGTCATTCGTGTCGATATTATTCATCGAATTATCCAAATATTCACTAAATTTTGAGTAAAATCGGTTCTTAACCATCACTTCAGACCGGCCAGGGATATACTTTGCAATCTGTACCCACTTACGACCGTGCTGTTGGTATAGTTTCAAAAGGAGCTCGTCCTCCTGGACAGTCCATTGCTTTTTATTGATCTTCGGGTTGAGAATATTTAAATATCTATCTCTGATTTGTCTTCCGCTTCTGGCACCGCCTATCATTCTGGAAATCTGTGCCCAGTTCTTCCCATACTTTTGAATGAGATCAAGGATCATCTGGTCCTCTGAAGGACTCCAGGTCTGTCTTCGATTGTCTTTAAGCTTCAAAATGCTTTTAGATTGAGGTAAAAGCTCGCCAATCGAGCCAATATCTATAGATTTTAGTGCGGATTTGTCGATGATCCCCTTTCCGGTGAGATCTTCCTGCATAAGGTCGTTGAAAATCTTCCTTGCGGCTTTCATTAGCGTTGAAAAAATTGTTTTCAATTTATGAATCGAGGCTGTAATTTAAAGCTGGTATCGATCTGTAATGCCGTTTTGAATTGAATTTAGATAACGTAGATTTCAAAAACGGATTCAGGCTTCAACCCCGATAAAAACTTCCGAAATAAAAATTTATTTCTCTCGAACGTTACTACATGTTGTCTTTTCTTCTGCTTCCTATGAAAGCTGTCTCCTGAATGAAGAAGGAGGCTTCTAGCGAAATCATTTCCTGAATGAAAAATTTCAGGAGACGATTCAGAGAAAAAATTGTTACTTAAGCATCTTTTAATTCTTAATCTAATTTATCGGCTCGTTTAAACTTAGCGTTTAGTTGGATAACGGAAAACAAATTCGTTGAAATTCGGGTAGCGTTGCGCTTCTGTGGTTTACTTTGGCAATTGCTCTGTGCAACAAGCAATCCAATGAGGAGTTATAATGTTTGTAGTGTTTAGAATCTCATGTAACAGGTTTTTAGGTGCTATCTTTGTAATTTAGCGTTTTCTTAGATGCAATCTCCCGGTAGAGTTGAATGAAAGAACTAGGATCTACGAATTTTCGTGGATTCTCAAGAGCTAGCTTTTTGAAAAGACGTCAATCTATCAATGAGTAACTAAAGAAATAGAAGAGATATAGATCGTGTTAATGACAGGTTTAATAATGAGACTATCATGTCGAATTTAATCAAAACTTGCTGTTAGACTTGACTCGCAACGTGTAGACATGAGCATTAGAAATCAGATTTCAATACAGTCCTGTTGAGAAAGTGAGAGACAAGTTGCTAAGCGCAACTGGAAAATTATAATTGTGAGTATTTTTACATCTTTGCTTGGGTTCAAGGCTCATACTTGCTATTGCCATCAGCATTGCTTGAATACTAATCATAATCAATGAATCGATAACCTCTTTTGGAGAAATCTTTTCCTTACAAAATTGCTGATTTTCATTTGAAATGATAAGAACTGGTTTTCCTCTTTACTACTGCATTGGCCTCCTACAGTATTATTCAAGAATTTGATATGTTCCCATTGATGTGACAAATGCAACTTACAGAAACTAATCAAAAGTTATTTATCTCATCGGAAGCAACAAAGAAAGAAATTTTAATTCTTGAAGGATTGAGTGAATTCAGCCTTATTAACCTTACAATATGCTACAAACAAAAAAATATAGAGATTCAGGAAGGCAATCAGCAACACTTCAGACTATAAATATTTTCATCAGCTCTGGGTTCCAATTGGAAAAACTCTGGCATTGGTAAAAGAACTATTCGCATTTTTCACATCACTAGTTTGCTCTCTATCCGTTTTGAAATCCATATTATGATCTCTCTCCATTTTCACATCTACAGTGTGCTCCTTATCAGGAGAATCACCCACTTGATCTTTGGTTTGCTGCTGCTCTTCATTCAAAAAATTTTGAAATTTAAGCCTGGTGCCCGACTGATCCAATTTATCATTGGCAGACTCATCAGAAGGTCGCTCAAGAGCTAACTCAACATCTTTTTTCTCCTTCTTTTCCTTCTTTTTCTTCATCCTAGACTGCTGAAGTTTGCGATAAAGCAAAAACGCGAGCGCAAGAACCCCGAAAGCGGATGTCCATAGTGCCCCCAGATTTGCAAATAAGTCAAGAATGGTTGGATAACTTATATTCGTCGTTATCATTGTTGGACTCACCACAAACCGTAACTGTAACACCGGATTATCAACGTTACAGCCTCCTGTCACCTCAAACTCCGTCAAAAGCGGTTGGAAGCTATACTTTGTCCTTGAACGAGTCGTCCATCTCTTCAGATAGTCAGGACTGATGTCATATTCTTCTATCTGAAAGGGTAATATGGATCTGAGCATTATATTTCCTGCCAATGAGGTTTTTGTTAGACTATATATATAAGCATCTACGAAGTCTCCAGCAGTATAATCGATTTCAAACGGGTTGAGGATGCCGATATAGAATGCCTGAGACGACGGAAAGGTAGAGCAATCTCTTGGATAAACCGAAATTCCAATCGAATCACCAGATATGATAGTGTTCTCGAACGTTCCAGGTATCGTTAGATCGTTCATGTTCGGGCAATAAACCACAGCGTTCTGCAAGCTTCTAGGAAGGTTTTCGAGAGAACATCTCTCGATTAGAAAGCGCTGTACAACACTATTTTCAGAATTGATAAATCCGGATACAACGAGATCCTTAAAACCGTCGGCAAATGTGTAATCTGGGGCAGCAAATGCGATGGTGGGAAGTGGAATGCTAGTATTAGAGGCAACCTCAGAGAGTTGAGGTGTGCTGGTCGCGGAAGGGTTGGAGATGAATTCTGCAACCTTGAATATGCTATAGCCGATGAATGCGAAGATGATAACCAATGAACAGCACGATCCAACAGGCTGCTGCTGTTTTTTCGGCTTCTGTTCTTCATCCTCAAGTTCGTAGGCGAATAGATCAGCGCTAAGGAAGATCTTTTTCACTTTACCGTTCATATGTTTTCCGAATAAAACCACCCGAGTCTTAAAATAAATACGTTGAAAGTTATTTTTCACACAAGCTTTGCTATATTATTTGGCAACCTTTATGCTTCCATTTCTTCAACAAAATTCATTTCTTATGTTGATGCTTTAGACTTCTTTTGTTATAACTCTTCTTCTGTCCATTTTTTTTGGCGAATTTTTTAGTATATCTATTGGCAAATAATTAAATGTACTAAGTTGCAAGCATGAAAATTTGTTAAGACGATGAATATGAATTTTAAAAAAAGGAATGCGATCTTCTGTTGAAACGACTCAACTTAACCAGTTTTCGAGGTTTTAAAAAATAATACAAAGCAAAGATGATCAAACACTCGAGAGATTTGTCTATTCCAGCATTGAATGAGTGTTCGTTCTAGTAGCATAAGTAGTAATGAAAAAACCATCATTTTTTCATGTTTGTAGTCGGACTCTTACTCCGAGATCCCCTCAGTGAATGTGGCCTTGGTGCTTGTACCGGCTCCTGAGCCTGGATCTCAATACCAATTTGTTCTGTTTTAGAGCTAGATGGCGAATCGGGTTCATGAGCCTGAAGCTCTATACCGATTCGATCTGTTTTACTGGCAGAAGACGGTTCAGGGGATTTTTCTAGCTCTACTCCAGCTCCACTCTTCTCAGGCTTTTTGTTCTTCAATTTCTTTTGCTCATATTTATTACAGAGCATAAACGCGACCATAATTATTCCAAAACCTGTAGTCCATATAGCACCAAGGTTCGCAAATAAATCAAGAATAGTCGAGTAGTTAATACTCGTTGTTATCATCGTTGGGCTCACCACAAACTGCAACGTCAGCAACGGAGCATTAGTATTACAGCCACCGGTCACCACAAACTCGGTTGAAAGAGGTTGAAAACTGTATTTTGTCCTCGAATGGGTCTTCCATCTCTTCAGATAGTCAGGACTGATATCATATTGCTCTATCTGGAATGGCAACGTTGCAAGCATCATCATATTCCCAGCTAATGAAGTCTTTGTCAAGGTATAGATATAAGTATCAACAAATTGTCCTTCAATGTAGTCGATTTCAAATGGGTTGATGATACTGATAAAGAACGCCTGCGGCGTATTGAGGTTTAAAACGTCGCAATCCCTTGGATAGATGGTGATTCCAATGGAATCGCCAGTTACAACAGAGTTTTCAAACGTACCAGGTATCACCAAATCACTCATACTCGGGCAATAAATTATCGTTTGCTTTAAGCTCTCTGGCACATTTTCTAGCCGGCAAACCTCAAGCGAGAAGCGCTGCGCCAAGTTATTTCCATATTTGATGTAACCTACTGCAATCAGGTTCTGAAAGCCGTCGGAAAGTGAGGAATCTATTGAAACAAACGAAATTTTAGGTAGAGGAATACTCGTGTTGAAGCCTATTTCAGAAATTTGAGGTGTGCTGGTAGGAGAAGGGTTTGCGATAAACTCTTCGACCTTGAATATGCTATATCCTGCAAATGCCAGAATGATGATTAATGTACAGCATGACCCGGCAAGGCGCCTTCGCTTCGGAGGCTTATTTTCTTCTTCTTCAACCTCAGAAGCGAATAAATCGATGCTAAGAAAAGCTTTTTTCACTTTATTCGCTTTCGGGTTCATCTCGTATTGCAATTAAAAATAATTACATGAGCTCGTTTTCTAAGAAGAACTCCATAGTTTTTCTACTATTAATAGATTTATACATGAACCAGCAGGCCTTTGCAGTTACTAAGTCCTGATTACGAGTGGTAATGGCAGATTTTAGTGCATTTCTCAAGCAATGAGTAATATTCAGAGTGAAACGAATCAAATTTTCTAACCTTGGTTCAATTTTTCAAGGTTGAAAACATTGAATTCTCAAGTATGTTGGACTAAGGTGACCATTATGCTGTAACACATACTGAAAGAGGCTTCTTTAAGTATTATGAGTAAAATTATCACTAATCACCACGAATTCTGCTTTATGGGTTTCAAAACCACAACTAAATTGCGAAATTAAAAAAAACTATAACATTTTAACATCACAATGATCCCTGTCCGTTTTGATGTCCATACTTCGATCTTTATCCACGGTGTCATCTTGCCGCTGCTGATGCGTCGAAAAATCATGCGGCTTCAGTTCGATTCCAGACTCACCGAGTTTTTCGCCAGGGCTATTTGTGGCGGCAATATCAGGCGCCACTTGAGCCTTCTTTCTTTCAGCTCTTTTCTTTTGCAACCTTTTTTGCTCGCATCTGCGGAAAACGAGAAACACAACGGCAAGGACCCCAAAAGCCGTTGTCCAAAGAGCACCTAGGTTCGCAAACAGATCAAGGATTGTCAAATAGGCCACACTTGTCGTTATCATCGTTGGATGCGTCACAAACTGAATAGTTAGCAGTGGAGCGTTAGTATTGCAGCCAGGGGTCACCACAAACTCTGTCAAAAGAGGTTGAAAACTATATTTTGTCCTCGAATGAGTCTTCCATCGTTTCAGATAGTCAGGGCTGATATCATATTGCTCTATCTGAAATGGCAACGTTGCAAGCATCATCAGATTCCCCGATAATGAAGTCTTGACTAAGCTATAAATATATGTGTCTACGAATTTGCCTGCAGTGAAATCGATTTCAAATGGGTTAAGGATAGCTACAAAGAACGCCTGAGGCGCGTTGAGGTTCAAAACGTTGCAATCCCTTGGATAGAGCGTGATTCCGAGGGACTCGGTCGTGACGATAGAGTATTCAAATGTTCCAGGGATACTTAACCCAGCCATGCCTGGACAATAGCAAACCGCATTGTTTAAGCTGTCTGGGAGATTCTCTGGATGGCAGATCTCAAGTGGAAAGTGCTGGACTAAGTTGTTTCCATAATTGACATAACCAGTCGCGATTAAGTTCTGAAAACCGTCAGAAAAAGTGCGATCTGGTGAAGCAAATATGATAGTAGGGAGCGGGATGCTTGTATTGGCAGGTACTTCTGAAATTTGAGGTGTGCTCGTGGCTGAAGGGTTGGAGATGAACTCTACAACCTTGAATATGCTATATCCAGCAAATGCGAGTATGATAATTAATGAACAGCAAGACCCGGAAGCCCGCTTTCGCTTTTGGGGCTTCTTTTCTTCCTCTTCCTCGGGTTCGTAGGCGAATAAATCAATGCTAAGGAAGGCGGTTTTTACTAGTCTGCTCATTCCCTCGTGAAATAAAAATAAAATCAATTATGAGAGTAGTTATTAGGAAAGCTCTAAATTTAGCGCTTCTGGAAGAGTTTTGGCACAAAATAAAAGCTGGGCCAATTAGGACCAACGAGTAACGCGTACATTTGCAGATTAGATCACTATTCATATATTTTTTCTGGTTTTTCAGTTGTTAGAACAAATTACAAAATGATGAGTAGGAGTTTAATGTGTATAGATTCTATTAATGGTATCTGAATGTGATGCCAACAAGAAAAACATGAGAAATACCTTAGATTTGTAATGATGTGCCTCTTTTTTAAAAAAGTCTGGAAGTGATTATTTAAAAGTTCGAATTCGTAACAGAGGCTTCAAATTTAATTTATTCAAAGAGAGAAAGTTGTGAGTTATTTTTTTCCATTTGAAATTCAGAAGAGAAATTCTTTTTTTTTTCTTTTTGGACAGAAGCATTACTCAAAGCTAGGGCAATGCAATGCATGGTGAGGCGATTGCTTTTGCAGTCACTGAAGATACAAATTACTGCGAAAATAAATATGATTCTAGGGATACCCATGATAAGAAGTTAATTTCAAGACAGCTATCCAATTATGACTCGAAACTAACCTAAAATAAGAAAAACTGCGTGATGGATTAGGAAGAATGATAAGGATTTAGAGATGGGTCTAAACAATTAGCAAGTTTCCGTATGAGCCAAAAGGAGCTAGGAAGAACCCCTCTTCAGTGGCTAGAAGAAGATCAGAAGATTATGATTCGAAGGATTGGCGATATTACAATGATCAATTTGACGTGACAATCTGAGCAAATAATTTTAATTGGAGTGAGGTCTTATTGGGGCTTAGACTTTATTTGAGAAGGCATTTGTAGCTTTCTTTCTGCTGTTGATTAAATCAGACTCCGAAACACGATTAGAAGTACAAACTTTGTATAATAATTGTAGTGCCTTCTCAAAGGTTTTCATGCGTAATTCTTTTTATGAGGATAAGCTTTTATTTTCTAGTTTCCTTTGAGATCATAACTTTAGTATTAGCCTGCCTTACTGAAACACCATTAATATTCGTGCTTTTTTGCTGGATTGGATCGAGTTGCATCTCTCTGTATGAAATGATTATCTTCTATGAAAAAAGAAGGATCAGTAACTTCTATTTTTATTTGGTTAAACTGGACCTGAACAGTGGGTTCCGTTACGCTAATTTAAAATATGATTTCATCACTTTTGTTAACCAAACTATATGTGAATCGAATGGCAAGTCCCTCTTAACAATCTACTATTTCCCTGGAATAACTTTCGAAAAAGACTAATATCACTAAATTTTTCTCATGAGAGATTACTATCAAATAAACTAAATCACCTAGGAAAGCGGAGAAAACTCTAAGTTCATACAAGACCGTTCTATTTCAGCAACATTAGCATCGTTCTTGATTTGAAAAAAAGGAATTTTTGATTAAATTTTCAGAGTATCAGGTCGCACGAAATTATTTAAGGTTCTTCACATATATAATGAATTATATATATATAGAATCCAATCCCACATAGTTTAGCTTAATTTTCTCATTTTTGAGAAATCCCTTCATCTCTTATATATAATCATTAGCTTAATGTTAAGTAAAATCCAATTACAATACACGTTAATTAAATTTAGCAAAACAACCTTCCTCGCCTGAAACGAACCAGGCAATTACTGCGATCATCATAATCATCATCTCACCATTCAAAATTAATATTAATTAGTCAAGAGCATAAAAAACTAATTATCAGAGCTTTTCGTTACAGCCTCAAATATCCCAAGTCTTCGAATTTTGTACTGAGGGAGATTTAACCTTTTCTCGAGTAAGGTCTCAATCCCATCATCCGGACTAATCGTCAGTGAAGACTCTAAAGCTGAAAGGATTTGCGTGTATCTCATTTTCTTGAGGCAAAAGCATTCATTTTTTTCATTCTCCGAGTGCAGAAATTGACAACGAGTGCCAAATCTGCAATAACCGCTGCCATAGAATTCACGGCATTTTTTCGTTTTGTAGCGAGCTGGAACAAGACTCTTGGTTCTCAGCTCAGTGTACCCATGAGCAAAAGAGCACGAATCTCCATATGGACAGTTGAGGCCGAGCGAATATACCTTGCAAAGCTCCGTCTTTTTCTTGCTTTGATTTGCGTCTTTTTGATAGATCGCATAGCTCTCTGCACAAGCCGGAGAATTGCAGAAGGTCACGTTGACGCGTTTATTAGCTAGGTTAGCTGACCACGCGGTTACATTGGAAAAAGCGTGATTATCAGCGCTGCCGCTGATCTCTCGAATAAAAGGGTCTTGACGACTGACAACTGAGATCATGCTTGCAATTCTTGCTGGATTTTTATTAAATTATTACAGTTCTTTTAAAAAAAGGTCGAATAAATAACCAAAGCAGCTGCCAGCTTCACTGGAGGTAACTGAGAATTTATAAGACTATTGGTTTCTAAATTTGTTATTAGAATCAGTATCTTGAAAAAATCTAATAAATTAATGATGTACTGATCTATTTTTGTTTATTTCTCAAGGTAATCCTCTTCTTAAAAACGCCTTATTGTTTTGATTTTGAGACTCGCTTGCCATTATCGCTGAAAGGGGAACTCGTTTCTTTCTAAAGAAATTTTAGCACGGTGAAAGTTTTTGAATTAGAGCTTTATTTGAGCTTTATATTCACATTTTAAAAGGCGAAAGCACTTGAGTTCAGGTTCCAATACGATTCAAAGAAAGAAGGACATTTTATAAGAAATAATGATTTGCGCTTTGAAAACAGAATAGAAATATTGGGAAAGAAAAGAAAGTTTTTCAATGGATTTAATTTGCTTATTTAAAAGCGGAAAAACCTCGGTGATTCGAAGAATTTGCTTCCAATTCTCGAATTTATCTGAATGATTCAAAAGCTTCGATTCGAACTCGCGTTGCAACAGCAGGACTTTCTATTAAAATTTTTATTTCAGGAAATACCATTGACTGACCTAAGAAATCCTTGAGAGATTTGTATCATTATACTTTCTTTCTAGCAGCTCCAGACCAATATGTAGATTGTTGTAGTAGCAAGGAGTGCATCAAACAGGTGTTTTCCTAAGATACCTCAAAATCTGAAAAGAGACCTACTGTTAATGCATCAAGGAAATTGTTAAAGCGTCTTTGCTGCTCGGTTAATATATCTACTTATCTTAGGTTTAAGGATGATCGCGACTTAAGACTTATCACTATAAAGATTTATATTGTTTTTTTCCGCAGAGAGATTTTGCAGTTTTGAAGAGGATTGATTGGATGGAGCAGAGCGGGTATCTAGTGAAAAATTGTAAGCTCAAATTTTGTCAGGCTGAGAGGATTCAAAACCTGTAAAGGTTAAATATTCTTCTAAATGTCTAAAGCTAAGTTCGTTTTGTAGATAAGCAGTTAAAGCAGATTCTAATTTTCACAAATCGCGTGTAAATCCAATATTTACGAGCCCACTGCAATGATTTCACGAAGTCAGTAGTCTCAAAACTTTGCAATGGTTAAAGAAGCGAGCTATTCTCTTCCTTGTTTCAGAAACTTTGAGAAAAGGAGTATAAATCTCCTTTGCGATGGCATTAGGCATCATGGCTTGCCGTGTATTAAATGGGAAATAGTTTTCAGCAAAAATTTTCTTCGCGATTTTCAATCAAAGTGAATTAATCTGCATCAATTTGACCATTAATGGATATTTTCATATAAAATGAGTTTTTCTAGCGACGATAATGTTGTAAATGAGCTCTTTCATATCCATATTGCATACTCAAAGGAGACAATGTATCATTTTTTAATAAATTAGAAAAATCTAACTCGTCGTTCAGTTCTTATTAATTCTAAGAAAATTAACTCCGAAGTTATGCTGGATTTTCTTCAGCATGCATACAAAGTAGTGAACTCCTTGCATCGTCCAAATGTTAGATAAAACCTCTTTTCAATTCACAATTCTGTGTGCTTCGAGAAGAAATAATGTGTAGAATGGTTATGTATTGGGTGGGCATTTTGATTATTTGATGACGAGTTAATTTAATAATAAAAACAAATTACTGATTTGATTAATGAACATTCTATGTTTGTATCTCGGCAACTTTATCTCTTTAAATCTCGGAGAGAAGATCTTTTTTGTGGAAAAAAAACCGCGTTTATCGAGGCAAGGTACTTTGAGATTTTTGAGATTGATGATATCCGCTGAGAATTATTGAAGTTTCTGAAAAAAATTTTTAAAATCGTCGTTTTTTAAGATCTGCACTTCGTAATAACCATTTTACTCGCACTCAAAAAAGTGCTATTAGAATCCTAAGAAGTAAGCTCAAGGTAGGATAAAGGCTCTGAATTCACTTTCAAAAGATAAGATTTCAAGAATTTCTTATCTTGCGCGATAGAATGTTGCTTTTCTCTTCAGGTTTGTTAATAGCTTTCTTCGTGAGATTCTTGATGAAGTTGATAATAGTTCATTTCTTGGTCTCTAAAATCCTAGATAAAGGTGTTGTAGAACTCGCCAAGAACACTGTCAACTGCTTTAATAACTTTCGAATTACAAACGAACAAAATTGGTGAAGTTGGCCTAGAGGAGTTGAGTACCAATAGATTAAGGGATTAAGAGAGCCAAGCAGCAACCCAGCTTGGGTGAATTTGTGCGTTTTCAATTTAGGGTAGAAACAGAAAATTGATTTTTGAAGAGGTGCGCAGAGTTAAGCAGGAATGCTGCCTAGACTAAATTGATGACGTCCAATTTACATTATTATGACACCAAATTGATGCAGAAACGAGAGTTGGACGAACCCGGGAATCTATATTTATGGAGTAATCCACCTAGAGGAAAAGGAGCCGATGCTTTGAGAAGAAAGCAGCTGGAAGAAACTGAAATCTCTCCTTTTCTTTTCAAATTCACTTGATTCAAGAGAGGTTGCGGGATTAGCCGAAAATATGAGTTGGACCTGCCTCGAGGACATTAGTTTGGAATTTAATAATAATATAGGTGATGAAGGGAATTTAGAACTAAGCAAGAGTACCCAGCCAGACGATTCTCGAAGCGCTCTTTTTGTTCCACAATTTGATTCGCGATTCTGGTGTGAGAGAGCTCGGCAAGAATATAATTTGGATCACTCTAATAATGATTACTTAATAATAATTTTCGTATGCATAGAGAAAATGCTGAAAATTGGCAAATGTACATATTGGCCGTATCCAAAGAAAATACCATACCCACGAGTTCGTTGCTTGCTGTCTTTCAGTTATAATGATCTAATTTGTATTGTCTTTGATATCATATTCCTCAAATTTTCATAAAATCGGATATGTACACTTTCAATCTTAAAAAGGCAATTTCTGAGAGGAGTAAGCACATTCGTGCAGAAAAAAAATAAAATGTAGACAGGATTTATGCAGTCAGATCAAACGTTGATTTGAAACGTTCCAGTTCCAAAGAAAAATGAATCAATACTATGGCTTGAATATAGCTGCTCTTGAAATGAATCGTACAAACAATGAATAATGACAACGCAATTCAAGTTTAAATTGTATTTCTTCATAATAAACGAATAACAAATCTTCAGATAGGTTGAAAAAAATTTTTTGTATGGATTTTCAGAGCCTTCATCTTTTTCTGAATGAAAATATATCATTATGAAAGCCATTTTGATCGAGGATTTTTCGTTGGAAATATGTGCACTAACAAAAAACTGTTGCTTAGTGCTTCTTGCGAAATGATTCAATAGGAGATGACAAGATTCTGTTCATAGTCTACGTTAAGTGAGTCTAATCATCATATAACCGAGAACCATTTCTTAGCAACAACCCAAACTTTTCGAAAATATCGGAACAGTTAAAAACTTTGTTGCATCCCTTGATGTCTTCTTTTATCTGATTAGAGGTCATTCATTTTCAGTTGGATTTTGCTCGGTAGGTCTTTTGAAATTATCGTAATCTGTTTTCTCAAGTATTCCTATTCTGTTTTCTCTTACTGAGTCGCTATCCATCCTACCGCCTCAGCCATCTTTCATTCGATAAGCCATCTTGCTTAATTCTGTTGATCTTGTTTCGCCCACGTTGAAGTAATTGGTTCGAACTTAATTTTCGTAATTTTGGGAAATAATTCGTGATTCCGTTTTCCACATAAACATTAAAAGCTCAGAGTGGGATATTTGAAGGTTATTTTCGAATAAAGACATATCCTAAAGCTGCTCAAAATCTCAGCTTTTTTGTCCTCTCTGATTAGCTTCAAATCAACATGAGAAAAGGGGTGAATCTATTATCAATTATCAACAAAGACAAGAACTGGCAAAATAAAGATGACATCGTCATAGAATCATTGCTCTCAAAACAACCTCATCGATCTGCTAAATCATTTCGAAATCAACTCTGATTAGATACGAAATTTTTCTAAGTTCCCAACTATCAATAGCGGTCAGCTTCGTTCTGAATGATTCTCAGATAATCAACTCCAATTTAATGAAAAATCAAATCTCGCTGAACGAGCGCAAAATGCAAAAACAGACCAGAGTTCCTTGAGTTCTTCTCCAGTGAGAGATACTCGCAAGCCTCGGAAAAAAAAGAGAGAGAATGTCGATATCATGAACAAAAGAATGCGTAATTGGACTACCAAATCTCAATGAAGATAGCGAAACCTTGGCCCCTAAAATGAAGCTACTTTATAGAATCGATCGGAAGGTTCTCAAACAAAATGTAGGATGAATTAAGAGCTTTTCGAAATTTAAATTCTACTCGAATGTTTGATAAATAAATAAAAACTTGAACCTTTTTTCAAAAAAAAAAAGAGTAAGAACTTAGTGGCCTGTAAGTAAGCAAATTGTATTATTAATTGCTATTTTCCGAAAAGTACCGCAGAAAAATCCGAATCAGATCAGAGTTAATCCAAAATAATGTTTTTGAAATTGAAAGAGATTTTGTCGATATAGCTTCTGGAAAAGCAGTTTTGGATATGAAAGAAGCCAAACCGAGCTCAAACTCATTCATTTCAATGCCTTTTCGCAAAGTTTACAGGTTTTGAATTGGATTTATCTAACTACTATTTATAAATCAGTGCTGAGCTGGCCTGAATTCGTAAATACCTGGAATTAAACGAAGGCAATACAGAATTAAAAATCAAAAAAAGAAAACAACAAATGATATTTCTGACAAGTTGCAAAACGATAGCTATCTTTTTTAGCATCCTCTCACTTCTAGCTCTTGCTCCTGCATATTCACAGTCCTGTCGAGCCTTGTCTTACCCTCAAGTCAATCAATACTATCCTTGCGGTTCAGAATACTTATACACCATGATCCCTAATTCAGACCTTCCCTCTAATTTTAATGGCGCCAAACAAGCTACGTTCGGATTTTGGATGAAAAACGTGCTGCAAATGAGCTGCGTGACCTCTTGGCAAATGCTATTCAAAGCTACCTATGATCATAATGAGTACTTTTCCAGATTTCCCGCTCTGTATCACAAAATTTCAGGCAGCAACCAGCAAATTTACTTAGGAGCGAATAGGCTCCCACCTTATGCTAGTTATTCAAATGCTTCTACCGTTAACGTTCCTATCGTTACAGGTGGATGGTATTATTTTATCGTTACATCCGATTTGACCATCTCCAATTACATGTTCGCCTACTACATTTACGATCCTTCGAAAGCTACCACACAGCTCACCGACGGAATTGTGTTTACTTCGAACCTGATTTTCCCTTCAACTGAGCAATATGCCTATTGGTCTGATATTTTCCTGCTTTTTGGAAGCGATCTGACGAATTATAAGTCCCATGTTTACATCTCTTTCCCTTCTGTAATCGCCGGTAAAGCACTTACCTCTTATACTGAGATGTCGATGATGGCGTATTCGCTCTTTGCCCAGCCTTCAGTCACAGTAGACTTCTTTGGGACTCCAGTTATGCGTCGTGTTTTGGATTATGATACCAATACAAACGTTTTGGATACAACTTCGTCATTTTCTTATAGTTATGATTACGGAACAACCGATGGGACGGCACAAACTAACCTTTCAAAGGTCTGGACTGCTCCAAACGTGTATCAAACATTGCAGTTGAACAGTCCGGAGCAGACGCTGGTGTTATCGCCAAATAGGAACTATTCCTTTATCGACAGTTGGGGATTTTTGTCGTTTGGAGCAAAAATCGTATTCAAAATGACCTCGATGACGTACAAATCCACCTGTAATTATCATTGGCTTTTCAGGAGAGTTGAGAGTGGGAGTGGCACTGTGAAATTTGGTTTAGGAGTGAAATCTGATGGCGCAGTGGTCGTAAATGTTGGTGGATTGCTAGGCACAAGTCCTAGTACAGGGATAGTGACGGAAAATACATGGACCACGCTAAAGTTTGGATGCTTCAGCAGAGGGTTTACAAATAAATTGTTGTGCTTGGTACTGAATTCGAATGGTTTGAGTCAAGCTCGGCAGGAAATATGGATCAATTATGTCACTCATCCTTATACTAATGATGCTACAACCGATAAACTCCTTTTTGGAGGATCAGCATGTGGTGCAAGCTCAATCTACTTTTTCCAGACGAATTTCGGATTTGTTCCTGAAATTATAGA
>ENA-UOTX01000977-UOTX01000977.1-compost-metagenome-genome-assembly--contig:-NODE-977-length-25255-cov-6.142227_pt1 | contig 25255 bp, 21 predicted proteins | sample MGYA00238143_ERZ746982 | MGnify/ENA primary metagenome ERZ746982 (study PRJEB28758, sample SAMN06268862) | compost metagenome | isolation source: single cell | place: USA: California, Emeryville, Joint... | reverse complement strand
ATCAGACTAAAATATTACTTGCACAGGATTATCCAGGAAAAATTCAATAATAACCTTCTTCGAGGTGAAATTGTGCAAGAGCCATTGACTAGCTGGAACGTTCTGAAGGAAAAACGTCAAAATTTTCATATTTGAATAGTTCTTACTTTACGGAGAGCTCCTTTGAGAGCGGGAAGAAGTTGGATTATGTTGCATCGACAGTCATAGTTCAATATAACGAAGTGTTTGTCTTGACACTTCCTGAGACTGATGTGAGATTAAGACCTCGAAGTCTCATGATTTCTTTTTTTTCTCTCTCTCTTCTGAGTTTAGATTCATATCAGATTTTAGCACCTTTACGTTTACAAAAAGATGTAAATTCCTAGCTCACCTAAGTTTTACGTTGCATGCTTGTGTGCATGTTGAACAAGAAAATGATTCACACTGAATATAACTGTGAAACCAATTTAATGGTTATTTGAGTATTGTTTTTCGCATTTTACGCATGTTTTTATAGTTTGAAGCTCCGCAAAGAATTTTCGGAGGTCATTTTTTAAACACATTGGAGACGAGGCCTCTTTTTCAAGCTGGATTTTAATGTCAATATAAGCAACACAATAATATAAATAATGGGTCGCTAGTCCAATCCTCACTCAAATAATCAGATTAATGAGCATTTTATATAATATTTAGAGATAAGAAGTGATCACACTGCTCCTCCATAACATAATATAGCAGATTTAAGGGCAATTCTCTTGATTTGCAATCAGATTTCTAAGAGCAAAGAAGAGATTGGAATTGTTATCAAAGCACAACGCTCCTCCTCCTCGGTTGTTTTGAGACGACATCCTATTTATGTCTGAAAAACAAGCAACCCTTCTCGGTCCGTCGAACGATATTGCCCATTTTGCGTGGTCCTGCTCAGTACGCCATTGGATTGCTTCACTAAATTTGATCGTTTTAATATTCGTAACTTTATGATTTCCCTGGCAATGCGGGTCATCTATTGGACGACCCCACGACTCAACCATCAAGTTCACACTATAATGTGGAGAAATCAGTGTTGAGTAGAATTCTTGCTTGAAAAGATGGCTTTTGCTGAAATACGTAATTTTCTGACCGTTCAACCGAATATTCAAATCAGCAAATGAATGCTTTGTCTTCGGGGGTTTACCTGACAAAAGCCCGGCACTATCATAATAGACATTCGGTTGGATAATCGCTAGACTAGAGAGCATGGTCCCGAAACCATGGGCATCAAGTGAGATGCACATGTAATATTGACCGTAAGTTCTGTCCTTTAAGAACGGGTTAACATAATTGGGAGTAATCTCAGGGTATCGTGGGTTGCTATGCATTAAGAAATACCCGGTTTGGGACCCTGGATGAAAGGCGAGAATTCCTTTGGCATGAGCTTTAGAGGATTTTGCTTTCTTTTCGCCAGGAAAATGATCATTAAAAGCGATGAGATGAATTGAGTCTCTATCATGGAGGTTTAATTGGTTGAGTGTGTTGTGGAGGCTAGTGCCAGGCTCATCGACTTGCTTGCCAATCAGGTTGAAAGTTTTAAAATTCGCGAGATCGGAGCTGAAGTCATAATGAAGATGAATCTTCATCTTGTGCTCACTGGGAAGCTTGAGAACACTCCACCATGGAGTTGGGCGACCGGCGCCATCAAGACAATCCAAAGCGTTGCTTCCAATAACTAGTGCAAACAGGAGTATGAAGGTATATCCCATTATATTAAATTAGTACTTATGATTTAATGATTTATTGATTTGATAAAGCAGAAGTGAAGGTCCTCTGGATTACAATCTGAAAGAGAACTAGAAATATATTTGGTCATTCATAAGGCTGTTCCAGCCGAGAAGATAGATGGACTGATTGGACCTGTACTACTTGAGGGTAACAAATTTGCACTTTGTAAGAAGAAACAATAAAGTTTTGTTCTAACGGTTCAACACATTTTCTGACGTTGCTTGAAATCGTTCAATGAACGTGATAACTTGGTTTGAGAATAATGTCTAGAGAGAATTGAGCACAGATTTGAATAAAAAATTCGATGATCACCTACCTTCGTACATTAGCAGCTCAAGAAAATGTCTTCTTATCTCATTATCAATTAGCAAATTAGCGAGTGGATTTCTTTATTTTCATTTATATATATCTTTTTTATATTTTGATTCATAGGAATTGATACCACTCGATGATATAGCAAGGAGAGGAATAATATTTCGATTTTTCGATGATAAAGAACAATTTAATTTGAATAGATTACATGATGCTTCAGAATACATCAAGAGACTAGTGTTGTCGGATGCAAGATGACGAAAACCTTAGTATCCCACTTTTTCATACAACTCATTTCTGTCATTTCCCGGGCAACTCCTAACACAGTTAGAATTATAAACAAAATACTTATAATTCCTTAGAGTTCAGATAAATTTTGGCTCGCTGCAGTTTTGACTGATAAGCATCAATCATGGTTTATTTTTCAAAAAAGATATCAATGCTTGGTATGAGCTAACTCTCACGGAATGAACTGATCAGAAGTTTCCCTACCGGATTTTCGCTTGTATATTTACCGATATATATAAGTTTAGTTTGACAATAGTTCGAATAAGAAAGAGAATAAATTTGAGTACATGAACAATAGGAGCCCAAAGAACGATTCCGAGGAATTAATTTACTTGCGAGAGGAGTTTTCGGACAACAACTACGAGAATGCGAAATATGTATACTGTCCTGATAAGTTTAGCTACGGATTTGAAGAAAACGTTCAACGAAAATCATATGTCTCAGAAAGTGGGAATCTTATCATCAGAAAAGCGAACAACCTTGACCTATATTTCGCAATAAGCGTCGAAGACAATGATGGTGATATGAAAGAACTTTCACAAGTAAAAGCGACGATCCTTGTCAAGATTGGAAAATCTGATGCTGTCAGAACCACTCCATCAACGAATCCAAAGACTCCACGATCACAAGAAAAATGTGTGAATTCTAACCAAAAAGGAATGAATAGTCAAATCATAAAGCCGTCTGCTGCCCAGCCTCAGAACCAGCAAAGTCAAAACTCTCAAAATTATAATCGGCCAGCAAGAAAACCTACAAATGGGAATCAGGCAAATATTTCGGGAGGAATTAGTGGCAATACATCACAACTAATGTCAGGAACTACAGGAAACGCCCGCTTCGCGTCTGTTACGGCGAATAACAAAGGCACTTCGAAGACCAATCAGAAAAATGCGCTCCGAAAAACGACGGTTGACCATAAAAAGGCCGTTCTCCAAGCAATTGATGCTCCGAAACAAAATTCCTCGGGAAAACGTTCTGGAAACACAGTACCTGCCAACTTTAGAATTACAAGCAATAAATTTAATCCAAAAGCCTCTCGAATCCTCGAGAAAACGGTTCAATAAGAGTACTTTAAACGTTCACAAGATATATTCAGATGTAATTGAAAGGAATCTCATATTGAAGCTACCTTTGGAAATTTTATTAGTCACAGATCAAATCGTTATTATAACAACTAAGATATTGAATGCCACCGCTGGGTAGACACATTGCTTTCGATAAAAAAGCATCTAGCGACGAAATCCCATTCTTCTTCTTTTTTTTTAAAAAAAAACACTATTTGAGAGTGAGTGCGATTTAGTGATTTTTAATTGAGCTGATTTTGCATTATTTATGAATTGAGGAAACTTTTGAGGATTTTTTGTTCTCATTTCATTGTGCTCTGCGCCTTTAAACTTCATTTTTTCCAAAGTTATTGAAGTGCTTCTTGAAATACAATCAAAACATTCCACAGTAGTCGGGTTCCAGTGTAATCTTTCATCTTAAGTTAATGAAATACGTGTCCCGAAACTCAATTCGATAGATGAAATTGCTGAGACACCATGGAGACCAATGATTTGTAGTTTAACAATGTCAGTTACATTAGATGAATACCGACCTATAAGGAGTCGATGTCAATCTGAATAATTTAATTGCTTCAGAAGGCGTTAATAGAAAGAAATCGGATTAACCACGAAAAAAATAAAGTTTCAATTATTGCCGAAAGAATTTTTGAATTACTTTTACAGCCCAAGCATATTTGTACGCTAGCGAATTTGAAATGTCTCATGAAAATTGAACGCTAACTATTCGATTTTTGCATTGTTCCCTTTCTATTTGTTATCTATCTATCAATCAATAATCTCCTTTATCAAGACTATATCCACGGTTTCATGATGATTCAGGATGAATTGATTCGATTATCCTTGAAAGTGATCACTTTTTGTTCTAAACTACCGATGACAGTTTTGAAATCTTGAGCCAAATTTAATGCCCAGCCCAGGCTGAGAGTATCAAAATGGGTAATTTGAAGAATCAAGACCAAACAGCTTTTTTTTATTAATTTAAAGCTGTGTTCCTATTTTGCGTCATAAAATTAGATTTAAATATTCTTGGATCTGACAAATTAAGCGGTAATGGGCGTTTGCTGTAGTTTTGCTCGTAAAGCCGAAAATCTTGGAGACCCAAGCCAAACACATGATGAAACTCCAAAACCGGAAGTTGTGTCACCGGTTGCTAGAGTGCTCAGGCACAATATCGAGGTTAATGAGGACTCTTTTGCGCAACTCAAAACCAATTCCGCAATCCATCAAATATATAAGAGAGTGAGAACAACTCTTACATGTAAATCAACTCAAATTTTATGAATTCATCATGATATAGGTCAATTATCGACTGTTTATTATGCTACTCACATGACATCTAGTATATCGACGAAGTTTGACTCAATAACAATTGGATTTTAGATACTCATGCACTTTTGAGGGTGGTTAAGAAGAATGGACTGGAGAAGAAGATCAGTTTAGCAAGATTCTTTGAAGGAATTGCGATTCAAAAAGAGCTTGACCATCCTAACGTTGCAAAAATATTTGAATTGCTTCAAGACAAGGACAATTACTATATAATTTATGAGTATCATGCAATTGTTTAAGCAAAGAATTAATCTTTCCTCAGAGATCTCAAAGGTGAAACTCTGTGGGACTATATGAGCATGAACCATGTGATTACCGAATCAAATCTCATGCTGCTTGCGAAGCAGATCGTCTCAATTCTCTCATACTTGCACCGAAAAAATATTGTGAATGGGTAAAAAAAATTAACGAAGCTTGGCGCGCTTTAAAAATGGAATAAGATACGTCTGTCCTGAAAATTTCATTTTCGCGGCTTCTGGAAGGTTCGATGCTTTGAAGATATTTGATTTTAACTACGTAGAGAGAGTGAAGGATGGAGAAGGAGTTACTCATTCTCCTATCTCGGTAAGAAGCAATTTAGAGTACGATTTGTTAATTTCACATTGTAGTTTTCCTACAGCTCACCAGAGTGTCTGCAATTTGAGATTTATGACAAAAGGTCCGAAATTTGGTCCTTCGGAGCCGTGCTTTACCATTTTCTAATTGGCGACAAGAGAGAGAGATACGGAGATAGCATCGAAGCTTTGCTTAATGAAGACAGATTTTCATTTCCAGGTTCGAGGAACTATTTGATAAAGTTTAATAAGCAAAATTTTTTGAAATAGATCCTGAAATCTCAAAAAAAGTTAAAGAATTTATCACTGATTGCTTAGCACCAGAACCAGCTGACAGACCGACAATCCATGAGATTGGACGAAACCCGCTCTTTCTAAAGAAGCATTCAGATACGAGCATAGTTAATAGCGTGCTGGAACGTATCAGAGGTGTCAAAGTAAGTGCCTTTAAATTTTTATTTTGATAATATTTAATGAAGATCAAAAACCGTCTCCACCAACTCCTGCTTACCTTAATCATTGACAGAATAATGAAATCTAGTGATAAAATACCCTACAAACAAGCGTTCAATTCGTTTGATATAAACTATAACGGTTCCGTCATCAAGGCAGAACTTTTAGCAAGTATATTGCTTTTTGAACGTTTGCCTGAGCTATGATGCATAGAGTACTCAAAATTGAGGGATGATTTCATTGCTGCAAAAAATGAAATCGATCATATCTTCCATCAAATAGATATCGATAAAACTCAAGAACTATCTTTCACAGGTGAAGCAAGGCATTCTAAAACTATCATTAAATTTTTCATAGAATTTTTAACGGTTGCAATGGACAGAACGCTACTATTATCGCAGGCCAACATTTTGACAACATTCAAATTCTTGGATCTAGTAAACATATTTTATTACGAGTTTCCTAATCTGCACGTTTAAGGATGAAAAGGGCTATCTGACACATGCAGACTTCTCTTTGTATTTCGGACCAGGTCAAGTCTCAGAAGGCGAATTGAGGAAGATAGCCAAGAAGACAGACAAAGAGGGTGGTGGTGGTGATCTGACAGTATTATTTTCAAGTTATTTAGCATTAAACTTATCTATTTAGATTTCGCTTGAGGAATTTACTGAATTCCTTCTCAAAAAGAATTAATTTCATAAAAAAACTGATCAAGGTACAGTATATATTATGAGTTAGCCTTCATAAATATATTTGAATTTCAAATTTTCAAGTCAATATCAGTTCCAAGTAAAAAAAAATGGATTAGAGTTTTAAAGAGATAAAGATGAAAACTTTTTCAGATCTGAAGAGAGATGAACTTAATTAGAGAAAATATAGGAGGAGCATAAATAAAATAACAGTAACCAGAGAAGTTAACCAGATGGTTAATTTCTTTTCTCATTGAATTTCTATGAAGAGGAATGAAGAAAAAAGAAATCAGAGAAAAATTAGACAGAGGTACTCGTATCGTCATGCCATTTCGTATCTTTTATCTTGGAGGGAATATTTTCTAATTTTCATGAGTAATTCGCAAAATAAATGGAGAGCTCAAAGAAGACCAGACAGCGAATTGTTTCGATATTTAATATTTTGATTGTTCTCCAAATTACGGTTGAGGAGGAAGGATAATATACAAATTTAATTCCAAATCGGTTTTTTCAGGGAAAAATGATCTGGATCGTTTGATTTCGGTTACTGATCGATTAAACAGAGAAGGAATTGAGATTCAAGCTGTGTGTTATTTTCGTATTGTTTATAAAATGAAGCATCTTTTTCAACGACAAAAAAAGAAAGGAAAATCGACAAATTTTGGAACTACATCCTGATAGATGGCAAGAGATGTCAATTGACTTGCGATTGTGCCTTTAAAAATGCTTTATTAATCTACATCAAACAAATTATTTCTTCATTCAGGAATAGAAATAAATGCTTTCAGAGCGTGAAGTCTCTTTGAAGAAAATTTTCAATCTTTTTCGAGACTTTGCTCCTGTTAGACCCTCGCGCGGTGTACTACTTGATTCTTAGTTTCATAAATCACTTCAGCTTGGTAGATAATGTTTCTGATTGAAATTCTCAACACAATTGCAGAAGGTTCAGCTTGTGGAGCGTTTTATTATTTCTCGAGAAAGTGGTAATTCCAGAATTCATCTTGCAATCAGATATTTCTAAGCTCTGTTAAGGTATGTGCTATGAGAGCAGGAATATGTTCGTAGAATATATTTCTCCATATTGTCGAAGGTAGAATTGAATACTGCCTACCAAAGATGAAACATCGTTTAACTTATTGAGAGAGCTGGACTAGTTGAGATCGAAAAAGATCTTGACTGGAGGAGAGGGACTTTGCTATGAGCGTGCGGACACTTTAACCAGCAATTGAGAGATTAATCTTCTTTATAATTGAGACATCTGGCGGCTTTTATTTCAAATTTATTACTCATAGCAGAGTCTCTATTAAGAAATTGAAGTTAAACTATTGGAATTCATACTCATGGGAAAAAACCGAGAAACTTGCTTGAAAACTTGATGAAGGATTGCGAGTTGCCTGTAGTATGTAATGCCATGAGCCAACATGTATCACTAAGGCTTAGCTGCAATTTTTTTTTTAGGTTGTTGCCAGATTAGCAATTAAATTCATTTCGGCATTCATTGCTACAGTTATGTGTTTTTTAGAGGAATTCTGCGACAGCACCATGCAGAAGATTGTTGAATCAGCCAGATTGAATAGCATTTGGAGCAAACCATGAAGAAGTTATCACTTTTTTTTTTCTGAAAAAAATGTGTCAACCTCTTAAATAAAAAAATGCTTGAGATCTAGAAAGAAAGACCTGCATCAATAGAGAAAGCCTTTGTGATTGACTTGGCGGAATCGCAATGACTTTTTCATTGAGTGAGTTCTATTTTTAGCGAATTACCATTTCAATGTTGAAGGAGAATCACGAGAGTCTTGAGTCAAATTTACCGGTATCAAACTTTTCCTGGTAAAGTCGGTAAATTTAATACCGGTAATTTTTTGAAACTGAGGGGTTGTAAGTTTTCATAAATAATTCGTCGTCTTTAAATTTGAGTCCAATCAAAGCAATAATAAAATAGAAATCAAACAAATAAACATATAAACTTTATTCACGACAACCTCATCTCATGGCATTTGGAGAGTTTGAAGAATTTGGAGGATTTGAAGATTTCGATGCAGCCAGAAAAAGAAACAGAATAATTGTGATCGTGTGTGTCATTGTAGGGTTCATCCTATTCGTCAGCTGCGTTGTATGTGCTATATGCTATATCAGAAGGAGAGGTTTACATCTACTTCCTTCTAGTTATGTCCAACCACCACCAGTGCATCATTCACATCCAATTTCAGACCAAAATGCAGCCGTAGTTGAGATGCCGGTAGTTCAACAACAAGTGGTTGTCGCACCCGAGATTTCTGCCCATCAGATAAAGGAAAAACCAAAAAAGGATAAAACCAACAAGAAGCCTAAAGAGCACAAGAGAAATAAGCAGCCCAAAGAGCACAAGAGAAATAAGCAGCCTAAGAATCATAACAATAATGGATTTTCAAGCAGCAGTAGTAGCAGCAGTAGCAGCAGCGACAACGAAAGCCACGAAGTCAGACGCAAGCCCGGACTCCGATATGATATATAGATTTTGAGTCTGAAAATTTAAAATACATACATATACACCACGTCCACACATAGAGTGCATATGATAGTTGATACAACCCTAAAATTGGTTACAGTAGCAAGTTGATGGTCTATATATATATGCAAAGCTACTTATTCGCAGCTTAGTTTTTCCTTGTTGAAATCAAAAAAACGTCCAGAGCTGTATCAGAGAGATTCATTGACCAACAACTCGCTCAAAAAAAGAATTGTAAGACTTGATATTAAATGAGAACTATTCGCATTGAATTGGAGAGTTTAGCTATTTGATGATAGACAATGGAGAGAATAGATAATTTTCTCTCAGAAGGGCAGGAACTTCCTAGGAAGCTTTGCTCTGAGGAGGATGCATTCTTAATGAGTGAACGCTACTTTTAAAATGCCGCATTTGAAATTCCCGTCTGATGGGAATTCAATAAAAAAAACTTTCCGTCGAGATGATTAATTTGATTGAGATTTGAGAAAATACCCAAGGATCATAAACGTTCTACGCAAGCAAAACGTGATATTAATTTTGATTCCAATTTCAAGCAATCCTTAGACAGTTAATAGTCAAATTAAGGAATTTATCTCATCCAAATGAAGCTTGTTGGAGTTAATTTTGAGGCAGTACGCACAATCAACAATTAACAATCCTATTTTCAAGCAGTTTAAGTTTATCTTCACACAGAACTTCATAGTCACCAGCAAAAAAACCTGATATTGACAATGTCAAAATACTTAATTGCAACAGAATGCATGATTATGATATGCAAACAGAGGAGGGAACCAACTGACAAGTTTGGTCCAAATATTATTTGCAAAATAGCAACCGCGGACCAAAGTTTGATTGCTGAGCAAAAATGTAGCCTGACTTGTTCCTCAACCCGTTCAGAAGGCTTCATTACTTCAGATCACGCTAAGCATTCAGAGAATTTGCACCAATTCTACAAATAGCGCACATAGAGGGAATTGCGAAATAACTAAGAAGCCAAAAAAGGCATAATAGATACTAAACTGAGCTTCCTGAGATTGTCTATTCACATCTCGACGATGAGCAATGCCTGCTGACTATTCATGAATATCATGCATAATTAGAATCCAAAGTGAATGTAAAACTAACAGTGCAGCTAATAGCTCATAAAAATGAAAATCAGTATCTAATCGAGAGACAACCTTCCAATTAGCGACCAGGTTGACTTGCTATGAAAAACAGTTTTCAAATTATCAATTTCTTAGTCTTTTCGTCGTAATGTAAAAAACAAACAAACAAAAAAACAGAAGTTCTTTGACAGCCAATGGTAGTTTACTCTAGTCCATTATATAATTGTTAAGTCCAAAGACTTCCATCTAATTTACTAAGAATCCCCTCCCTATCATTTCTGGTAGATGCTTGATGAATTTTAAAAAGTCACACATAACGTTAACACAATGATAATGATGATAACAGCGAGCTTTTTGAATTTAAGATCCTTTTTCACCTAGTTAATAAAATTTCTAATATTTGGCACGGATGTGCATTGCCTCAGTAGTCGTTTGACCTGCTCACATCGAACGAAATTTGCATATATGAAAAAGCCAAAAAATCTGAGAATTAGTAAAGTGAAGTAACCTTTGCTAAATGCTACTTCAGAGTCTTGAAGTTTTATAAGGGAAATCATACTTTAGACTAATCAAATTTTGATTGACATGGCATGAAACATTCCTCTCTTCTATTATATTTTTTGAAACTCGAGAGGAATTTGAGGAAGCGCTCATCAGCGTGCAGAAATCTTTCAATGATTCGACATGCGATCAAGACAAAAATATTTGAAAAAGTTCTGTAACAGCTGCAGGTAATCAATTGAATCGCTCTCAGTTCATCTCATTTTTTTTTTTAAAACAAAAAAAAAAACGTCGTAACTTGGATGATATGTTTGTCGCTTTCGGAGAGATTTTCTTAAAGTTATTGAATCTGCCTCGAGGCCAAAAAAAAAAGTCTCTCCGAAAATATGAACGCAACTAAAAGAACAATTCATGACATCTTCTACATACCCTTCTTAAGTAGATTACAAGAATTTTCTTTTTTAAAAAATCCGGATCCAATTAACTGAAAATTATTACGTGTAAATCTGATACCTCCGCTCTCAAAACATGCAAAGATTGAAGCACTTTGACACTCATCGGAAGCTTCCCTCCGATTTACGCGAGACGACAACTCTCGGTGCAATCAGTACGCTGAATTTATCTTTAAAAAACGCCTAAAAACCATTGTTTTCCCTGCAATAAGTTGGAATGATTAGCATCCTGATCATGTTCCTACTGTTCATCTACGAAATTAAAGAGTACATGACAATTCAAGAATTCTCAGATATGTATATCGATGTGAATCGTGGAGGCACTCGAGTATTCACTCTCCTTAATCGTTTCAATCTCAAATATCATCAGTTAGTCGTCAATCTCGATATCGAGCTGCCAAGGATCCCTTGCGATATAGTTAGCTTGGACCAACAAGACGTCATGGGCACTCATACAGTAGCATAGCCTTTCTGACACAATTTTGATCGATTCAGACCAATCTAGAAGGAACACTGCATAAAATCCGGATTGACCAGAACGGAAACGAAATTGAAAAAGAGCTTCATGTAAATGATACGCCATTCTAGCTAATGCGTTGATTGTGAGCTTAGACCCAAGATCACCATCATGAGTCGCGCCTTGACTTTCAGAGATTGCAAAAAGCATTTACTGATAAAGAAGGATGTCAGTTGAGAGGCTACATTCTTATTAACAAGGCAGACTGTTTGTCATTGATTTGGATTTTAATGAATTCGATTAGGTCCCTGGAAATTTTCATATTTCGTCACATGCATACGGCCATATGCTCCCGGAGATCTTTCGGCAAAACGGTATCAGCACGATTGATGTGAGTCATAAGATACACCATCTGTCTTTCGGCGAGGAAAAAGACCTGGCTTACGTCAAGAAGTAAATTTACACCTCTCGTACCTCATCGAATTTAATTGTGGAATAGACATTTCAAGCATGGAGTATTGAATGTGCTGGATGGAGTTAAAAAAGTGCCTGAGATGAGGAACACTGGAACCTTCTATCAATACTATTTATCTGTAAGCTCATGCATACTTTCTTAATGGATGATTATAAGAGCTGTTAATGTAGATTGTTCCGACGACATACCAAACGCATTGGGGTTCAACTTATCATGTATATCAATATACAGCGAATGGTAACGAAATCCACACTGGAATGCTGCCAGCGCTATATTTCAGGTAGAATGGAAATGGCATTCTGAGTTTTTCTGACTATTTGTGTAAGGTATGAGATTTCGGCAAATACAATCAAATTCTCTCAAGAATCGATCGGGTTTTTCCACTTCCTAGTCCAATTGTCAGCAATCATTGGAGGAATTTTTACCATTGCTAGCGTGGTAGATTCAGTGTTACATAAGACTCTGAGCAAGTTTCTCAAAGATTCCAAAGATTCTAAACTGACTTAGTGTCTTCTCTCAGGGTGTAGGGCATTAGAACTGTTTATCGTAAATTTGCATCTTCTTGTGTAGTATTCAAGGTACTTAAATTTCACATTATTCACTTGATAAAGTTTTACTTAAAGAGATTTAAAGTAATTTGCTCATTTAAAAACTGCAAAGTATTCTTCATTACGCAAGAGCAGCAAAATCAAATTGTATTAGGGATTTGTGGTAAGCTCTGATGACTATATGTTCTTTCAGAAGTTGCCCTTATCGAATAAAGTCCATATTTTCATTTTGCTCGATAAAACAAAAACAAAAAAAAAAAGAACAATAATAAAAAGAAGCTTGCATTGAATTCGCCGACCTTGATTAAGTTAAACTAATCATATTGTTCTTTAAAAAGTTAATGATCAGTGAACAAAGAAATGTTCCACAATCGACAAAACTTGAGTAATTAGAGTTGAAAAAAAATTTAAATTAATCCAAAGCTTGCCATTAAAAAATTTTAATGAAAGTAAAATCAATAAAAACGTTGAGATTTAATATTTATACAGCTCCTTTTTATTATTGTACACAATTCCTTAAATTTATCTCAGAATCCAGAACCAGCAAAGATGGCAATCTTAAACACAGACGCCAAGGCAGCTGATAAAATTTACCCCGGTTTGAAGACATGTCGAGGACGCTTTTTCAAATGGAGAATCTTTGTAGTCGCTTACATCGGGTATGCTTGTCTTCATAGCCTTAAATCTTCTTGGGGCGCGAGCAAACCTCACGTTAATGAATACCTAAAATGGAATTTCTCATTTCTTGGGACACTTGATTTGCTTTAATTCCTGCTGCATGGAACCGGTGTCATGATTTGGGGGACTTTGGGAGACTAATTTAATCGGAGATATTTGATCTGCATCGGGTTATTCTCTCCTCCAAAGAGAAAAGGATCAAATTCTAAAACCAGTCGTCAGAAATACAGCAGCAGCTGAGGAGGAGGGAACCAAAGAATCAAATGTAGAACCTCCTGAGGATGCAAAAATAGACTCGAAAGTCGCTGACAAAGAGGATGAAGATGCTGCCATAATAGTTACACATCCGAAAGAAACTATTATATCAAGCCAATAAAGCTTGATTTCGTCAATCAAAATCCTGTTTGACATAATGTCCACAATATTTTACTGAATAGAGAGGGCTATAAAAGTCATCATTCTTTCTATTTGTTACATGAATTAATGATTTTTTAAATTTGTTATTTTGTAATGCCTAATGCTATTATTCTAAATTATGACTAAAGACTCTCTTTTGTGTCATAAGTAAATACCTAGTCATCAAACCCAAGCGATGTTCTTCTTCGTTTTTGCAAGTAATTCGATTGAAGGCGCACTATTGAGATCGCGAAATTCGCAGAATACCTCATGAGGTCGCCGTGTTTTATTGGAATATTGGAATAAAAATTGAAAATTTTCGAACAGCACGAATTACTCAGATCTTGAATTCAATTGAATGACCGGACACTATGAATTAAACCTCACTGAAAAATTGTACATTTCAAACTAATTAGTATTCCCCGTTAAAACAAGTGCAGCAACAGCAATTTTTCAAATTATATTATTAGCTGTTTATTTCAGAAAGCCCTCACCAGATATAATCGCGTTTTCAATGAATCACGTTCGATTCTCTTGATCAATAAAACTGTGGCTTACTCATTTGAAATAACGAAAGTTTTGATGCTGCTCTTTTTAGAAGAAGACACATGCTTGCCTAGAGAGAAATTAAGGGATCGATGAACAATAAATAATTTCTTATCATCACATTAATTCGTTTTAGCTTGAAAAAATACGAAGAACAATCAAAGCCTTGCCTTAAAGAAAAACATGACAGTAAAAAAACCAGTGATAACAAACGATTTTAATTTTTCTTCAGCTAAATTATAATTATATATATTAGGAAAAGCTTTCTCAAATTTATCTATAAAACAATATATTAAATTTATCTGAGATCAGACTCTATAAGAATGGCAATCCTAAACACACACGCTGAAGCAGCAGATAAAGTTTATCCTGGTTTAAAAACGTGCCGAGGACGATTTTTCAAATGGAGAATCTTTGTGATCGCATACATTTCTTATGCTTGCATTTGTGGCCTCAGGTCCTCTTGGGGCGCAATCAAGCCTCATGTTAGTGAATCCCTTAACTGGAATTCATCGTTTCTTGGAACGCTCGATTTGCTCTATCTTATACTTTATGGAATTGGTGTTATGGGGTTTTGGGGCACTTTGGGCGACTTTTTCAATCGGAAAAACTTGATTTGCATTGGGTTATCTATTGAGGCTTGCGGGTATCTAACAATAGCAATAACTGGATGGACTCAAGTAATTAACCCAGTAATCGCGGCGGTAGCTTTTTCGATCAATGGATTTGGAGAATCTTCAGTATATTGAATTACAATCTTTCGAGATGTTCAACTAATTACATTATTTAGTTTATCGCGAATCAACTCCCTATTGCCGGCTCATGGTTCGCAGGACCCTATTTGAAAACGGTCATGGTAAAGCTACGTTGTATATCAGGTTTAATCCTCTCAAATTTTAGGGATTCTGGTCCACATGCCATGTAGTGGGAGACATCATGGGGCAACAAGTCTCAGGCAAATTGTTCGATCCAAATAATAACACTAGCTGGGTAATAGAGGAAGAGATCAATTTTATTTTATAAATTATTACTAGACGAGAGCAATATTGGTGTTCGGGGTTTTCCTGATCGTTTGTATTGTTTTGATATTCTGCTTTGAATATCCCAGTCCGAAAGAAGCTAACTTCAGAAAATGTGGTTATTTCCTTACATCGTTAGACTAATTTTAACGAATCTAGCTGAAGACAAGGAGACTACCCCTCATCCAGTTGTTGAAGTTCACCTCCAGAACAGCAATAACAAAATTGAAGCCAAAAAATCGTTGTGCCAGGGTTTCAAAGCTTTTGGTAAACACTTCGTTGAAGTCTGGAAAATTCCAAGGTAAAATTAGTTTATCTCTTGTATCTCTAAGACTTTTTTCCCTCTCTCTCTAGTCTGGCGATCTATACAATATGCTTTGGATTGATGAAAGCTGCAGTCTTTGGAATTACTCTGTGGCTGCCGACCTATCTTGAGAATAATATTGGATTTGATGCTAAACAAGTACAATAATTTTCCCTAAGCGTCTTCTGAGTTACTTCCGATTTCTGATCAATAGCAGGTCCCATGGCTTCAGCCTTGTTTCACGATTGGACAAGTCATTGGAGCATGCACTATTGGGTTCATCTCGGATAAACTGAGAATAAGGTGAGAAATCTTTCTCATTGTGGTTAATTGAGCTTTTGCTTGAATTTTCTTAGAGCTTTGCTTGTCCCATTTATCATGATTTTTGGGATCACGAGTTTCGTGGTCTTGGGAATATTAACTAATAGTCAATTCGCACTCTTCGCCGTTCTTTTATTCTTTGCTGGTCTCTGCATTGGTGGACCTTATGTCTACATTATCGTTTGTGTAACTTCCGAATTGGTAAATTTTCATGAAAGAAACAGATTATTAATCATTTACTCACGAAAAGGGGACTTGCAATAAAACATCCGCTGCAGCAATTCCAGGCATGATCGATGGCTTTGGAACAATTCTTTCTGCTCTTGTTAGCAGGTTGATTCCATATTTCCAAAATGAGCTGTTTTGGGTGTTTGCAGGTATTTATCTGTCTGGTGCTAACTAAAATTGACTCATTTCCATTATGATTTCCTAGTCTTTTGTCTGATTGCAGCTTTGCTCGTGCTTCCACTCGCATTGCGAGAGTTGAAATCTCTACTCCAAAGAAAAAAGAATCAAACTCTAAAACCAGCCGTGAAAAATATAGCAGCACCTGAGGAAGGAACCAAAGAATCCAACGTGGAAGGCCCTCAGGACCCTAATATAGAATCGAAAGTCTCTGACAATGGGGATAAAGATGCTGCTATAATAGTCACACTTCCGAATGAAACTATTAATACTAAAGTGACAGGGCATGCTTCTGTTAATCTTGATCCTGCTAATATAATATCCACAAATTTTTGCTGAATTAAAGGAGAGAGCTCTTAAAGTCATCCTCTTCACAATTTGCTACGTTTAATTAGTGAATATTTTTAATTTTTTAGTCTTTTTCTCTCATTCTCTCATGATACACATTGCAATTATTCTAAATTAAGACTGAGTACACTCTTCTGAGCCTTCAAGCCCGAGCTTTCTCAAAAAATTAATTTGTCTTAAAGGATGAATGAAGTTTCAGAATTCCTTATAGATTTTTGCAAATATCAAAACGGAAAATATATAATTAATCTCACTCTAAGCAAACATGTTATTACATTATTATTGCTCAATAACTGCCATTCTTGGACTCTCAAGCGCTTTTTCAAGTGTATGAATATGGAAATCGTTAAAGGACATCTTATGACGGTCCCCTCCAAAAATTATCAGAGTACCTTGGTAAATATGAGCCGTATGCCCATCTCTCGCCGTTGGCCGTTTGCCCCAAACGATTCCTTCTAGTATCATCTGGCCATTATTCATATTCTCAAAGCAGCAATTGTCCCAACCCGAGTTTTTTGTCTCTCCTAGCTCTTTGTTCTTATCCTTCTCTTTGTCTTTATCAGAGACACTTGGATGATGCTGTGCCCGCTTCGAAATGATAGCCTCAATAGAACTCTTCATGGCTTCTGTCGTGGGAGTAGCCATCGTGAGTTTCTGCTTTAGCTTTTCGTCATTGACTTCGAATTGCTGCAACAGCACCATTTTGCTAAGATCGCTGTTTCCCTTCTTTTTCGCGTGCTTTTGTCGAGTTTCTTCATCAACCGTCGTCATGGATCGATTCACATCCAGCACATTAGACTGGCTGTGAGATCCTACACTCAGCCGCTCTGTTTGGATCACAGGAAGGCCTTTGCCTGTTTTCGTTCGATGACTTATTCGTAGCGGCGGTGAACGTTGCGGCGAACGACTGTTAGATCTATTTCGATTGTCAATAGTCACTTTTCTTTTGTCTCTGGATTGACTATCAACGGTAGTTACCCTCCTAATGACCTTTCCTTGGATACTCTCTTGCTCGATTATCTGCCACTCACACTTGGCTCTGTTGAAAATCATTAAGTCATCTCGTTCGTGTGCAATATCCTGAAATCCTCCGAATAGAATAAAGTTATCGTTATCGTATTGGATAAACGAATGCCCATTCCGTGGCTATGTGGTAAAAAATTTCATAAATAAGTAAAAGAGGAAGGAAGAGATTCTGTCTTACGTCAGGCAGACCGCTGTTGGTGCAGATAATTTCAGTCCAAGTTTTTGATCGCAAGTTAAACGTCCACATATCATTGAATTTTTTGTCTCCATTAGTTCCACCGAAGAGATAAAGCAAGCCATCTACGATTACTCCTGCTTGTCCTGCTCGAGGAGCCGGAAACCCGGATGCATTTTTTCTCGTCGCAACAGTATGAGGGAACAGGACTTCCCATTTATTCGTATTGAGACTGTAGCTCATCGTCTGATTGGTATATTCTCCCAGATCATCTCCGATAAACCCACAACTCACTATCATCTGAGGGCCGCCTTCTGCCTCCGCGTATAAGAGCCCCGTATGCGAGTCTACCGATGGAACCTTAGGTTTTGAAGCAAACTCAATTTTCTTCCAGGCGTTAGTCTGAAGATCAAATGACCAAAGCTCATTAGTGTTGTCCGTTGAAGTTTTCTGCCCACCAAATATGAATAACTGATGATCCCAAATGATACCACTGTGTCTGCATACTCCCTCTAATTGGTATCAAAATCAATCTGGCAGTTGGATTTAATCAAAGTTACTTGGTTTCAGATCGCCAACGGCCTCAACCTTTTGCCATTTTCCTAGAGTTAAGTCTTCTCTTATTTCGATGTAGTGGAAGTCGGAGAGCCTTCCGGTATTCATTTCATATCCACCATGAACGTAGAACCTAATTTGATTTATTTCGATAGGAGTTTCTGACTCTAAGTACCTTCCATTGTAGATAAATGAGATATGGTAACATCGTTTTTGAATGTTTTTATCTCTTATTTTCACTTCTGCCCACAATTCGGGATTTTGGCCATCAGGATACAGAAGGGAAGGGCTTGGGAAAAAGACACTTTGCTCCAAGGAAGTTGTTTTGTGGACTTTGGGAATGTCGAGCTTCAATTCTGTAGCGAGGTGACTTTGCTGCAAGTGGCTTGATCCGTTATTTCCTTGCATGCTAGATAGGTTGTCTGTGGTCCTCTCTGGGCTCTGCATAGCTTCTAGTTGACTGAAAAGTAATGAATTTTACCTTGTTTTCCAAATGATTGATTATCATTTAAGTACTATGATTCTTTCTTCCGCTTTCTAGGTAGAAGATGGATTAACTGAGATGAAAAAGACAAGTAACAAGCTACTCTGGAGCTTTAGGTTAAGAAACTAAGGGCTTTGAGAGTGGTTCGGCTTCGAAGTTAATTTAATGAGTTTAGATTAGTTAATTATCAAAAATAATTGGATCATCATATACAGACTGTTATAATATTAGAATAGTGAAGAGATAATGAGAAATTAGGCTTAATAAATATGTTGTTGCTTGATATTGAATGGGAAAATCACGACTCAGAGGCTCATATTTTGTGAAAACAATTGTAGTGTGAATAGTATGACAGATGTGGATGATCTTTCTCAAAGTATTTCCTGATCAATTCTAAGAATCAATAGGTAATACATTCATATGGGCCATTTGCGAGCAATTACTTGCAAGTCTTCTTGGAAAAACTTCACACTGATGATTCATATTATAAATGCAATGGACTCCTGAAAAAATTTAACAATACAACTATCTATGTAAGCATGACCAAACACCTTCCAAATGAATTCTTTCTAGAAAAGAAATGCAGTTGCTCGCGTATGAGTATAACATCTTCGACAATCTTTTCAGCTACATAAAGAATACATCTTATTTCGAGTGAGTAGAGCCAGACCATCAGAAATGATTATGATTTCACCCCATTAAGTCTATTAACTTTGGCTCATCTCAAGAAATGCTTTGAATCTCTTCTCATTCTCTCTTTCGCTTTTAAATTGCTTGTCTAACGAGTCAGAATATTGATTTATAATAGGAATATATAATAGGAATAACGTGTGTCAAAAGAATGTTTATTTGGCATTCTTCTTTTAAGATACTTACTTAAATATAAGATGCGTATATTCCCTAAAATTGCTCATTTGGAAAATTCTTCTTGGACTCTATCATGTTCTCATGAATTTCCTAAATATGCTTTCAGGCATCAAGATCTTTGTTTTAGAAGCAGGAAATTCAATTTTCTAGGTGTTTTGGAGCTCAGTCACCTTTGAATATCGAACGATTTTGAAAACACTAGATAACGCTACCAAAAAAATTCATAGTAATAAACCCACTCTCAAATTCTTTGTCACACGATCAAAATAATCAAATATTATTGTTAGTTTGATAGTTCGAACTGAACTAATACAAAATAAACGAATCGAATTAAAGAACAGTCATCGGTATTTCCATTTCGGACAATGGAGAGTTTGCCTTTATATGACCAGACAGAGCACTCAAGCGAGCTATTTCAAATGAAAAATTCACAATATCGAGTCGAAATTCGGCAAAGACGCCGCGATGAAGAGATCATGAGAAAGAGGATTGCGTTTGTTTGCAGAATGATACCAATGCTCGAAGAGAAGCCTTTAGAGGTGAGCCTAAATAGACTCAGACCACGAGTACTAAGTTCTTTAAAATAAATAGAAAACCACAAGGGACATCACTGAGATAATAGGAGATTTTTTCAAAAGTATCCAAGAAAGAGACGTCACTCTCGCTGAGAAAGCAACGGCAGAGATCAGAGAGGCAATCTCAAGGCCAAAGACAGAGTTCAACCAGGTTTACGACATTTTTATGGAGTCAGGGGCGATAAAGCACCTGATAAGCATCATTAGCGTTGAATATGCAAAATATGGCAAACTACAGGAAGACGCGTCTTGGGCGCTTTGCAACTTCACAGCCGGCGACCCAAAATACGTAGAATATGCTTTGGCAAATCAAATCATTGAAAATCTCGTGGCTGCGCTGGATTTTGCAGACGGCGTGCTCCTAACGAATGTATTACGTTCTTTAAATACTCTTGTTCTGAAATTCACACTCTAGTGTCTATGGACGCTTGCGAATCTCTCCAACTACAATATTGCAGTAAGAGACAAAGTACTCGCTCTGAATGTCATTGAAAAAATCACGATGATTATTTCTGCAAGCCAAAATAAAATCGAAATCCTCAGAAACGCAGTTTGGTTATTGTCGAACCTGGTCCGAGGATATCCCTTCCCTCTGATAGCGATGGTAAATTGAGCAATACGAATCGATCACCAATGCATCATTTCATAATCTGCTAGGTCATCAAGGCTTTGCCCATGTTATTAGATATATTATTAACTGGTGATGAGGTCGTCACTGAGCACATCCTATGGACATTCTGCTATTTCTGTGAGGATCTAGACCCTGAAAAAATCAAATTCACCCTTTCTGCGACTCCAAAAATTTTTGATTATGCTTTGGACTTCCTCAATGGAAAGCCTAACTCGCCCATCAGATTACTTGCTTTTCGACTCTGCAGCTACCTTGTTCTTGGAGATATAGCTTGCTCTAAGGTAAAACGCAGCTTTTTGATCCTAAATTTCTCACATACACTCATAGCTGCTCACTGATAGCAAATATCTCAAGGTCCTGGAATCATATCTAAGCGATTCAACATCCTTCAGGCGGAAAGAAACATGCAAAATTCTCTCAAGTCTCGTGATGAAATACCCTTCAATCATCGAGAAGATCAATGAAATGAGTATACCCTCACAATTGGCGCAGATTTTATTCGAAGATGATATGGACACAAGAATCGAAGCGATCCAGTGTCTGTTTCACATTATCAGCAATTGCCATGAGGAAGAACTACCAGAAATCCTCTCATCGGAAGTCTTTTCTAGCGTCATAAAGAACGTTGAATCGAACCACGCTGAGCTCGCGATCCTATCTCTCGATGTCCTATTTCAAATTCTCCACCGTTGCGAAATCTACTGCCAAGGTCTTCCAAACCCATTGCTCGAGAAATTCAAAGAAATGAATGGAGTAGCTTTGATAGAGTCGCTGACCTTGCATAACAACAGTCAAATCAGTGCGAAATCCTTTAAGATCTTTGACTGCTTCCTTCGAAGTCCTCTTTGAAGCTGCTTGGGCTGAGAGAACATCTATAATAAAATACTCCAATAAAGTTTTGTAAGTAACTATGATTTTTATTGTAATTATGTATTTATTTTGGTTCGTCACACACTAATGTCATGTCTATACTATATATTTGGAGTGCCTGGTCTTGATACTGACTTCCTTTATTTACTAATACTCAGACTCGCAGGCTACCATTTTTTGCTCCTTACTCCATTATTAATTGGCTTCGGTGAAAATTTCTATAAAAGTATAACAGATTATTAATTAGCTTCAGATACTCAGTTCAGGCAGAACAAAATGGATAAACCAAAAGTCGCAAAGAAAGTCAAGTTAACTGACTATACTATCATGCAGACCCTAGGAACAGGCAACCTTAGTCACTTGGTTATCTCTATTAACGAGTTTCTATGAATAATAGGGTCATTCGGACGAGTCAGATTGGTAAAATCTAAAATCAATAGCAAACACTATGCACTGAAAGCCCTCAAGAAAGCCGAAATTATCAAACTTAAGCAAGTTGATCACGTTGTTTCGGAGACTTCGATTCTCGCGAGTATCTCCCATCCTTTCGTGGTAAATCAAGGCAGAGAGGTTTTTTCAAAAAATTTGACATTTTGGACAGGTCGGTATGGAAGGCTATGCTCAGGATGAGAGATATCTTTACCTTGTCATCGAGTTTATCGCTGGAGGAGAGCTTTTTACTTATTTACGTGGTGTTGGAAGGCTTGATTCACCTCATGCAGCGTAAATTGATATTGATTTGGCTCTCTCTTAATTAACATGAAATGCTAGCTTCTATGCCGCTCAAGTTGGATCTATATTTGATTATCTTCACTCAAAGAATATCGTTTACAGGTGGGACTCTTTTCTTTGCTAATGCATTTCTGAGAATGATACAATGTTTAGAGATCTTAAGCCTGAAAATCTTCTCATCCATGAGGACGGGTACCTCAAACTCACTGATTTTGGGTTTGCGAAAATTGTTGAAGGGAGAACATATACACTTTGCGGCACTCCAGAATATCTTGCTCCTGAAATCTTATTGAATAAGGGTAAAATGAAATGTGAAGTTAACTGGGGATTTATCATACTTAATAAGGACACGGGAAGCCTGTTGACTGGTGGACATTGGGCATTCTAATTTATGAGATGAACGCAGGAATTGACCCCTTCTCTGATGAAGATCCTATGGCAATCTATCAGAAGATTCTTAAAGGAAAAATCAAGTTCCCCAAGAATTTTGATAGGTAAAGCCTCTACCCCTCTCAAAGCATAACCTTGAATGAATCGTTTCTAAAACAGAGATGCAAAGAGTATTGTCAAGCATCTTTTAGTCGCTGATCTCTCAAAACGTTATGGCAACTTGAAAAATGGTAAGGAACTAATAGATTATTATTCTCTTTACTAAAATATTTTTTCTTTGCAATTCAAGGATTCAAAGACATCAAAGAACATAGATGGTTCAAAAATATCGATTGGACCGCTCTGCTCGCAAAGAAGATCCCAGCCCCATACAAGCCACTTATTAAGTAACAGCAATACGACTTTGATCAATCATTTTACTCTCAAATTTTAAAAGAACTCCTGGAGATCAATTCCAATCCTACCCTGATTCTGACACATTGAGTCCAGCCATCAAGCCTTCCGAAGATCCTTTCCTTGACTGGTAACATAACTCTTTGAGCACCTTGCTGCCCTCATACATAATGATTATCAAATTATCTTAATCTAAATAAACTAAAATCGCTGTGCTATTGTGATAATTAGGGCCTTGCAAAGTTAGCTTTTGATCTGCGCATATATTTTCATCAATTGATCTTGATCTGGTCTGTTGCAATTCATAAAAAATAATCATCAAAAGGAATGCACAAACCTTCTCTTTTTACTTTTAACATCTCTAATATATAGTAAGTATTCAAAAGATATATAAGTCGAAGATCATACAAAGATACACCTTTGAGTCAATTATATTTGACTAAAGAAGAGTTTGAGAGAACTCTCTGAGCTTCCTTGTAAAGAGCTTTTTCGTTGTTTCCGTGTACTCTGTAGTTGGGTTTTGTAAAAGTAATTCGAGCTGCTGTTGAAGCATCTGAGTTGAGTTGGGACCGAAGAAATACGAAAGCTCGGCGGCAAGACTGAGCGACTTGAAAGGCTGTAAGATGATAACTCCGAGTACCACGCTAAACAAAATGGTGATATCTGCGACAATTTAATGAATGGTACCGCGCCAAAGATGATTCGAGAGAAAAACTACCGTTGAGGACAAGAAGCAAACAGTCTTTCAGGATCAAATGAAGTATCTAACTTAATGTTGTAAATGAGAATGAAGCAAATTATTTACGTCGCTATTTGCGCTCAGAAGAAGCTGCATAAGTTCTATTGTACTAGCATTAGATACAATTTTCTATGATTTATATAAAGAGCGGCTGATTCGTTGTATCATCACAATAGTGACACTAGCCTGGGAGTCTCAAGATGCTTATTCGATCAGAAGAGGCACTCATATCCTACAGTCTCTCGTAGCCGATTCCAGTATGATTGTTATGCAGGACCACAGCACTTTACAGAAGGTACCTCACATTTGAAACAAGACGTAAATTCAGGAATATATTCTAAACTATAGAGGTTACATATCAGCTGTTTAACTGTTGAAGAAACAGATTTCGAGGAGCTTTTTGTTTGGCATTTCACGTATTAGGATCTATAGAGCCTCGATCGGACTAACTTGAATACTATAGGAGTCATCAGTATGACATGTTCGCGAACCTTGGTAAAGACAGAAGAGGTATTTACGAGTGCTTGGTCTCGATTGTTTCCCAAGTGAGAGCTTTCTCAAACTATTACATTATGTATTTCATGAATTAAGTTGATAACTCTGACTGGAGCGAACGAACTGCTAAAAAAATTCACAGCTCCGCTCCAAGCGAAAACAGCTGCGATCAAAAAAGCAATTCAAGAGCAGCAAGGTTCGAGCACAATCGAAAGCAGTTTGTTACTTCTGATATACGACATCCATGGGTGTTTTACTGGAATTGCGAGGTACCTATTAGCAAGACCAACAGAAATTCAATGCTCAACTTAGGGACAATATTTATTCGAATTTTCTCGAGGAGACCGTGAACTTCTATTTCTGGGACGTTCTCCAGTATTTTTGTGCGAGTACCGTGAATCAGGTTGAGATCATCACTGCGATTCTCAAGCTCCAGAGCGAAGTCACAACGAATCGAGATCAAAGAATACAACCCGGTGCCAAAAGTATTATCATAATTGGCAGAACTAAGCTCAAGCTTAATACATGTGAAGTTATCGCCTTTGACAGATATTTTGTGCAGCTCAAAGGCCAAATCGTGGCTTTAGCGGACAGGATAAAGACACACAGCCAGATTACAAGTTTAAGCTCAATAGATCAGTACCGCTTGATTTATAAGCCTATGGGACTAATAATAAAAGTGAGTACTTGCTCCACAATGAGTTTATACTAATTGGTTACAGATCGCATTAAACGTCGCTCAAAGCAGGATTAAGAATCTTAAATACGTGTTGGAGACTCGAGAACCAAACACACTTGAATTCTTTGATCGAGTTTTTGCTCTCATCAATGACTTGCCACTAGAGGAGGTGTCGCT
>ENA-UOTX01000976-UOTX01000976.1-compost-metagenome-genome-assembly--contig:-NODE-976-length-25265-cov-17.376806_pt1 | contig 25265 bp, 17 predicted proteins | sample MGYA00238143_ERZ746982 | MGnify/ENA primary metagenome ERZ746982 (study PRJEB28758, sample SAMN06268862) | compost metagenome | isolation source: single cell | place: USA: California, Emeryville, Joint... | reverse complement strand
CTGCAATCATAGATGTTATGCGCTGCTGTGAGTACCAAATCAGGCCCGATCAATATTCCAGTGGCTGACTTATAGTTCCCGTTTCCAGGATCTATTCTGAGAAGTCCATGAACGCTGTAAGGAAAAGAAGATGAGTTTTCAATTCGTGTGCGAAGCTCTTGAGGAAACTTTTTGATCCTTTGATCATCAAGTTCCCTGATAGGGTCAGCTTTAAAACTAGTGGTTTCAAAACTTTGCATTCTTTGGAGTTTCCCTGCTTTGGGTTGGTAGCATAAAGTTTTGATTTGGGACTTTGGATCATTTATGTCAATTTGATCAGAATTCAAATCCCTCGTTCTATTCGCTCGATTTGCTTCTTTCTTTTCTGCCTCTTTGAAGAGATTTCCGAGAATTTCAGACATTTCTACTTTCTCTTTTGATTCTCTTGCTCCCATCTCAGTTTTCTTCGATTTAGAAAAAAATTTACTTTTTTGTCGAATTTTTCAGTCAAATCGTGACGCGGGATCGGTAGCTAAAAAGTCAGTAATTCGTACTAGAATCCAGTGTAACTGGCTTGAGAAAGACCAGAACAAGTACGTATCTCACTGAAATAAGAGAAAATATCCAATTGGAAATGAAAAGGGTAGCAAACTAGCTAAGACATCTCGTTTTTTCATGATAAACCAAGAATAAAAGGTTCTTTGCTCAAATCAAGTGGTCCGAGAAAAAACTGACACGGTACAGATGTAGAACTTTATCCTACTCATTCTCTCAGATCCGTTTAGCATAAATGGGAGCTCTTACTCTATAAAATTGCTGGTAGAGGTACTATTCTCGTATGTATCAGTTCGAGAGGTTAATAAACATGACTGTTAAACAGTAAGAAGGGGTCTTATTTTCATTTGGTCACGACAATTATTTTCAGCGATCAAGTGAGAAGTCAGGTATCTTACCAATAGATCTCGACTGTAACGACCTCGATTCAAGTTAATCTTCTCTTTCAAAGGGAATATTGCTCAATTCAATACTTACATTGTTCTTCTATTACAAATTTATTTGTTCCTGTTCATAATGAACTTTCAGGAAGAATTAGAACAGTCGCAAACAAAAATTGGTAATTCGGCAATTTTAAGAATCATAGAGATTGCATTGAAGATGAAAATATTCAGGGAGTGTTAGCTTCTTATTCCACTACTAGAAGTAGTGGCAGGTTCGCATCCAGTCAAATTCTATCCGGCGCACATAATCTCGTCTTGAAACGAGCTTTTCAAATACATTAATATCTTCACTCATATCCTCTCAAAAAAATGAACTTGTTGAAAAATAATTTCTTAATTAGCAAGGAAGTTCATCAGAACCTTCGAATTATCAGAGAAAAATTATTTAAACATCTTTTTTATCTCATTTCTTTTAAGGGTACTGTAAATTCTTTAGCATTTGATGAAAAAATATTTGGTAGCAACAGCATTTCTAAATTCTATTGATTTTAGTGCATGTTGTATTAAATTTACCATGATGCGCCAAGTACTGCCGACTTTTCGAGTAGACATTTGACATATTTCCAAACTAAGAGTGATATCTCACCTTCCAATTTTTAATTAAAACTGCAATTTCTGATAGAGGATAAATTATCCCCTTGAAATGTAAAACCATTATTCTCGAAACTCTCTCGTGAAATTATCTCTGGAGCTAGTGTGTTTTATGAAGAACAATATACAGTTGATATAAAAGATACAAAATCCCAACTCTTAGAATTGACACTATATATAATAGTTAGCGTTTATTCTCAGAAACCCGAAAGTGAGACCGATACGTTTAATATTAGAGAAAAGAAGCAGACCATTATTGTACAAAGATGCTCCAAGACTGAATTTCACATGATATCCGTTCCTCAACTGACACTCTTACACAAATTCGCATCTGGTGATTGAAGTCGAGCACAGCTAAGTAAGTACTACATGAACAATGAACTCATGATGTGATTTACATACCAGAATTTATTTCCATTCTCGGAAATCTTCAGCAATGCACTTTCATTTTCATTGAAACTTCCCTTTTCAGCAAACTCTATTTAATCTCAGCTCATGAACCGTAATCTCCTGATTCTTCAAAATAAAGAAATAGTCGATTTTGATTGAAAGTAACAGAAAGTTATGGGTACGACTAAAGCAAAGCATAACTTGCATCATTCGATAAATTCTGAGGATAGACTGTTTAGATGCTGGCAAACCTGGATGCAAAGAATCAGAGTGGTTCACCTTGGAGAGTTTTCCGCCGATAATCTATCACCATCTGAACTGAAGTTGTTCACATCCCAGCTGAGATCGAAATTACAAAGAGGTTAGAACTGATATCTCAACAACGAAGGACGTCATGATGACACAAAATGGTGGATTAATAATGCTGCGGCTAATAATTCAAAAAGACGTGAGTCAAATTATTTTATTATTAAAGTTTGAAACCATTTTATCACATCGTCAACTCTTCAAAGGCAGATTTATTTGCTTCATATTTTTTAAGAAATACTCATAGGTTTCTGTATACTCATTTTATTCAGCTGAATGGAAACAGTGATTACATTTATATGCCATTTTAGTTGGTCCTTTATTGAGGATAAGCTCAAACAAGATCATCTGCAAAGCTTTAATAATTTTAATCGATCTTGAATATCTATCTTGATGAATAAAAAGAAGGCTCCTTCAAAAGCAATATTCGCGACTCTATCTCATGAGATCATTCCAACAACTCATCAGTCACTTGATACAGACTCTCATCTCATTCACCTAAACCCTAACACAATCGTTTGTGTCTATCACACAAAAACGGACTCAATTCTCTCATTTTCAATCTCCAAACCCGCAAAATAATCCATAAAATGGCATCAAAGGAAAACCCCTTTCCTACAGTAGATTCTAATACCTTCACATTCAAAGAAAACAATCAACTCATCGTAGTATTGAGATTCTCCAAAACTGAATTTCGCATGCTTTCCATTCCTCGACTACGATTACTTCACTCGCTCAAGACTAACCAATCTGCTGACTCTCAGCTGAATATGTGCTACATGAATAACGAGATTATTACATGGTTCAGCAATGATGACCTCCTGACATTCTGGAAATTTTTGAGCACAAAACCTTCTTCTACAATTAAACTTCCTTTTACAGTGAGACCGACTTACTCTCAGCTCACTAATTGAAACCTCCTCATTCTGCAAAATGAAATAAGTAAAGAATTAGTATTCGTTGATGTGAAGCAAAAAAGGGTGATAAAAACGATTAAAGTCGAGCATAATTTATATCACTCGATCAATGCTGAAGACAAACTATTTCGGTTTTGGACTGCGTTCATGCAAGTGACTGGATTCGGAGAATTCTACTGCGATAGCATATCAGCTGATATTACGTTGAAGACGGTCGGGAAGTTGTCGCTGCGGGGTTCTTTTACGGAAGCAATTTTATTAGATGGAGCTCGGACCCTGATACGTCATAACAGCACAAAATGTCAATACTTTGAAATAGCTGCTGATTTGTTGATTCTATATCAATCTGAAAGACTGAAAGATGAGCGATATTCTGGATCTCTTCACATATTCAAGGCAAAGAAGTTTTGTCTGATTACCCGAGATGGTCGATTGCTACTGCTTTGGTTTCATCGAGAGGAGAGCCATCCTCATTCCTGGAATGAAGCTCAGGGTTCACCTTTTTGGGAATAATCTTATTAATAAAAACACATTTTCACAAAGATGCTATGAACTTCTTAAACTTACAAAAGAACCAACTAATTCTTCTCTTGTTTCCCCGGTATTCAGCCTATTAAAGTGGTTTCATTCAGATACATTGACTGACAAACTTTTAAGACCGATCCATCAACTTTATGTGGCGTGTCAATGTCTGAGGAGAAAAACAGCTCTTAGCAATAAATGAAACTCCAATTATTAATTTCTTCCTTGTATAATATTATCATACTGTATTTTCTCATATAAAAAACTTTAGTAAAAGCGCTGAGAAAGCCTTTTCACTTTTTCTTTGATTAAAAAAGTCAGCCTTTTTTCATGCATGACAGTAGGGTTTTTTTCCCTCTTTCAATAAACATTACGAATCTGTATGAAATTTTCCTTACATTCCAAGGCTTCTCCAGCCATACAATGATAGATAACAAACTTAACGCAGTACAGTGAAATGCCCTTTCGGTAATAGTTATTTCATCTCATGCTATAAAGAATCAAAAAGAATTTTATTCTAAACATTTGTTATGAATAAAACAAAATCTTCAGTGCACCCTTCCATCTCAGTTTTAGCTCATGATCTCATACCAAGAACCCACAAACTACATGGATCGAGATCAAAACTAGTACCATTAAGCCCGACTATCATCGCTTGCATCTATTCCCACGAAGAAGGCTTAGCTTCTATAACTTTCAATCTTCAATCTCGAAAAGTTCTTCAGAAAATATCAATAAACGGCAAATACGAACCCATAGTCGATTCTGATTCCTTAATCAAAGATGGAGATCAGAATTTCATCGTGGTGAGATGCTCTAATACAGAGTTTCAAATCCTCTCAGTGCCGAGATTAAAATTGCGATGCGTATTTAAAACTCAAGAGTCAGAGAAATCCAATTTAAATTTTTGCTACATGAACGGAGAAGTGATCACATGGTTCGATGATCGTTCTGAACTTACCTTCTGGAAGCTCTTCGCCACGACTTCGTCTTCGGTCCTGAAGCTTCCATTCGCTGTGGGACCATATTATTCTCAGCTCACGAATCGAGATCTTCTCATTCTGCAAAACTCGGAAACTAATAAGTTGGTCTTTGTCAATGTGAAACAAAAAAAGGTGGCTGATACTGCGAAGTCTGAGCATCATTTAAATTATTCTGTAAACTCTGAAGACAGAATATTTAGGTCAAGGACTACTTTCATGCAAGGAGCTGTATCTGGAGAAATGCTTTGCGACAAGCTAACGTCTAGGCTTACATTGAGCTCTATAGGGAAGTTGCGATTGAATGGGGCAGGAATACAAACGCATTTCCTGGATGGTGCGAAGATTATTTTGTGGCAAAACTTTTGGGATCTCAAACTTTATGAGATGACCGATAAAGAATTGATTACATATAAAATGAAAAGACCAAAAAATGAAAGGTATATTGGCTTTCTTCAACTATCACAGTCAAGAAGAATGTTTTGTCTCGTTGGAGAGAACAAAAGTTTAATGTTGCTTCAATTCCGGTAATGCTGTTTTACCTTCTACCAAGCTTATGAAAGAGGCAATATATTTTTGTATCAGATAAAACGCATATGAAAGATTAAGACTCAGCATTAACAATGATGCCTCATAGTAACCCTCAATATTCTTATTATAAATGCATTATATCGCTATACAAAATTTGCTGCTTTCTTATAATCGAATTTTTGATTTTCTGAACAATTCTGATGAGAAAAACAGTTCGAGATAATCGTTTTAGCAGTTCTGGAATTTGTGACAAATAGATAAGCTGTTTGAAAATCTCTGTGTGAATATCAAGTAAGACTATTCCTTCAAATAAACAAACAGTTGGATCCTCCACGAAGTTCCTCATAATAATGGATTTTGTGTCTACTACCAACAACGATATGACGATTTTTCTTTATTAGCAACTACTTAAATCATCATCATCAACTTCTTCCGAACTTCACCAAACATTGGGTAAAAACACAGGTTTTTTTAAATAATCCACTAGCACTGATTGTGCAAGTGATATTTTAAAAGTATTCACAGCTACAAAAATTAAATTAAAACTGCATCTATCAATACAGTATGAGCGATCACAAATGTAACAGAGGAGTAAATGTAGAGAGAGAGTGAGAATTATAGCTATCTATAATTTTCAAATAACTTAGCATTATATCTCTTATTTCCATTAATTGGTTCCTTGAGTACTATCGGTCTGGGAACTAGACGGCGAGTTTCCTCTGAACAGGTCTTTCAAAGCTTCTTTTAAATTGAATTTGCCAAACTCTGCGTCTGTTGGCAGACTTTCCACATTCAATTTTGAGCAAAACAACGCGTAATTCCTTCTTTTACTTTTAGTTGGGCTCATTTCTGGGCTCTTGATCCCGGAAGGTTTCTCTGGATTCCATTTATTACTAGATTTGCTACTATTATCATCTTTATCCAGTTCTAATTCCGCGATGAGGTCCTTTTGAAATTGAGCTTTAAATCCCAAATTCTTCATTCTATCGACCTTTGGCACACTTTTCACTTTCTTTTTAGAGCACGTTTCTGAAGCTTGTCCATCAGAGCTAACCTTAGATTCATACTCAGCCGCTTGTAATCGTAGGAATTCTGTAGAAAGCGCCGGCTCTCGAGCTTTTGGTTCTAGGGATTCAAAATTAAGCTTTCCTGTTAGCTGGTTTTCCAGTTTTGATGCTAGAGCCATTTCTGTAATTGCATCATTAATAGTGATTTTAGAGGTGAGTTGAATGAACATCTCCTTAAGGATGCTGTCGATGCTCGATTTTATAGCATCGAGCTTATGTAAATCGTTGATTTGAGAAATGCTCAAATCGCTATCAAATGACTGCGTTTTGTAAGCCAAGCAATCCAAGCAGTTGAGAGCGGAATGTGTGGAGGCGAGGGAATTCTGAAGCATTTTTATTTGAGTGATTTGAAGGAGCTCTTTAGTGAGGTATTGGATAACTTCTGCGAAAAGAGCATTTTTTTGGTTTTCTAATTGAAGGTAGATGCAACGGGAGCTTTGGTGGAACATTGTGGGTCGTTGAAGTTTGCTGTTGCTGTTGGGCTAAAATAATTATAATTAGAACAGCAACTTCGGAATTTATATCATTCTTTTTCGTCAGATAACGGTAAGCAGAAATCCAAACCTCGATTCCATGAAATTAAGAATGCTCTAATTCACTTCTATCTATCCGTTATACAGGAATAGAACAAAGAATAATAAAATTAAAGGGTTATGAGCCTGAAGAATCGTGCAAATAAATATAAAATGCAAGGTAAATTCGTTTCAGATTTTTCGTAGAAATTGCAAATAACCGTTGATTTTGTTTCTAAAACTCTTACCACGAACGGTTAATCTTTCGAAAACTAAAAAGACGCATAGAAGCAATGATAGGAAGTTCGATGGTAGTCAGATTTTATTGGACTCTACTTTCTCTTGCGAAGCTATAGTAATAGCACTAAAGTTTTGCATTTTTCGAAGCCTTCAGTATTTTAGGTATAACGTTTGGTTCTATGAATCCGAAGGAAGTTAAAAGAACAATAATCACTTTCTCATGTTTTTGGCAGATCCGTTGAGGATTTTCTGCAATTCTTGTATACATACCCGTTTAATGCACAGGTAGCATCACTAGGTATGAAATGAACTTTGTCGAAAATTCTTCGTGCGTAAATACAAATCTTAGCTTTTCCTTGAGGCAATCCATTAACTAATTGAATGCTATCATCTGAAACAATGTTCCTTCGATTGTGATAGCAAAGTTTCTCGAATTTTTTAGAATAACGGACACTTGAATGAAATCTTTCTGGAAAAATGGATTTGATCCGTTATTGAGGTTACTCCATGGCATCACAACTTGGAGAGCACATTTGGATGCAATACTCTTCCACTAAAAATCCTGAAAATAGGATAGATTTCCATTGATTAGAAAAGAATACACTTAGATTTCCCCCCTCTTTGCAGCGCCAAAAAGAAATAGAAGCACCTGATTTTTCTCTTGTTATTTTCTAAAATAAGTAGGAGCTTGTCTGGTATAGGATTTGTTCCATTTCTTTCTTGTTTCGTAAATCGTTTCAACCAAAGCAGGATCGCTTTTTCTCTACTATTAATTGGGAAGAAGAAAAACAAGTCAACTAGACTTTTATACTAAGAATCAAGTAAATTAAATTATTGTGGCTCTTCTTGATGGATTTGTAGTCACAGTTGAGAATTATCTAGCAATTCTACCTCGTTGTCTAGATGTGTTCAAGTAACATTTTAATATGAGGTCTTTTTATATCGAACACAAAGTTCAATGTGATAATACTTCAGGTTAGGGTCGTTCCTATCTTGTCTAAAGCGTGAAACTGGCGTTAGCTCTTTTTGTTAATAACTCAGTTCCTTCCTAAAGTAAGGGTTGTGCAATTGTAATATTCATTTTTTTGTCAAAGAAATGAATAGCTCTGGAAAAACTCAGTGACAGAATAGTAAATAGAGTTCTCACACCTATGTTTCTCCTACATTAGAAAATAAGAAAATTTGTTAGTCTTTGCTTCGCTTGTCGTTTGATGTATTTCTCTTTGGTTTCATAATGGAGATCCTATTGGGTATATGATAAATTCGATAAATTAACAAGCAATCACAAATTAACCGCATTGCAGTGAAGAGTCGGAATAAATGTATCTTCATCACTCGCTAATTTATAAGAGGAAAAAAATTTCTTACTACAGAGTTTGCTCTGTAAATATGACTGCCTTGTGCTTTACTACTTGAATGAGTCCTTACGACTCTTCTAGTATGCTATAGAAAAATTCTATACATGGAAATAAACCGCATATATGAATCTTTTAAAGAATCCTGAATTTATTTCATTCAATAAAAAAGTAAAGACGTTTTTCCTAAAATAGTCGTAAAATTTCCTTACACATGCTTCCACTCGACATCTCGATAGGCACACTCGCCTATACGGTGTTTGCTTTGCTTGGACTGTGCTTCCTCCTCGATTATTTCAGAAAATCAAAAGTCACCATCCACTATTCTTCACCACAATTCTCAAAATTTGTCCACACAACTTTCCAAAAACAATCTCTAAGGTTCTTCCCTTTTCCACCACTCTTCTTCTCTTTTGGACAAACTTATCTGTCATTTCAAACATACCAAGATGACAAGAACCTCGTTCTTACAAGAGAATCATTTGATTACCCAACAGGTGGTACTGGTCACGTGGAATGGATCACTACCAAAGACGAAACTAAGCAATTTCATCCTAATGTGATAGCCTTTATTCTCCCAGGCCTCAGATCGAGGCCAGAAACGCCTTACCTGAGAGATATTTATTCACAACTAATCAATGGTGGAATCCGTCCCGTGCTCTTTGTTCCACGTTTCAACGACCATAAACTACAGCTGCCATTCTCAAAACCTTTCAATTTAGTTGATGACATGCATCAAGGCGTCCTCTATGTCAAGAAAAAATATCCAGAAGCGAAGTTAATTGTCATTGGCCATTCTTATGGAGCGAATACAGTCGTTAACTACATGGCAATTCATAATAAAGAGTCAAATTTCATCGCTGGAGTGTCAATTGCTAATCCATGGGATTTTCATTTGTGTGAAGCTTATTGCAGAGGAAGGAGAGCTGAAAAGCATCTAGTTATTGATATGAAGAAAATCGTAGCGTCTGGATCAGAAGACGTTATTAGAGAGGCAAAGCACCGCAGTTGGTCTCTAGATGAGATCATAAATGGGAAAACTGTGGTTGAGATGGATAGTCTTTTCACTAGTAAAGCAATGGGATATAAATCTCATGCTGAGTATTACACTGATGCTTCAAGTCGCCTGAGAATTGGTGATGTAAAAGTACCTCTCTTCGTGATAAACGCAGTAGATGATCCATTGATCGATCCTAAAGGGTTGCCTCTAAAAGCGCACCTTGAAAACCCAAATATCTTGTTTGTTGAGACCAAAAGAGGAGGCCATTTAGGATGGGTTGACGGTATCTTCAAACTGCGCAGGTGGCATTTGCCGATTGTTGTTGATTTCGTAAAATGGATTGCTGAAAAATCTTAAAAATTGCATCTTAATCATTACTGAACAAATTGTTCGCAACAATTATGAGTATGGATAGATATATATATCGGTTCGACATATAGTAGCAAAATCTTTCCGCTTCTGATGAATAGCTTCCCAATTTATAAAAATGAAAAGATTTATTCTCTTTCATAAAGATTTCGAGATTCGTAGTGGTAATAATATTTTCCGCAGCAAAATTTAGCCATAATCCTTACAGGCTTCAATTCATTTGAATTAATAAAAATAATAACGCAGGATTGGTTGATTCCGAATTAGACTTATCAATCTTGAATGCTCTCAGCTGACCACCTTACCATCGGAGCATTAACCTGCACAATCTTTGCTTTGCTGGGGCTGTGCTTTCTCCTCGATTATTTCAGAAAAACAAAAGTCCTTATCAATTATTCTTCAGATCAATTCTCAGAATTTGTCAACACCCTCTTTCAAAAACGATCTTTGAGATTCTTCCCTTTCCCACCACTCTTCTTCTCTTTTGGACAAACTTATCTGTCATTTCAAACATATCAAGATGACAAGAACCTAGTTCTAACAAGAGAATCGTTTAATTATCCAACAGGAGGCAAGGGACATGTTGAATGGATCACAACCAGAGACCAAAGTAAGCGATTCCATCCTAATGTGATCGCGTTCGTACTCCCTGGTATGCGATCGAAGCCAGAAGCACCATATCTTAGAGATATATACTCAAAGCTGATTAATAGTGGAATTCGACCCGTCATCTTCGTTCCTCGATTCAATGATGACAAGATGCCGCTACCTTTCAATAATTCTTATAACTTGGTTGATGACATGCACCAAGGAGTTCTTTATGTCAAGAAAAAATATCCAGACGCAAAATTGATCGCAATTGGACATTCATATGGAGCCAATACAGTCACCAATTACTTGGCAATCCACAATAAGGAGTCAAATTTCATCGCTGGAGTGTCAATTGCTAATCCATGGGATTTCAATTTATGCAGTGTTTACTGCAAAGGAAGGAGAGTGGAAAAGCATCTCGTTGCTGATATGAAGAAAATCGCTTTAGCTGGCTCAGAGGATATCAAAAGAGAAGCTAAATACCATCAGTGGTCTCTAGATGAGATTTTGAGTGGAAATACAACAGATGAATTCGATACAGCTTTTACTTGTAAAGCTATGGGATATAAAACTCGCCAAGAATACTATACTGATATTTCAAGTGGGCTCAGAATCGAGGATGTGAAAGTCCCTCTTTTCGCAATCAACGCAGAGGATGACCCATTAATCGATCCGAGGGCATTGCCTCGAAAAGCACACCTTTCGAATAAGAATCTCTTATTTCTGGTGACGAAAAGAGGTGGACATCTGGGATGGGTTGATGGCGTTTTCAATTTGAGAAGGTGGCATCTGCCGATTGTTGTTGATTTCGTAAAATGGATTGCTGACAAATATTAACAAATTACATTTTAATCATCACTCAATAATCTGTTCGTTTGACAATACATGAAGATGAGTTTGATATTATCAAGAGAAGTCTCTTGAGTTACAAAAAGACTTGCTAATCAATTCATATCTGACAAAATAAATGATGCCTCAACGACCAAAAAATCATGAATTTGAAATGTTAGAAAGCCGTTTTTTGTATCTAACAGCTTCAATTTATATTGCATTGAATCCACCCACTATTCATTCGAATAAGAACTGAGTATTATGCAGGGCCCTTGAGCGAAAATGACCATTTTTTGAAAAAGATACTCCTCGTGTCTACATTAGATTTGATCGATATCCAAACCAAACCATTCGTTCCCAAATTCAAATTTTTATCTCAATGGACATTTTGAGATTAATTCAATACCTCAATACCTATATAATCGAGAGAAGGATATGAAGCTAAGTGTGTTCCAGGTTCTTGGTCTTACTAATTTGATACTATTGATATGAATGTATGGTATCATATGTTGAATGGTCGAATAAATGAGCCTGCTTGCAAGAAGCACAACAATTACGAAGTAAAACTATTCCATTTTGGCCTAATGACGTCTTATTAAACAGCATACTCAACTATGTTCGGTAGGTTCCATGGAGGTTGCCTCATGAGTGACTCCTACATCCCCATAAAACGAATCAAGAAAAATTTGGATTTGATTTTAATTATGAATATCTTCCGTTAGAAGCTGCTAAAATTATAAATTTGAGTCATTCGCATAACAGTCAATTCAATTTTGAATAGATTCATTTCGAACTATTTATTAACGTATCTAATTGAGTATTAAAAACAAAAAAATCTTTCAATAAAAAACAGATATGGATTTCTCTCCAGCAGACCTTTCCATTCAACTCGATTCTGCTCTCTCGGCACTCGAACTTGAAAAGCAATCCTCAAACTCCAAACCAGTATCGAGTGGACGATGGACCAAAAGCGAGCACCAGCGGTTTGTCGAAGGACTCAAATTATTTGGCAAAGACTGGAAAAAAGTCGAAGACTATGTCGGAACAAGAAACGGAGCGCAAGTCCGCTCTCACGCACAGAAATTTTTTAAGAGACTTCATCGAGAATTCACCGTTGATTCAAAAACTCAAAACATTCCTGCCAATTCACATGCCAATAAAGAAAATCAACCAATGGAGAAAGAAAAATCCTCTCCAGGCGCGATTTCCGAATTAACCCTCAATGCTATGAACCAATTGGAGTTTAGACCTTACTCGAAAGGAGAGGGCCTCGGCGTTCAAAGTAAATAATTCGACTAGATTTCCCCCAATAACATTGTTTTGTTAGACACCAATTCCAAGCAGAACGAACAGATGAAGGTGAAACTTCAGACAGAGGGCATCCGTTATTCGGTTGAAGATATATGCCAGAAAGAAGCAAATAACAATAAATTTTTGGAAATGAATAAAAGTCGTGACGAGCAGAATGCTACTGAGACGCTTAAAGCGCTATTGCTGCAAAAGATCGCAGCAAGTCAAAACGAAATCCTTGAAATTCATTCAATTTTGAAAAGAGTTAAGCAAAATTATTTCAAAAACGATGAGAATTTCTTGAGGAACAATACATGTGACCTAACCTCACAGTAAGTCAAACCTCATGTTTGAAATAAACTAACCCATAAAATTAGAAACAGTATGAAGTTTGTAGAAGAGGACAGCTCTAAGAAGAAAAGATTGAAGGAGATGTTTGTGAAGAATTCAGCTTTTAGAGTTTCAATGGAGAAGACAGATGCAGAGACTTTGCGATCGAAATTGAGTTTATTGAAAAATTCGCTTGGCAATGAGCAGAGCATGACGTTTAAAAAGGTCAAGATGCTCTGAGTTTTGAAATTGCCTTTCAATTCTGTGTTTTAAAAAGTTTATGTCATAAGCCTGTTTTGTATGTTTTTGAAAGGCAGACATTAAAGTTTTGGATTGTATAATCGATAATAAAGTTTATATCAAATAGGTGCCAAATTACAGCCTTTCGTCTTCTTGTTCAAGGGGTTGTTACTAAATTGTTAATAAATCGAAATGTTTCCGTTTTAGAATGTGAGTGTTTGATGAAGATCTGTAACTGGAGCATAGGGAGTTAGTGGAAACCGATGCTAGTCACAGAGTTGAGTCTTAAGCCACTATGGAAGGCAGGGATAATGCGGAAATGATGGAGACTGGATTTCAAGAAAATAACAGTTATCGAGAATTTGGCAATATTTGGATTTGAAAATAAGCCAACAAATTTACGAACCCAGTAATTCCAAAGAAAAGCAATTATCTATAAAATCTGATCGAAATTTGCATATTTCTTTTGTCGACCGTACTGAATTATGCAATTTTTTTGCAGTAAATGGCGTAAATGCCGTCAGATCCAATAAACAAGACTTGAGGCATGTAGCAGCGATTTTTTGGCGATTCCGATTCGTCTTTACACGAAGCTTATAAAGGCTTCCTAAGAAATATAAACTCTAACAAAAACAGCAACCTAGTAACATATCATCACACAAGACCATTCCGCGTGTTTTTCGGCTACTTTACAAATAAACAAGGTTGAGAATTTATCTAGCTCGTAGAATTTTTAAATTAGTCAGTGGCATTTATTCTGATCCATTGCCATTGGAACTTTTCCAGTTTTAAAGCTTCTTTTGAAGATCATATTTGGCTTACCGAAGCACGCAAACTTGCATCAATCAATACAGGCCATGGGCTACTTTCCTTAAAAAATTTTCAAAATGTTAGATTTTTCCAACAATGTTCATGATAAATGAAGATCTTGTCCCTACTGGCTCTATTCTCTAGCTAGCTTGCCAATTCTGAACTAATACTGCTCTTTCATAAGCTGTTAGACTTTTCTGTACTATGGCGAGTTCAATTTTTTATACTATTATAAGGAAAATCTCATACCCTTTTTCACATCAGAATAAAATAGGAAAATTTTCGTAGTGATATGAATACGAAAAAACTTTGTAAAAATGCATGTTTATTGCGAGAAATATAATTCTTATTCAGATTATTAGGTAGTAGCTAGTAACGCTCATAAATCAATTGATACTTATGAATTATGGAGTGCAAATTAACAAAAAGGCATCACCTATACTTACTTTAACGATGAATAATTCATATAACCAATTATTTAAGAGAAATATACGGATTGAAACCCGAGCCGAAAAATTCCCCTTGAATTAATGCCTCGTGTTCTAAAGTTCTGTAGTATAGAGTTGGTAAATTATCATTATGGCCGCTTAGTTCCATAATGCTTCTAGGCACTTGTTCACGTAAACATCTGTAGCGAATGCATCTCAAAGAACTGATCATATGAGGACTTCGTTGGCTCCTTCTGCTTCATTTTCTGCATGTTCATTCTGAGAAGCAGAGGCACTGGTATTTTTTCTTGATCAGCTGTCTCCGAATAATTCGCCCATGTTTTAGCTGAGAATTCGTCAGATAAAGGAGGCTGTGGCGCCTTGTCTAGATAGCTGATGAAAGCTGAGACTTGCTTCGGATAGGAAGAAGCGGTCGAACCCATTTGGATGTTGTTGTTTTTGCGGTGTCTTTGTTTTTTACTGATAAAGATAATGATTATAATCAGACGGGGGTCGCTGGTATTTAAGCGAATCAATTCCAGGGGTCAATAGGACACGTCACTGGTCCAACCACTCGATTAATGATGACGTCATTTACTGCATTGCCTTTTGAGTAAAATCATCTGGAATTTTTCGAGAGAAATCTAATTTACCGACAATTTTTTCCCTCAATGGCTCAAATTTTAACTCATGCAATGAGATGAACTTTTGGCTACTTTTCGAAACATTATTTGCTGGAGTTAGCTGCTTCTGGGCAGCTAAAGGAGCCAATACTTGGTGTGGAAGATGAGCTACTTGCCAGGAATATAGAATTCCAGTAGACAGTACGCAGTACATTGATAGCCGAAAAATTTTTCAACTTATTATAAAATATTTTAAGGAAAATTGATTTAACGATTGGAATTGTGAACTGCGGATGGTATCAGCTAATATACAATTGAGAATAAGTTAATGAAACCAAACCTAAAGGATTCAAATACAAATTAGGTGAAGTGCGAATGAAGAAGAGAGGCGGTGTAGTTGAAGAAATAGCCTTTATGGATATAAGTTGATCTTTTCTCTTTTAAGGTAAGGTGTTTCAGAACAGGAGTTGAGATTAAAAAAATTAGGGTTATTTTTTCTGACTAAGTTTTCCAGTGGCAAGCAATAACCAGTATCTGCGAGAAATGAAACTCCTCATCGCGCCAACTAGAATCGTGATTGTTTTTTCATGGAGGCAGGCTGAACAATATCGAGGAAAATAGCAAAAGTTATCCTACTATAAAATTAGATAGAAGGCATTCTAATCTTACTATAATTTATAAGTTCGAGGTAATGAAATCCCGCACCGTAGTTGAATACTCTACACTATAAACGGCCAGTGATATCGGGGGTTTGGGATACATTAGCTAGAGTTAAAGATAACTGGGCTGTTTTTATGCTAATCAAAATACGTGGTCATAATCAAGTGAGCTTCGAATTGAACGTCTTCATCCCAATCAATTTTTACTGACGATGGTCGTAACCCGTAAGCTAAAAAATTTACTGCTCGAAACCCAAAGAAGCCGACGCGCGATTTTCCAATCCAATCTAACCTAAGATCTTAATGATAGAACCCCAACTATATGCGATGCTCACTTGCAAATGTTGCTCGAGGTTACATTAGAAGGTCAGAAAAGTAGTCTCTGCAAAGGGGAAGCCACAGGACCTAACAAAGACTAAAGATTCGAAATTTCAGGGCGTTTTTCCATTCAAAACTGGTAGAATTAAAAATCATTTGAAATTTTCATTACTGAACACAGATCTTTCCGATGCTGACCTGTGACGAGACTACATGTAACTACATATCCAAATGGCTTTCTTTGCCCTCGGGTTATCTAACTAACTTTAAGCCTTGGACCTAAACAGTTAAATGAGAAGCCAGCACGTTTCTAGAAAGTTTTTCCACTCTCACTCGCTCCCATGAGTGGCCCAATGGCCCTGAATTTGTAAATAGCAGATTCTGAAAACCCATTTGATTTGAATAAAGCTCACAATTTCTCCAGAGGCCATCAGCCTTCGAATTCCAATACATGTCCATTTTCAAAACTACCAGCCTTACATAAACCGACAAAATCTCGAATCACTCCACCATAACCGCCCGCACTGATTTGCTGTTGGATTCATATTACTGAAAGCAGCCCATTCTTATCTCTTTTTCACCATGGGTAGAAGCGGGTAGAAGGGAATTCGCTAATTTTTTACAATATAGCGTTAACTCTAAAAAATTTTAAATTCAAATTGAGAGGAAAAACTCATAGAAGGAGGCAATATCCTCCAAAAACAACGAAAACTTGCAGTTTCATTTCACTCATAACTTCCTGCTGAAGCTTGATCAAAATATTCTTTCGTGGTGAAAAATAATATATCGTTCAAATTGTTGAAATACGTTTCGGTCGTATATATATATTGCAAACATGAAAACTTTCAATTTCAAATAGAGGAAGTTGCTCACTCACCTTCTCTTTCTTACTATCAGTTTTGACTTTACTATGGCCTAATTAACTTCAACGGCCATTATCTTAATGCGCTTGTTGAATTTTAAAGACGTTAGTTATTGATTCAATTGTTATTTTGCAGAGAAAAAAAGAATACGCTGGTCTTAAACTAATTTTAACAGCTATGAAATAAATGTCAAAACAACACTCGCAAAAAATTATCAAAGGCAAAAAGAGATTAAATTGAAGCTTTTACAGCCTAAATGGTCCATATTTATTTAGATACACCCAGAGAAATTCAGCATTTTTCTTCAAATTATGCTGATTTTTCGGCTTGGTTCATATTGAGAGAGGATGAGTGTGAAATCGACTCAGATAGCGAGCTCATTTTCGAAAGTTCACCAAGTTGGTTGCTTTCTTTGCCTTGTTCTTGCTCAGCGGCGAGTCGACTCTGAATCCAGGTCGTAATATCAAATTCTGGGTGTTTTAGCCGGATATGCTGGTGCAGCGAGCCTTCGGAGCCGTATGATTTGCTGCAATTCGCTTCAGGACACTGAAAAATGCGAGATATATTTTTGGCGGTTCTTCTAAAACGCTTTTTCTTTTCACTATCAGTCTTTTCTAAGCCTAGCGTCATTTTTTTGCCGTGTTTTCCCATGGTCTTCTGTTCATAAGCGTTGAGCGACTGAAAGAGTTGCTCTCGCTGAACGAGTAGTGAATTTATTTGGTTTCTCATGATCTCGTTCTGAGTGATCATGCCTTGTAAAAATTTCGGATCTACTGGGACTTTGCCGTCTACCACGGGGCCGTTCATGAGGATCTGATTAAAAACGCGTTGATTTGTGGTCGCTGAGAAAGCTGGGTTCAGATTCTGTTGTGAAAGTTGAGATTGTAAAAATGCTAAAGCTTGCAGATTTTGAGGGAATTGAGGCGTAATTTTCCCTGGAGTAGCGGTAAGATCTTCCATTGGAAGAGCTTCTTGCTTTATGAGTGGAAAACTTTTCAAGGACTCCATTTTTGGTTGCTTTGTGAAAAGCAGTATTTTAATTTCGTTATTTCTCTCGATAATAATAATTAATTATACGTATGCCAGCTCCGTTTATAAATTTGAAGAGCACTATTAATAAATTCTTATTGCGAATTCTACCCTCAAACGCTTTTAATCAGTTTGTTTAGTTTTTGAACATTATAATTCGCAAAATTAAATATTAATCATCCGAAGAATTTGATCAAACTCACCGAACGGCGTTTGCATTCTCTCAGATTCTGATATTTTAAGAAAAACAGAAAAATTGTTTTGTGTTTCCTTTCCGTTGATGTCGTCTTTACACTCACAATGTGACTAGATCACCAGAATTCCACCTCATCCTGCTGAAATCGAAAAAAACATAGAACGCATCGTTCTATATACTTTTCAAGAAAATTAAATTTAGATTAGGTGTCCAAATTAAACTAAATACCCACTTATGTACCACCTCGGAAACTTTAGAAATAATTAAAAATACTCGTAGGGAAAGCAATTTCGATGAGCCTTGATACGGTTTAGAAGAGACATACGCGGACCTCATGAAAAATCAATTTTAAAAGAAATTGTGTAAAATGAGAGTCTGATCATTCCTTCGATTAATTTTGATTAATCAAAACTTATTTCTCTTAGTATTTAAATTTTGAAGCTGTCAAGAGTCAGAAAAATTCGGCAATTAATGGGTCTAAGAACAGCACATCGAAATCTGAACCATTTTCGTTTAGTTGGCATGAAAACCCATGCCTATGCAGTTAAAATCAAGTTAAAAAGCCGGTGTTCAGGATTTTGAGTTTCGATACAGAATTGAACCTAATTTAAGACGATTCCATTCTAATACTTGCAATGTTACTTAAATGCTGCTAGCTGGAGGTAGGGTGATTGCTTCATGAACCCAATTTTTTCGAAACGTTGATTTAGGGCAATATATAAGTCGATTCGAAATAAACGCCTTATTCTCATTTAACTATTTACTTAATGGTCCAACACAGTGCTTTTGCAGCCATTGTACTAACCGCAGTTTTCCTCTGCCTGAACCAAGTCACTGAGACTGACAACTCAGAGATCTCTCTCCCGCAAGTAAATTTCACGTCTGTTTTCTCTTCTCAGGCTGAAAAATGGTTAGCTTGGAGAGGAACATTACCCAACGAGGCTGCTATTTGAAGAAAATACACGAACTACTGTCAACAACACCGACAGCAACAGCACAACTATAGATTCTTTGGACACACAGAATAAAACGGCAGAAACTCCGACCCCGACCAATGGTAACTGGCGACCAGAAAGATAATAATTGATTAATTGAAAAAGCAAACTCAACAATATACCTACCCCTTACTCCTGCGATGCAAGGGTTCAGAGCGCTTCAGGGTTTTTCATTCGAAGGAAGATGGAAGAATGACCTTGCTGATCAAAAAATACGTCCTTTTAATGATATCACATTGGAAAATGGAAAAATCTGGGCCTGGTTCAAATTGTTTAAGATCATCAATGAAACAGTAAATGCAGATCATAAGGAAAGGAGAGTTTATATATTTTGTTGGTATTACAGGCCAAATCAGCGAGAGATAGCGAGGCTACTGTCGTGAGATTTTTTAATGGAGAATATGCTGACGATCCGTTCTATTTCTTCCGCATTTTTGATGCTACATTCGATGATAAAAAGAGGTTTTACAGGCTTTTTGCACGAAATCTTTAATGCTGAAAATGAATAGTTATCGTTTTCTTGCAGAAGGTGCCTCCATAATTGTGATAAACAAGACGGACAGTAGCGAAACCAACATAAGTAATTTTTTTCATACGAAAAGAACGTTTCATTCAATATTTTTTCAAACAGCTTGCCAAATGAAATTGGAGGTCGATTTTTCAAGGATGATCAATGTTTCTAATGGCAGAATTGAGCTTAACTTGCAAGCGGAAGCCCCGTTCTATTTAAAATCGCAGAATTGCACTTTATCTGCGTCCGGACTACTGACTATTCCCATGAAAGTAACAAGTTTCTCACAATGATGTATGCTAACCTGGTCAATAGTTAGAAAATCAGATCACAAGTTACACTTTTATGCTTACAATTATTACCATTGTGAGCTTTTATTGCATCGGACAGATTGTCAAGCATATAATCTCGAACCCTTCCGACGCGAAGAAGGTAGAAAACTCATCCATGGCAGTTATACTAAATACTTTCTCTGATGACTAAAGTATTCAATTCTTTCAATTGGATTTTCTACGATTTGGGACGCTTATATCTGCTTCTCGCACCTCAATATCGCTCTAATGAGAGACGTAATTTGATCTATTACAATAATGTCAGCTACATTCTTTTTAGAATTGGTTCCACCTATTTATCATGCCAATCTTCCTTTTCTTCGTGCTGTTTTCAGTCTTCGATATGAAGCTACTCGTTGAGCTATGGAGACACCGCTACGAGCACTTTTATCAGGTAATTATCTCCCAATCACTTCAAAATATGAATTTCTTCTCCTCCAGACGAATGAGCAATTGCGAAGAGGAATCATGGCTTTCAATATAAAATTTTGTAATTCTACGATAGTCTTTCGATAATTTCTTACCCACCAATGATTCTAGATGGTGCGCTCTTCATTGCTCTTATGCTTTTCAATCAATTCAAGTTCCATCCTGTGTTCGTGTTCTTTTCATCATTGATACTCGTGCCACAAATTGCGCACAATGCCATGAGAGCAGAACGTACCGAGTCAAATCATCCGACTCTCTACCTATTGGCGTTTTTCAAACTCTTAATACCAGTAACAGCCATCAATCTTAACGTCTGGCTTAAGGATTTTTAGCTCTACATAAAAGGATGCCCAGAGAGCATATACGGCTTGAGACCTTCCGTCCCCACTATGGCAATAATATTGACTTCAGTGATTTTCCAGGTAATTGATGATAGTTTTCAGTTCTCAGATACTTATATCAAATTAGATCGTAATATTGGAGCTACAAGCGAAATTAGGGAAAAAGTTTTTCATACCAAGAAGGTTCTTACCACCAAAATATAACTATCTCACCAGGATTCCGGTTGCTGCTGATCTTGAGAGTGGATATGAGCATCTTAATGCTGTAAATTACATTCAAATTTTAGCGTCTAAAGCTAATTATTTTGCATTTCCAATATAGGATGATTGTGCGATTTGTATGGGTTCATTAGCACAAGAAGCGATTGGTGCCGCTGAACTCACGGGCCAAGCTCAATTGTACTACAATGAGTTGCGGCCTCGACAAAATGACTTAATGCGCACTCCTTGTGATCATAAATTCCACGTTCCTTGTCTTCTGAATTGGATGGTGATTAAAATGGAGTGCCCTTCCTGTCGTTCTCAGCTTCCTTCAATTGATTAAGAAAATAACTAACTTCTTCTCTCAAAGCTCGAATACTCTAATAAATATTGCTCTGGTATATGTTCCAACTATTTTTTCACTGACTTTGCTGCTGCTGTTTTTAATCGTTGGATTACGTGAATCACTTTAAGAGCTGTCATTTGACTATGAACTATTCGAAATTATTCAATTTCACTCAAAATAAAATTCTTTTTGCTTTGATACTGCAACACCTATTATTGGTAATGGGCTATTCTTATCATGCCAAGAAGATGGAAATGGCATTAATTTATCAACAGAGATTCTGCGCCATATTATATTTGACAGATGAGAAATTATATTATCAATCCTGTTAGACAGAAAACCTCCCTCTATATATTTTTTATAGAAGATGGAAATCTTAAACAACCTCCAGCAACTCTACACCCTTAGAATCTTTGGGACAAAAAGAAAAATTAATTGCAGCATCGATTAATATATTTTATCCGAATTAAAAGAGAATAACAATTTTTCATCTTTTAGCTGAAAATCGCTCTGAGAAGCATCTAAAATAAGATAAAATATGCTATTATATGCACTGATATCCTCAAGTATCAAAAGAAGAAAAAATGATTCATTTATTTGAAAAATCACTTTTCATACAAAGCAAAATTACAAAATCCAAGATACAAGTATCTTGTACAAAAATTATGAAACTTGAAGCGTTAAATAAATAGACTATTACAACCATAATCCACTTAATTCTAAGAGAGACTCCTTAATATCAGAACATCTAGACAAAGTAACAGCAGATTTCTCTCTCCACCATGAAATTAACTCACAGACTGTTCTATTATATCCTTTAGATGGTTTGGGTCCTTATGAATCGATCTGAAAACTCTTTGGAGAGGCAGGATTAGACGATAGAGACTCTGGCAATTTGCTTTGTTTCTCTTCATTAAACGACCATAATCGATTTACTGGTTGGTATCTCAATCTTCCAGGTACATTTCTATATCTCGTCGCAAATTCATCTTTTCTGGAAAAGATCAGATTTTGATCGCTCAAACCACTCATTTGGATTTCAGGCATCTCTCCTCTTATCCGCGTGCTATTAAGATTCGCTTGGGACGTTGCTTGTGATCGCCCTTTAGTAGTGTCAAGCATAAACGAATGAGACGGAGAAATATCTATCCTTGCGCTTCTTTCACCACTTTTCAATGAACTAAGCTGTTTCGAGCTTTCACTCATTTCCTTCTTCGGAGTCAATTGAATAACCCTCGCGGTATCAGATTCCTCAAGAATCTTCAGGGCCGATACCTCTATCCGAGATGCCTCTTTACGTTTTGAGAAAAAAAAGATCGCAAATGCAACAATTAGAACTACACTCAAAGCTTCCATACCGATGAAAATGTATCTTCCCATATCATCACTCACCGTGAAATCGCCAATACCAGCTTGAAAAATTATCATCGACGTCCGATACGCGTATTCGCTTACGTCCTGATTCGTTGCAAAGAGTATAAAATTATAGACTGTGGCATTCTGCAGGCCATTAATAGCAATACCCATCGGCTCATTTGTAAAATAAGGCGCACGGAACACTTTGCCTCGATTAGGTATCTGTCCTTCTCTTGCATGGGCAATGATTGCTGTGGATGAAGGGAATTCTAGGTCTGTTTGGTTATTAGTAGATCTATTTATTTCCACATATACGAACAAGTAACCATAGCTCCCATTTATGACAATATTTGTTAGAAAAACCTCTCCACTTGATTGATCTATAGTAATATTTTGCGTCGCGAAGCTGGGAAGTGTCAACGCTAATGAACCTTGACGATACGCGTGTTGAATGGAGTACTGTTTGCCTGTGATTCTACTCAAATAAGTAAAACTGTTAATGAATGCAGAAGAAGTAAGCTGGTTTGCGATGAGATTTGCTGGAAAGATTTGTTGTTCTAGCTCCGCGTCTCCAAATATGCTCAGTCTTAGTTCCATTGCTTCTGTTACTAAATAGCTTGAATCTTGAGCCTCTTCCACGGGAATTTCATTCGTCGTCTCATCACACCACTGACCTTGCTCAGTCCTGATTTGGTTCTTGCTGACCCCGAAATTGTCGACCAAAGCGCATAGAAAACCGTTGATTTCAGCTGCAAGGTCCCAAGAGAGACCTAACACAACGTTTTCAATAGTATAGCCGTTATCCTTCGTAAGAAAGTTGATACTCAGTGCGCTCCAGGATGAGCTGGTGGAGCTTTGGTAGCAGATTGAGAAGTTATAGGTAGTATTCGTGCGCAATCCAGTGAAATCTAGACTGGCAGCCATTGAATTTGTTATCGTAGAGGCAGTTAAGATAGTTGTCCCATTCATTGCTATACTGGAGGGCAGCTCATTAAATAACGGTTGAGAGCTTGATACAATAGATTGCAATTGCTGACAGGTGATGTATGCGAGCTCTGGCAGTACATTTTTCGCAAAGAGCAGCCAGGTTACAGACACGTCAGTTGAATTATCAAATACTGCCATGATTGTCTGCTTGGTGGCATAAGTTCCAGGAGAAATTGCTGCTAACTGTTTCAATGGACCACCTCCTATTGCTCTGGCTGACGAATTGAATGGGGCTTGCAAACATAATCCTTCTGTCAGCTGATATCCGGTATTGCAAACCAAGCACTCTCCAGCATCCGAGCACGAAGAACAGTCTGGTGAACAAAATATGCAGCTTCCATTCGGAGTCAACGCTTTTGGGCTGTTGCAGACACAAGTTGAATTAGCTGCTAAATCATATCCGGATATACAGCCAGTACATTGGTTTGGATCCCCAATCGCACATGCACTGCAATTATCTGCACAAACCTGAAGCACACGCGATTTTTTTGAAAATTGCAATAGTGTTTGGATCAATTCAGTTCTTTGAGTTGTATTTTGAAGATAGTTGCTCGGCATTTCATGAGAAATATCTTTTAAATGATGAAATTCTTTCTCTCTGTCTGAAAACTTAATATTCTTGAGAACTTTGCAGTTAATCTCGATTGTTGTTAGATTGTGCTGAGATTGTTGGAGAGCTGTGTTTAAGGCTGACAGCAAAACATGCTTTGACTCACGACCCTGATCCCAAAAAGTGCAGTTCAACACACCGTTGAAATTGCATGAAATAAAATACCATTGATTTGGTAGTAACTCACGCTGCAAAATTTATTAGCAAAAGCCTTTTCAGTTGGATTTTACGATGTACGAGGAAGCCAGCGTGACGGTCAGAGTCCTCATCCGAAGTAAGAAACCTTTGCCTGTTTTTTTGTATGATATCTGAATTTGATTAGCTTCCGTCTCACTATTTAAGAGCTAAGATCGAGAAACTAAAGGAAAGATTACAGCGCCGATGTTACTGGTTCTGCTTTCATAGTGAAAATTGTAAGATTTGAAGGAACTTCGTCTAGAGTTTCGAACCAGAGGTTTAAATACGAAAAATATTGTCCTAATCTATTGAATATAAGCTCATCGAGACTGGTTTACCTGTTCTCTCGTGGGCTGGATCAGCTATCATGCAAGTGTTGAAAAAAACACGACAGTTAGTTTGCTTTTCGCCCTGCGAATCATCTCGATTGTCCGATGACATCTATACATAATAAGAAAACCATTCTGGGACGAGAGTTTACCACTGCAAGAAAATTTAGAGCGAGTAGTATAGAGAACAGATATGTTGCGAGAGTAGTAGAGTGGAGTCGGTACATGAAGATCATCAAAATGTGCTGAATTAACCAGACTCTAATATGTGCGGTTTATTAAATCTAAATAAAAACAGAGATAGAATCAAAACAATTATCATGGTTCGGATTACATTCAGTGGAAATGGAGGACCTATCGACAGAAAACAACATAAAAACAACATTTACAGGCTATCCATAATTCAAGAGGTGATAGCTTGAGACAAAACTGCTGGAAGGACTTAGCTTCATTAAGGTGGCTATTTATTATTATTTCACGGATATAAAGGAATTTTATAATTCAGAGCTTAATTTACTTTAATACAGGAAGAACCCTGAGCGTTCTGAGTCCCACGTCGATGGTTTGGGTGTTTCAGTTCATACTGAAAGGACTTAAGCTGTTGATGGGAAGGACTTAAGCTGTTGATGGGAAGGACAAAGCATTAACAATTGTGCTGATTTACTCATGATCATGAAATGATATGT
>ENA-UOTX01000975-UOTX01000975.1-compost-metagenome-genome-assembly--contig:-NODE-975-length-25278-cov-5.423753_pt1 | contig 25278 bp, 18 predicted proteins | sample MGYA00238143_ERZ746982 | MGnify/ENA primary metagenome ERZ746982 (study PRJEB28758, sample SAMN06268862) | compost metagenome | isolation source: single cell | place: USA: California, Emeryville, Joint... | reverse complement strand
TGAATAAATTCTCAAGCGTGAATGTGCACATCGGACTTCGTAATATTTTTTTAAATACGCTCATTGATTAATAATGCGGTTTGCTGTTAATTTCCAGCACCTACCAAGAAGGATGACCTCGAATCACTTGGATACATTCTCCTCTATTTTTTCAGGCGTATTTCTATGCAATGAGTTTAATAATGATAAAATTATCATTTATAGAGGGCGAAGCTTTTGAGAAGAACGCAAAATACACTTCCAAAGAAGAAAAATTAAAGCATTACGAAAACCAAAAACTTCAAATGATACCAGAAGCATTCTGTGCAGGCTTACCTAGTAACAAAAATTCATTTTCTTTCAAATCGCTAATCTTTGTGCTCTGAACAGCTGAGATGGTTGAGTATGTAAACTACGTAAAGGGCTTACAATTCAGCAAATCGGCGGATAAACCTGACTACGAATATCTGCGCAAGTTGTTTCGAAATCTGTTTCTAAAAACATGCCCGAATCCAGATAACTTTGAATATGATTGGGTAATGGGCTTTGCATTGATTTTTGAGTGCTGACACTATTTTACAGATTCAACTGGCGGTTTATAAGCTGAATAGCACGGGTTCGAAAGTCAGCGAAAAATCCGGATTAGACAAGCAGTCCACCCTGCATTCCTACATGGAGTCAATCCCAGTCTCGATCCGAGACCCCTTTGATTCCGAATCATCGATTAACTCTAGCCTACCTCGACTCGACGAGGCCCATGGTTCGCTCAACAAGATCAATTCGGCGCAGTCAAGTTTTGCCCAAAAAGCTAAGGATGAGGGTCTTTTGAAACTAACCAATCTATCCCAATTCCAACCCGAAGACGATCTTATATGCAATACTGAAGAGATCGATGAATTAAAAAACATCACTGACAGGCCGCTGACTACTGCGCGGCTTATTCCAGATAAACCACTGATTACTACACGGCTTATTCCAGATAATCTCAGCCAAAGAATGTAATTGAATTTTTAGTTTAATGGTGCATTAATCTTTTAAAGATTTTCTTCCAGGACCATGAGCGATGTAAAGATCTCTCACACAACGTCTCGAGGGATGATTACTAAACGTTTTTAAGCTATACATGCTGAGATAATTTTTAACGGCTGTGCATAAGGGAAAATTTTTTTCATTATGTAAAACTCATTTTTCAAGTATTTCAAATTTTTTGCTGAGTTGAATTTATTCATTTAATTGTAAAATTATTGATTTTGTTTTGTGTGTCACTCATTGTAAATTAACTTTACAATAGCTGCTTATTTACTGAAATTTGGAACTTATTATTGTTGAGGTTTAATGTCGCTTTCCGATTTTTATGTGCTCTCCACAATAGGTGAGGAAGACTTATCAAACAAACCTAACCGACTGATCACAGGTGTGAGTTCTTATACTAAGGTGCTGAAGGTAAAGAGAAAAGTGGATGAGCAGAACTACGCGCTGAAGAAAATAAATATCAAAGAATTAGATGAAAAAGAGCGCACAGCAGCAGCGAATGAAGTCAGAATACTCGCGTCTCTCAGACACCCAAATCTTATTTGCTTCAAAGAGACCTTTTTGACGGCAGACTCGAGCAGTTTATGGTAATTTCTTTCAACAATCGTTGATTGATGATGGCAATATCGGTTTGCGCGCTTAGTGTTGTGATGGATTATGCTGAGCAGGGCGACCTCTTGACGAAGGTGTTAGATTATCAAAAGAAAGGGGTCTTTTTGTCCGAGAAAGAAATTTGGTCAATATTTATCCAGGTAAGTCTGAATAGAATTCTCCTTGCATCATGGCTCAAAATAGGTGGTCAAAGGGCTGAAGTATTTGCATGATAAGAAGGTGTTACATCGAGATCTGAAAGTAATACTAGCAGTGATATATCAAATTCACAACAAAAAACTTACAGACTGCGAATGTGTTTCTTTTCAATGATGGTACAGCGAAAATAGGTGATATGAACGTAGCAAAAATCTCAAAGAAAGGGTATTTGTACACAGAGACAGGAACGCCATATTATGTGAGGTAATCGTTGAATAGTATGCGCACGAAGTTAAGCATGTTTGTTAGTCCCGAAATATGGCTCGGAAGACCTTTTACTATCAAATCGGACATCTGGTCACTTGGCTGTATACTTTACGAGATGACTGCACTGAAGCCTCCGTTTCCTGCTGATGATTTCCAAAAATTATTCGCGAATATCCAAAGAGGTGAGCAATTTTTCGAGTAGAGAATGGTTAAAAAAGAGTTCGGTTTATAGGGACCTATCAGCCAATCAGCAAGGCGTTCTCACAGGACCTCGCAAAGATGATAGCTCTTCTGCTCAAGGCTGACCCATTTGGGCTTACCTCCTTTCAGTTTTTGAAGGATTTTCGTCACTTGTTTATTTTTTTCTTTATGGGTGTGACTTGTCTAAAAGAGATCCAAGAGCGTAAGGCTAGTGAAAACAGTGAGGAGGTTTACGATTTTAACCACAACAAAAGTTTTGAGCGCTCGGTCCCACCCTGAAAAACAATTTAAAACATAATTTAAAGGTTGGATAGGGTTTCTTACCCTTATAGATCTTGCTGCTGTGCTGGATTCGGTCGATTTTCTCCAGAAGGACATATTGACCGTGCACGACATCGCCTTCTTTCAACTCTTTGCGAATCATGGCTTCGGAGTGGCTCTATGCGAAACTCGACAAGTAATTTTTTATTAGCTATTTAATTGCCTTATCTGATTTAATTCTCTCAGTAAAGGTTTTTGAAAGCGAAATATGAAATCGAGTAGGTGTCAGAAGAAAAAAAAATAGGTAGTTGGGGAGCTTTCGTTTGGACTGAAGGGCAGAAGAGCCAGAAAATCCAGCATGAATTGAGAGGATTGATTTATTTTCATTGGAATGGTCAGGGAATAATTCTGATAAGTAAGTCGTGATTACTGTATTTTTATTCAATAAAGAACTAATCGGTATGGTATGGCTCAAATTGGAACTAATTTTATATTTTTTTTATTAGAATTTGATTAAATTGGTAATTCAATCTGGTTTTGGACGCAAACGAAGCTTCGCTTAAAACAGTTCTCTATCGAGCTTTTCTTTTGACTCAGAGAAGTAATAGTTCTATGACGCTTAAGCTCAGACTTTAACATATCAAATCAACCAAATAAAAGCGATCACTGGATTGGGTCCTTTTATGCGTTGAGAATGAATTAAATCATTTAGGAACCTGTGTCCAATCATTGTTTTCTTGAATAGAAAGTAAGACGGTTTGAAATTCGTAATAGGTTGTTGTAGTGTAACACATAAAGAGATGATTTTATGAAATATCGCGAATAAAAGTCACAAATGTATAAACAAGTTATTCTGGAAACCTGGTGAATCAATTAAGAGTAACTCTTTGTTTGATAGCAAGACCAAGCGACTCGAACTCTTGAGTATGTCTGAGCGCCTTTTATCGTAACCTTTAGGGTTGTAGTCAGGAATAGCCTTCTTTCCACAGCACATGACTTTCCTTTTCATTAGTTTTTATTCTTTATTTCTCCATGAGAGATCGTTCTGCAGGGTTGGATCCCCACCGTAACCACAAAAAAAACTGGAAATTTGGAATGCACCCATCTTGGATACATCGTCCTGTGATAGTTCCAGAATAATCTTAACGTAATTAAAACTCACATTCAAAAACAAGATTCAATGCAAATTGAACAGGAGAGGCAGATCAAGGAGCCTTTCGTTAGAAAGTCTCTCAAAGAGAGGTTTTCGAAACCAGTCCTCACTGCATTATTAGTTGCGATTGCTGCGTTAGTGATCGGACTACTAATATACCAGATATTGAAACCTTCCCAAGTTGCTCTAGAGAAACCTCTTAACGACATCAAATTATACAAGTACTTGGAGCTCAACAACTCTTTAAAGGTTCTTCTCATCTCAGACAACACCTCTCAACTTGCCGGAGCAGCTCTCGCTGTAAAAGCTGGAAGTTTCAGCGATTTTCCTGACCTTCCCGGAATTGCTCATTTCCACGAGCATATGTGCTTCATGGGAAGCGAGAAATACCCATCAATTGACGAATTTAGGAACTTCTTGGTGAAAAATGCAGGAAAATACAACGCCTACACTGCCCCAGAGCTAACAAATTACTATTTTTCTATTGCCAACACTGAACTCGAGCACGCTTTAGACATCTACTCAAGATTTTTCATTGATCCTTTATTTGCTCAGGCAGCCGTTGACAAAGAAGTCAATGCCGTGAATAGTGAGTTCGAAAAAAATAAACAATCACAATCTTTCCTCACGTTTTCCTTGCTCAGACTACTCGCTGAGCCTGATAATCCTTTACATAAGTTTAGCGTTGGCAATCTCGACACGTTACGCCATTCTCCAGCTCATCAAGGAATCAACGTCGTTAATCGATTGAAAGACTTTCACGCCAAGTATTACAGCTCGAATTTGATGTCTCTGGTTGTTTCTGGGAACTATAGCCTCGATCAGCTTGAAAGTTGGGTAATAGAGAAGTTTTCTCCCATTGCTGACCATGGGACAAAAGCCGATAAATTTAATCAGCATCCATACGTCAAGAATCTTGGGTCCATTGCTGAACTCGTGCCTATCGATGACACTCAATCCATCATGTTGGCTTTTCCTGTTCCTTCTACAAAGAAGCATTACAAAGTAAAACCATTAGGATATATCTCTCAGAAGATATTATATAAGGGCAAGCACTCTTTATTCTGGCAACTGAACAAGCAGGGGTATATGCACAATATTGGAGCCGATATACTGTCTACTTCGAGCTTCGCTTTATTGTTGATAAGGCTAGATGTCACCGAGCAAGGCTTCCAAAACATTGATAATATAATCGAAAAATTATTTGCGTGGATCAGTCTACTCCGAGAGGAGGCTGTCGAGTCTAAGTCCTACAATAGCTACAAAATGATTTCTCAAGCGAGCTTCAATTATTTAGATTCTCCTGATTTGATGACTCAGCTCCATATGCTGGCCAAGGCAATGGGCGATTATGACGAGAAATTAGTGCTGAAGGGAGCCACTGTTTACCAAGAATATGACCACAAATTGATTAAGGATTATTTCTCTAGATTAACCCCTGAAAACGCTCTTTATGTCATTGTCTCTAAAAAATTCGAGCAGTCAACCCTTCCAAGCTCCGCAATGAATTTTGAGCCGATTGATCGAGAAAGCGAGCTGTACGGAATCCGGTACAATGTCCATAAAGTACCAAAATCGTTCATCAATACCCTTAAATCTACTAATGGAAGCTTTAAATCTGAGCTTGTGGCTCCGCCGAGGACAAACCCCTACGCACCGACTTCACTTCCTGAGAAGGACCAAAACAACACTGAAGAAAGCTATTCAAATGTGTCTGCTGAGGTTCAGCAAGTTAGTTCTGCCGGCGGAAAACTTTATTATCTGACAGATACGACGTATGACGTTCCCAGGATCAGCGGCAATTTCCGATTTCAATCAGTTCCAGTTTTCAGCGATTACTCTTCGAGCCTTAACTGGTTGCTGTACTGTGAATTCTTAGCCACTCAGATCAAGAGCGTGAGCTATTTAGCCCAGGAAGCAGATTTTAGAACTAATTTTAATTGCAGACAGGATGGCTTTACTCTATCGGTCTATGGTTGGAGTGATAAATTCAAAACTGTGGTTGATGATTTCATGAAAGAAATTGCGAATACTTTCGATCATTTTTCCGAAGACGGTTTTGAAGTGATGAAAGAGAAAAAGCTCCAAGCAATTGCGAATGAAAACATGGGGCTGCTAGCTCAGCGAGCTATTACCAAACTGAAATTTTTACTAGTGAAGTCTACTTATCTCGAGACTAATGCTGCTCCGGAATTAAAAGCCCTACAATTCAAAGAGTGGCAGGCTAATACAAAGAGTTTGATTGCTGATGGATTCATTGAAGGGATTTTAGTGGGTAACGTAAGTAATGAAGACTCCTTAAGTCTTTTACAATCCATGAGTCAACACCTCAAGCTGAACATTCCTGAAAAATCCCTGAGTTCGAAAATCTTCACCCCAACAAGCACCATGTCAGCTATTTTCAGAGAGTTCAGTCCACAAAGCCTCTCTCATGAGCATTGTATCGCAAATTACTATCATATAGGGAAGCTTCATGTGAAAGAACTCGCAATTTTAAGCCTTTTACTTATGAATTTACATAGTGAGGCTTTTAATTATCTGCGAACCGAAAAGCAGCTAGGATATATTGTTCTCACGGGATCAATGAAAGCACCTGGAGGCAACATAGGAGTCTATATTGTGGTCCAGGGCCCACGGGAGGATCCTATAGCAATGGATGAAGAAATTGAAGAATTTCTAAGGCGATTTACTCAAAAAATTAAAGACTACTCTCAACTGACGTTAGACCAGATGAAATCAAGTTTGAAGCAACAATTACTGCAAAGAGATGACTCACTACGTTCGAAAAGCGAGAGACTCTTCGGGGAAATCCAATTGGAAACTTATACATTTAAGGAAAGAGAAGAGATCATTCAAGAATTGGATCAGATTTGGCACAATGACTTTGTACGTTTGAGTGAAAGGATATTTGGAATTGACCGAAAGAAGCTTAGTATTCAAACGTTTGCAAAAGGCTCCAGCTCAGAACTACCAAATATTCACGATTCTACAACGAAACTGTTTTTAAATTTGGAAGATTTGAAGAAAGATCTAAACTATGAGTAATAGATACTAGGAATACGATCCCAAATTAGGACATGTTGCTGATTGAAAGATTACTTAGATGTATGTTATAAACTTTATAGAAAAGTCTGCAAAACAAAAGAAGCCTAAGTAATTTTGCTTGAGAGCGAGATAAACATCTCAAATGTTAATTGATTCAAATTATTGACTCTGATTATTTTAATTAGCATAAAATATGAGAAAACCAAGATGATATAGCTAGCAAGATGATCAATTTATGTTTTGTTCCCAAAATCGAAAGAAAAAGAAATATAACGAAGAAATAAGATCAGAAAAGATCAAATTCCATTGTTTTCTCCGAACGTATTGAAGAAGAGCGTAACCGAATGAAAATGAATGCAGACGACCATTATTTTATGTTCAATGACTCTCAAAAAGTCGGATATGTCATAATTTCTTTAGATGCTCATTATTGACATTATTCAAAGGGAGGTGTGGAATGCAATGTAGTAGAAATTAACTCTTCATGTAGATAAGAAGAAAACCGAGGCTTTTTTCCCATGTTTTGTCATCAGAAACTATCTATTTCTATTCAAGAAGCTCACTGACTTTTGTCAAAATAGATAAAAAAAGCCGTCTTGATGGAAACTCATCGCATTCTTATCCTCAAGCCATGAGAAATCTTGCTCTATCCACAGTGCTATCCTCCTGAACTTTAACTTATAATTAAATTAAATAGCTGTTGCGTATAAGAATGATGACGTATTTGAAAAATTTTCTTTTTTTTTTTTGTTTGTTTTTTGCTAAATATAATAATCGGAACTGCCACGGTAGCTGGGAACAAAAATTATTTTGAAGGATCCCCTTATTCTTTCGTCACATGACATCCAGTTTGGTAGGACAAAGCAATAAAACGCAGCTGTGCGAGAAAAAAACAGCAGATATGTGATTTTTGATCGGATTCAATCATTGGAGAAGTAATACTGAAGCAGAAGAGTTTTATTTCGAAGGCTCCCTAAATAGTCGTGTTCTGTGTTGTCTGAATTCTATTTTCATCATGATTCGAGCGAGTCAAGGCGATAACTTGTTGTCTTTCAACGAAACCTGCTTCGGACCATTGCATTGCTAATAGCAAAGTATTTCTTTTACTGAGAGAGAAATAGATCAATTCATGAATTTATTTACAAAGAAGATATATAGAAGATTGATTAATTTATCAATTAAGTATCTATATTTAGACAGAATGAATGAGATCTTCAGAGGTTAAATCAATTGAGTTTTTCAAATTTGGATGAGTTGCGTTGGCATACAGTTTACCACTATTAGCAATAGAGAGCCTTCTAATACCATCTAGACATTGAATGTAGAACAACGTCTAAAATAATTCTCAGTTACCAGTCATACTTGACTTGTCTAATCAACCTAAAGCTTTCTTTTCTGCGTCTAGAGAGGAATTACAAACCAGAATCGAGTAATTTCATTGGTTTTGGAATCCAGACACCATCGCAATAAGCAGTGTTGTTGACTCTGTAGACCAGAATCCATTGTCAGATTTGATTCTGCCGGGAACTTTTACCTTTTTTTAGAACTTGAATCTATTTTAATTAAAACTTGAGCGGATATCTTTACAAAATATCCAGAGTATAGCGATTCGAAATTATTTCCTTTAAATAGTCTCAATTCGGAACATTATAATCTTACTCATCAAATTTTTTTTTTCAAAATCTTCAACTATGTCGAAGATAAATATCCAAAATTACTTAACTCGTGCTGAGAAGCTCAAGCTCTCCGTGCATATGCCCTCATCCACTTCTTCAAGAGTAATAGTGAGTGCTAACAATGAAGGCATTGGATTTAGATTTGACCAATATGACGAAGCACGTCTGAGGGATCATATCTCCAAGTCAGCATTTGATGCTACCGTGCGAGGAGCACATAAGATTTGCGAGACTGTATGGAGTATCAGAAAGATGGAAGAAGAAAAAGTTTATAACGTGTGGTCTAAGAGGATCTTCATACTCTCTATCATCGTGCTCCTTATCTCGCTAATCTTGATCACTATCAAATCTTATGGCGGTCATGAGCTCGGAGACGGGCTAGTGATTGTGGCTATCGTCTTAGTCGTGGTTTCAAGCGTTGCTACCCTGTCACTGATTGTACACAGTATGCTAATGAAGCCAAAATTCATCGATTTTGAGAGCACAATAACTGAGCGACTTGAATCTTATTTTGCCAAAGAGAATGAAAAATATCCTAACGGCAGGTTGAAATGGATAGTACCTGATAAATTCTATTGGCTCGAATTACACATCGATGGCGCAACAGATTTCTCGGTCGGTCCAAACTTCACAATGGGCTCAAACTTCAAGAAGCCAACTACAGAAGCTGGTAGCAGTCTGAAGAAAAATCACTTATCGCCTGGGAAGAAAAATGCATCATTTGAATGGGACAGCCCTCGTAAGGATCCGGAAGAATCGAATCGTGACCTATCTTCGAACAGCGCGCGAAAAGATAGCAAGAAAAATTCACAACTTTTTATGTCGAAGCTTGAATCTGTCATCGAGGAACCCGGGGTCGGTTCACAGGAACTGATAGACAGATTTAATCATGCGGAAGCATAGAGTGAAAATTTCCAGAGAAGAAATTTGAAAAACTGATCCTGAGCTAGAGAGCTAAGGATAACTTTATAAGCTCACAAAAATAAGTGAAACGCTATAGTGGCCCCCTCTTTTTCTTTTTTTTATACAAAAATTATCTATTATTTGTCAAGTGGTTCAGTCCAAGGAAAGTCATAAAGGGCTGAAATTAACCTCAGGTTAAAGGCATAAAATAAGTGAGAAGATGTGTTTTTTTTCACAGTTATTATTGATCTTCTATTTATAACAGAATGGCTTTGATTTTCATTTATTCGGGTTAGCTTGATATTTAACTCATACTAACCTAAGTCTTTTTAGAAGTATGACTCTACTGATAATCACTTATGAGGAGCATTTTACTTCCTTTTTTGTTTATTTTTAGAAAAAAAGTCATCTGAATTATTGCAGATAACTCATGCTGCTCATAAGGTAACTATTGCCAAAATAAAGAAAATGAAAGCAGAGGCTACAAAAAGTAGTTTGGAGGAGATTGCCGAGATATCTTTCATCTCATTCGTTCAAATTCACAATCACATTTTTTTTACAGCATTTATCAAACATGGTAGAAGTTTAAGAGTAAAAAACTCCAAAATATTGGAACATAATTTTAAGTACCAGGTAGTTACAAACCCCTTCTTGTGAGGAAGCTCCTTGAGCTAATTAATTAACATAAGATTTGAATTTATTTCATCCGATCTTTACAGAATTATGAATTTTGATGATTATCTTCAAAATAAAACTAAAACTAATTCCACCAAAATCAAAAATTTCCGCTGATTTTTCAGATTCGCAAGGACGATATTTATTTTTTTTTTGAATATTAAACAGCATTTAAGAATGAAATTGATTATAGAGGTACTTGTCACTTGCGTACTGTCATGAAAATATAGAACGATCATAAACAAAGGATTTTCGAGAAATTACAAAAATGAAATCTAAGTAATGTCCATGTTTTTATACACCCAAACACAGTTCTAAAAGAAGACTTCTAAAGTTTTTTACATTAAGAATAATACTCTCCCTTCGAAAAAATCTTTGGACAATGGGAGTCATATTTCTTTTAGAAATTTTGTCTACCAAAGAAAGTTGCGATGAGGTTTGGTCGATGCGGCTACTGAATGAATGAATATCATTCATTTTATACTCGTAGCTGAATCATCCCATAGCCCTCTCAGTCTCGCCGTTAGCTTATAAAACCTTGACTTTCTTTCCTCCAACAGGAAATTCGTAAGCGTTTTCGTCATTTACTCTTGAGGAGAGGTCAACGAAATCAGAAAGCTTCAATGACTGAGAAGTCTTGTTGAATTTGGAGAAGTAGTTCATCAGTTCAAGAAAGACTGACTGGTGATACATGAGCTTCTGTGAGAATGAGGCTTTTGATGAATCGGCTTCTAATTCAAGCTGCTTGGTCTTTACCTCAGCGATTTTATGTAAGAGAGGGCTTCCCAACGAAGAGGGAAGAGTCTTGGCGTTTTCTGACGCTTCAGTGAGATTCTCGGAAACTTCATGGAATGGAAGGTTTCCTTTGAGATTTTCTTCGACTTTCTCAAAATCAGAGAAGTGGTCGCCGTGATTCGAGAGTGATTCATCAGAAAACTTCTTTTCAACCTTTTTAGGTTTGTTCTTGAGTTCCTTTTCGAGTTTCAAGAAGAATTTCTGAGCATGGGAGCGGATTTGAGCTCCGCTGCGGGTACCGACGTATTCTTCTACCTTCTTCCAGTTCTTGCCATGGATTTTGATAGCGTCAATGAAGCGTTGATGTTCTTCTTTGGTCCATCGACCATTGGCTAACTTGGCATCGGCCTTGAAAGAGTTAGTGTTGGATCCCTCGGAAGCAGGGAGTTCAACAGCAATGGATTTAAGATTTCTCTCATTGGTATATTAGATCTCTAGTTTCAATTTCTTTTAGTTCAGATTTTCTTTTATAAATCAAATCCGTTGCCGCGGATTTATACGCGAGCTGGCTCAAAATAATTCCAGTAAATTTTATCTTAATGAAAACCAGTGTATCCAAACGCTCAATTTCGGTTCAGGTTTTTCGAAATAGATTCGAACTGTCAAATTCTCCCGAATCAGTAGAACGCTGCAAATTTAATGCCATTAGCTCTCAGAAAATACGGGCGTACTGTCAGATTTATTAAAAAGATCCCAAGGCTAGTTTAAGATAGAGAAACCGCCACAGGCGAGCAGACAAGAACGCAACGGCAAATGTCTTTCGAATTTTAAGGAGAAGGAATAGAACAGGTTTTTGCTCGGTTTCAGTGATTTTTTTCAAGAATTGCAAGGCAAAAGTCATAAAATGAAGAAAAATTGCCAAGAGTCTTCGGGAAAGTGCGGCAAGGTGAGCATATACCAGTCGAAGAGAGTCTCCTCTTCATATTTGCAGAAGTCCATTTTTAGAAATGCCCTCAAGATTCATTCGCAAACTAGCGTGCGTTTTTTTAAAAATCGATTAAATTAGCTTTAATTGCGCTTGAGCGAACAAAGAGTTTGCAACTCTATCTAATTCTGATCGGCTTAATGATAAAAAGCGAAGGGTGCTTGTCTCTTTTATTTTTTATGGGTTGTAGAGAAAAAATCATTATAGATTTGTCATAAACGTCATATTAGATCCTAAAATGTTTTTATAAGGTTCTCCAAGAATCAAAAAGGAAACTAAATTCTTGAAGCAGCTTTTGAAGCTTCAAGCGAGTTGACTTTGAATCAAATGATGAAAGACCAATATTTGTGATAAATCAAATGAAAACTAGCAGTAGACTCGACACTTACGCAAATGAATCCCGGTTTAGGTTAGAAAGAATCCAAGTTCTAATATCGCAACTCGTGCTAGTACCTTTCGCACTAATTTTGTTAACATTTTTAAGCTACAGTCAAGCTTGTGTCAACCACAATGCATAAAAAGAACGCACTTGCAAAATCAAGTTTATTGGTGTAAGTGAGTTAGGAGCTAGATTTGAGAAAACGAACGGATTAGAAACTTCATCTAAGAGCTGCAGTCATTAGATATGAGAGAATCTAGACTTCTTTCTGCAATGTTTAATTGAGTAGGTTGTAACAGGAGTCACTTCGATGCGCTAACAGTTTAAGAATTTCTATTACTGCCAAATACACTGGAAGATTTTTGAGGCGCTGCAAAACTTTTTGTCAGTCTAATATTTGATCAAAAAGCCGTTACAAATTATCTCAGAAATCAAGGAGAATCATCATAGACACCTTCCATTGGCATCGAATCAATGTCGTTAACGGCTCACTTTGGAAAATAGAAAAATCAGAAATGGAGTCACTCCTTCGCCATTTCTAGATTGAGTTCCGGATCTTTCTCGATCAAAGTCGCTTTCTCTCAGGAGAAAAAAGACTTACCCACGCTACTTTCTTGATGAAATCAATAGCTTCGAATGTCAACAAAGTCAATCGTGATATTTTGTTATATCTGACGAGAGTGTGATTTATCCATGAAGCCTGGCATCTCGAAAAGTAGGGTGCATTATCTGTAGTGAGGAAATGCTTGTTAAGAAAAAGGCGGATTTATCATTGGAAATGAGATCGGAGACAAAACAAATGTTGAATAATTTTTTTTCTGATCCAGTAAATTTTAAAGAGTAAGTTTGTAATGATATTCTTACATTTCTTCTTTTTCAAGTAGGCTTTCCAGCTTGAATTTAGGTAGAGAGGTTGTGCTACTCAGTAATATAGTTATCTGGTAGGTCTCGCCGAAACAAATAATTTACAATTTCTTATAGCTTTGTACTCTCATAGCCTTTTTGACTTTTATTATCTGAGCTTTCTTTCAATAAAGACATTTATTAAATTTGCGTGAAATATGGGTTATCTATCTTTTCATTACAACCTCATCCTAATGCGTTGCCATACATTCGAATACACATTATCTGTGAAAGAATCTACGAAGATATTATCAAGGCCAAAGTTACAGCGGCGCGGGTGGCATATATTTCGCTAACTTATAATCGAACAGAATATAATTCCTTTCTAGTTCATTTAGCAGCAGCCTTGTAACTCCAGATTCTTCCATCAGCGTCCAAATGTTTTCAATGAACTCGATAGAAGGGTCACCCTGTGCACTAGCAAGTTCTCCTTTTTGCTTGAGTTCCATGTACTTGTCGTTTTTGAAGATCTCCGTCCTTCCCAAATCACCAAAGAAATGCATCACTTGATCGAACTTAAGGCCAATGAGTTTCTTTTCATACATCCTTAAAATCGCCACGGCAACCCTCATAACTGTCTGTATTCCGTCCTATACATTCAAAATACAATCAAAAACAGCGCAACTCGATGGAGACTCACCAAAAGGAACATATCCCAAATTCTAATAACCGTATGAGAGTGTAAAGAATATTGAAGGACATTAGTGAAGATGGTGATGAACCACGACGGCATGAAGAAGCTGGGGTTAATGTTTTCAACCTAGACACATTGCACTCAATTTTGGGTTAGGTCAAGGCGAGTTACCTTGAAATGATAAGAGAGCTCAGGTAGATTAAGCTCAATGAATTTCTTAAAGCAGCCGAAGTAAAGTTTCAGCTTATCGAAATCGTCCTCGAATAAAGTTTTCATGTATTTCGTCATCACTTGACAGAAGCACCGGAACGCGAGTTCTTCGTCCTCCAACGTGATGAGCAAGAAACCCATGATGTAATTCATGCCTTGGCAATATGACCTCTTGACGTCGTAAACTGCATAGCATTGCAGCAGCAAATGCAGGGTCTGGAGAAACACTAGTGTTAATTTTCTGTATTTTCAAAAGATATTACTTCTCTATCGAAGTTTTTATGGATGTTAAACGATCTCTGAACATCGATTGTGATAACATCATCAACTCCTTTAACTTTCTCTGGTGAGTCTTTAACCTTTTGTTTGAGCTCTTTAAAGTCCATTTGGAGTTCCCACTTGAATGATTAATCATTAGCGATAATCCTTTGCATAATTCAAAATTACAGGTTTCAATAGAGCAATCCAGATGCTCTTCCTTTGGGGAAGAGTGATTTTATTTCCAAACCTCCTCATCACCACTCGATAAACTCTTTTCGAAAGTCTCTTCTTCCACTCGCGGTTCACGAGCAGCAACTGAGCAAGGTCCTTCGGCTCGAGATAATCTGCTGCTTCGTAAAACGGATACAACTTGCCCCATTTTTCCGCAGCACGATGCTTTTTCGATTTACGGAGGTCCAATAACTGATCCTTGAGACTCGCGTCAGATTCAGCCCTTTGAATGTAAAGCATTTCTCCAATATCCTTATTCTCAAAGTTATGTCTATTTGCGAATCTCAGAGCCTTGTATGCTAAAGTTTCTTACTCTTTGGCAATACTGATGAACAGATTAGCCGAGAGATCGTAGTTCATGCTCATTTTAGCAAGATAGAAGTTTATCTTGTTATAAACCGAACTGATCACCTCCTTATTCGGGCCTTGTTTCTTCGTCTCGAAGAATCCACCGAGCTGTTTCTTGCCAAAGTTGAATATACTTTTAACCATATCCATTTTTTTTCCTCCCTTGAAGAAAGGCGTCAATCGACTGAAAATTGGAAGGTTTCTACCTTGCTCGTCATCATCTCGTCTGCGTTCTGAGAATTTGCTGAATTTTTTCTTTCAATAGCATTCTCTTTTTCCTGAAGGAAATCAGCCAGTTTGAGCCAGAATTGATGATCGTTCCAAATAGGAAGGGCCCGCAGACTTTCATTCAAATACTTCTTTTTATCATTTTGCTAATTGAATGACATCGTAAGGGATCGAACAAAGTAGGGTTCAGCTACCTTATGATAAAACTTCGTGCAGATATTCAGTATCGTGTACAGCGACTCAACGTCTTCTTCGACTCCCATATCTATGAAATAATCATAATAAATGGATTTTGTTGTAGACTCACTGTCTTTACCTTTGATAAGTTTGAGCATGATCTCAGTCAGAACGTTAAACTGTGAAGTTTTCAGTCTGACCTCATATATATCGTTCGCAGGGTCCTTGGATTTCACCAAGTTGTCCAAGAAGAATTTCCTGTTGCTTGGATTGCTGACGATCTCTAGGATCTCTCGTACCTCTGCATTATTGCTGTTTTCTTTGTCATTCTCTAGCGGACTATCGCTATCAACGCTTGCCGTGTCGCTCGTATTGATACTGGCTTTTCGAGAGGTCGACTGGTTGGTACTTGGCATGAGTCCTCTAACAAAGTCCAGTAATCTCTGAAGATCTCTCTCGTTCGTTGGAGTGCTTATCAATGTATAGTCTTCGTATTCTGTCGTTTGACTGTTGAGTAATGATGTTATTAGCAACAGAAGGAAGTAGATATGTGAAAGTTACATCATGTTGGAATCCTGCATTTTCTTCATGACTTCATATGAGAGGAACTCTTCTGGCTTTCTGATTTTGAAAGCTTCATCCAGTGCCCCTTTGCAGATGTTTTTGAAACTCTCATGCTTTACCGTCAGCTGCGCATCATATTCTTTAAATTTATCTTCAAAGTTCTATGCAAAGGTTATTCTCAAGATAAATTCAACAACACTGCAAAACCTCAATTAGAGTTCCAGTTCCGCCCTGTGAGTACACATTAATCAGGTGTTTCAGTGCTCCCGCAATATTATTTCTCGTGAAGGCTAGCCTGCTCACCTCATTATCGTCAATAAAATTAAAGGCTGTAGGAAATTCATTGTAGTAGGTCTCCCAACTCTTATTCGTAGCTTCCTAGAGAGAGAGAAAAAAAATTTTAACGAATGAGAAGAATCGATGAAAAATTGTACTATTTGCTTCTTATACTGCGAGCAGGACTCTTGAGCTAGCATCTTCAGCTTGACTGTCCTTTCTACATACTGTTTAGCTAATGAAGAGATTCTGGTCAAATAACCTTGTAATTTGATTATCTGTTCCTCATTTTTCGAGTCTTCGACTAATTTCTCGAATTGCAGCTGAGATTTGTCAGCGCTTTGAGTGTTCTTAAAGTAGCTACGCAAAGTAAATGAGACTCTTTCACAAATAAAAGTTAAATAGATTACTTTTCTTGAAGTTTAGCCATCTGTAGTTTCGAATTTTGGAGTTGGATAAGCATCTAAGAAGGAGAGTTAGGCCGAGTTATGAGGCAAGGGTAAATACTTTCTGCACGCGGTCAAGGGTATCGTAATTCCCTTGGAACAAATTTGAGGAAAACAGCTCAAAAGGCTCGAGCACCTCTGCGTCGAATTTGTAGACGAAGTCACGGTGGAGTTGAGCAATTTTCAAGATCTGGTTGCAGAGGGTTTGGTAGACGTACACGAGCATTTCGTTTTGGTTATGTTCTCGAGAAATTTCTTTCTGTTTTTGATAAGAAACTCAAAATTGATGAGGCAGTTACATGGAAATTCTCTGCAATCGTGTTAAGGGATTTTGCCATGGTTTCCTGAGTCAGCAGTTCTATTATTTCAATGAAAAGAATTGATTACGTAGGCTAGCTTCAGATTTCCATATAATGTCGTGACGTATTTAATCTAAAACGCTTGATGTTATACTGTGGGAGGGGTATCTTACATCGCGGTTCGAGCCATCGACATTTTTGCTCAGTTTCTCAAAGAACTTCCAAGATTCTTCAACTATTGCGTCCATTCAGCTTTTTAAACAATTTGTCACAGTTTTGTATGCTATTAATAATTAGATATCATGATTAATTCAAACAGATGCGATTTTCTTAAAAATTCCGATAAATATGCTCTGATTTTTCATGATGTAGCAAATGTGGTCGAATCCAGTGAATTGACTTGGATATGAAAGCAAATTTTGAAAAGAGATGAGAAGGACATTTAAAATAATCGATGATCGGTGGATTCACAAGAAACGCTTTCATTAATTTTAAGATGGGATCAAGTCCCAATATTCTCTTTCAGGGACTAGTAACAGGAGCTTCGGACAAAGGGAATACGAATTTTAGCCGCACAATCAAGACTATCTTCTCTTTGCTAAAACCATCAATCAAACGGCCACAAAAAAGAATAATCTTGGCTTAAGCTCAAATTATTTTAATAAATTTTTAAATTCTAGTCAGAGAGATTATTGTCAGAGTTGCTGATGATTAAGTAGGCTATCTACTTCAATTAGGCATGAAGAATCAGTGCGACATTGGAATGGCATAATATTCATTACATATTCAGGAACCTTCAATTAACTGCATTGTTTGAATGATCATCAACCTAGGCTGTAGGGTTGGACCTCTTGGGGCCAGAGAGAGAGTTGAAGGATCTGGAGATTTGAATTACTGGGATTTTCTGCTACTAATTTCAAAGTGAAGCATCGTGAGATGCTAGGTACAAAATACTTTAAAAGGAGCTGACTTACATTGTGTAGCTTTATCTTCCCCCCCCTCTTCTCTTTTTGCTCTGACTGCTGCGGAGAATAAACCACCGCAGAAATTTGTCAAGAATGAAGAATTTGAGATTTGTGATCAAGTTTCTCCATATCCAAGTATACAATGAATTTTCTTTCTTTAGGAATTTTGAAATATGTTGTATATTTATTAGTGAGGTTTCCCAATCCATATCACACAACGATGTTGTGATTTTTTTTATTGGGTGTCATCATGATCGCAGAGCATTGTGAACAAAACTTTGATGAAAGAATCACAACATTATACGAATATAGTACGCGATTCACATAGTAATTTATTCCATTTTTGGTAAGCGAAAGCAAATTTCAATTAAGCAAGTATATTTAATAATATGTAGCAAAATTACAAGCTTGAATTAAAATTTTGCATTGCTTGAGTTAAGCTGACCCAGCACAAATATAATCTCAAGTTTTTCCCAAAAGGGTCAAAGAGCAATGCTATTACAATGCCGAATATACTTGGATACTCTCTGAATTATTGCTCAAGCGCGGATTTTCAGTTGTTCTGAGAAACTATAATTGGTTGGATCGCTCATAACAGAAAAATTAATGAAAAATTTGGTAGTTAGTTTGATTCATAGTTTCATGAGAGAGAAAACAGAGGGATAGTCAATCAACACTCTCAATAAGAACACAAAAGCTATCATTCGTTATAAAAATACGACTTGTTGTTAATACGCTGGATTGAATTTGGATATTGTCCTTATGGTATTTGTGCTCAAAATGAGAATATATTTGTATCCAAATCGGAGCTTAAACTATTGAATTTCGCGAGAAGGAAAAATTTTGCTATTTTAGTTCACAACAACGAATTCCAAGCTCCAGTAACACTGAAAAATCAAAATGTGGACTTCATTCCTGTTTTGAGTATTTGAATAGATGAAAAAATTTCAAGAGCAAGTTCTTCTTAGAAAGACACTGGCTAATATGCAATTAAAATTGTTAGAAGGTAAAACACACCTAGCTCTTGTCACATGAGGATCTTATTCTCACAGCGGCTTGAAAAAGCTCACGGGCTCAAAAGCGGCTCACATCATAGCCTTTACCCAATAAATCTATACAACATTCTGTTCTAACTTCTTTCTGCAAATTAATTTTATGAAATCTCTATCTCACTTTTGGAGGTGTATGTGAAATTATTTAATCGTGATCAAAATTTTACGGAAAATGTGAAAACCTAATTTGGACTTTTAATCAAAGTTCCAACTACGATATAAAATAGGAACTGTGAGAAAATATATTTTGAGTGCTAGCTCAAAGAAGCTTCTATAAACTCTAGTGCTTATCACCAGAACCTTAGGCTTTACTTTGTATTCGTCAGGAGAATGTTTAGACAGACAAAAGTGATTAAAGGGGTTTCTATTTTAACGATAATATCAATTGAGTAACTATTTTCCAAGAAAAGCACCTGCAAACTCAATGGTCACAACCAAAATTTCCCCTTTCCAGGATTGAATTATTCCAAAAATGTGTCTGAGGCCAGAATGACATCTCTTTCAGGAAGAAATTCTTGAATAACCATGCACATAAGCTCAGAATCAATAATGAACTTCTCTAATTGAAAGTCGTCTGTATTTGATCTGTGATCTGTACACTATACATTCCATAAAGTCGTGTTTTTTTTGAGTTTACATTTCTCTCGTCAATAAAACATTGTTTAGATTAGAAGAGTCATTTGAGCGACTTCATCATTAAATTCAAGAGCTTTAAAACATTAAAAATTTTTCCCGATTATAAACCCACTTATTTTCCTTCTAAAACTCCAAAATAAATTTTTTATTATGGTTCTCCTCCTGCTGCTACAATCCCTCTTGGGACTACTGATATCAATAAAAGGTATTTCGTTTTTTGGTTCTTATTCGTTTAAATTTCCTTTAAACTTAGCCAATACCATAACAGACCTCATGACTGTGACTGAGATCCAACAGGCCGTTTCGACAGGCGGATGGGTTTTCACGGGGGCCAGCTCTTCATCAAGATACTATAATTGCGCTGGAACAACTATACTTGGAGGCTATCTGATTTGCGGAAAGGGCTGCTCGATCTCCAAAAATTTTTCAGGACTCAGTTCTCCTCATACCTTGCTCGAAATCAAATTCTCCTACTATGCAGGAAACAGCTGGGATGATGAATATGCTAAATTGATAAGCGGAACGAATATATTGTGGTCGGTTATTGGGAGAAGCACATCTTCCGCTGACTCTCATGTATTGTGTGGAACTACCAGCAACTCAAGTTACCAATGGTGGACTAGAATTTTTAATATTTCACTCGTTATCCAGCACACAGATCCTTATATTCATTTAAAATGGACATCAACTTTGAACAGTGACCCGAATGACGAGTGGCTCGGGATTTTAAAGGTCAACATTACTCCTTATAATTGCCATGAGAGCTGCCTAACTTGCACAAATTATACACCAACAGCATGCGCAACATGCGATACCAATACACATACTTTCGATCCGAGCACGAAACGATGCTTGTTGATTTGCCCTGATGGGCAATATTTGAATTATGACACCTATCAATGCTCAAGTAAATTTACTCAGCAAAAACCCATTTTGAGTAAGTTAACTCATTAACTAGACTGTCCGAGCACCTGCTCAACCTGCGACATAAATCAAATATGCCAAACCTGCATTTCAGAACATTACTTGCATAATGGAGCTTGTGTAGCTCCTTGCCCGAATGCAATGTTTGGCAATTCGTCTGGAATTTGTGAAAGTGATATCATCATTCATTTCCTTTCATCGATTCATCTAACTGAAGTTAATTGATAGATTGTGATATAAGTTGTGCAAGCTGCAATGGTTCAACAGCAAATAATTGCCTTACATGTACCAACGGATTATTTCTGTACAACTCGACCTGCATCCCTATTTGTCCAAGCGGCTATTATCCTGATACCAGTACTTCTACCTGCCAACGTAATATACAGAAAAACAGTCTTCATCGAATAATTAATGCGTTCTAAAGCTTGCGATTCGTCATGCAAAACGTGTTCGGGACCAGCAGAAACTAATTGTCTCTCCTGCAACTCTCCAAGTTACTTCTATATGTCAGCTTGCTACTCTGAGTGCCCCAATAAGACTTACCCCAGTGTTCATCCCACCACTAATATCAGTGTGTGCTTAGGTAATGATTACCCTGAATTTTGTTTCAATAACGACATATTCTATCTAAATATAGCTTGCGATTCAAGCTGTGCAACATGTACTGCTGGCCTCAACACCAGTTGTGTGACTTGCCCGTCCACGAGATATTTTACCTCATCTCTTCGTACTTGCACCTCAACTTGTTCTCCTCCCTATACTGCAATTACTGAGAGCAAAACCTGTATGATTGTCAACACTGACACATCTACACTAAATCAGCAACTCTCACAAATTCTTTCTGACCTATCCACACCGACAGTGTCCTCGCCTTGTTCCCCGATACAAGACTTCGGAAGCTCGCTGAAAAGTATTGGCGACTCTATCGTTTCCTATGAAAATTCCAATATAGCTACAGACAGCTCTCCTTGCCCGCAGTGTTCTTCAAACGGTCAATGCCAACAAAGCGAACTTTATCTCAAAGAACTCTGCATATGCAATGATGGGTGGGTGGGAGACAGCTGTTCCATCTCTGTAGTAGATTCACAAAACCTTGAGGATATCACTCTTAAAGTCCTAAAGAAGATTGGCACTGTGAGCAGCTGTCTCAGGCTCACAGTGGATGCGCAAAGCCAAGACTTCCTTCAAACCATCTTAAATATGCTCACAAAACCTGTGGTCACAAGCAAAATTGTCACTGAAGCTCTGAGTATTATCAAGAGGATTGTCGATCAGGATTATGCGATCAAAGGGGATTCCGATGTATTCGATCCCGTAAAAATGACGGTAGCAGCTCAAATAGTCAATAAATGTATGAGATTTGTGTACAATACAGACTGTTTCTTGCAACAAGCATCAGCTCAAGGAATCTATTCTGATTCCACAAAAATTCTCGATGAGTTGGGATCTCTACAATTATGGAAAAAGCCGGTAGATTCTGGGAGTTATTCCCTTGAAACTGATGACTTTGAAGTCTATTCAAATCGAGTGAGTGCATCTGCGCTACCCTCGACTGTCATTTCTATTCAGAATCAACCGAAAATCGTGCTTGGAGGAGGCGATTCATCATCATCCAGCAACACAGCGCCTGTAGACTTACGTGTAGTATTTTGGAAAACGAATTTGTTCTCATGTCCGCAAACTCAGAAACAAAATGCTACTGTAACACCTGTGTCAATCGCAATCAGTGACGTGGATTCAACAACGCCATCGCCAGCAGCGAGTTCAATTTCCGCTCAAATTTCATATCCAATAACAAGCGACTCGTCACCAAATTTGAGCTGTGCTAGTGGCTGTACTGGAAAGGTTGTCCCAGATTCGAGTGGACAGAGTTTTTTCCAGTGTAGCTGTGACTCAGTGAGTACTCTGAGTTCTAATAATCAATTGCTGAGTGTGTTTACAAGCTCAAATGCTTATAAGTTGTTTATGGCGGGCGCACTAGCAGGGTATCAGTACCTGAGTTCATGGACTTTTTGGCTGTTACTGGGGCTAGCGTCTTGGTATATCTTGACAATGGTTTGTATACGGGCGAAAATTATCTCACCGCTTATGTTCTTGGGTGACAGGAGAAAAGTTAATACCTTCCAGCTCCCCACGAGCATTTCGCGGATTAGACTGAAACTGCCTTTCTGCAAGTCAATTTATTATGGCCTTAAGGTAATCTCACTCATCACAATACTTTCTTATTAAACTAAACTATTCATTCATACTCGTATGTAGTACGGACATGTTTTTTTGTCTATTTACTTCTACGAGGATGGAAAGTTTCCACGATCAACTCGAGCAACACTGTTTTACTGTCGAGTACTCACCTTGGTTGCATTCTCCTCAATTTTTAAATCACGAGTATTAAATTATTTGCCAACATTCAGCTAACCCACCCATCCACCCCCTCTACCTAGAATTTGATAGAGAAACTCATTTTGCTTGCTTTGCCGATGTTCACTGTTATGCCAGTGAATCTGCTATTAAAATTTCTCCTAGTTACCCCAATGTAAACAAACGATTTATTTATTATCCTGTAATAAGCAATCTGTAGGAAGAGACCTCCATCCCTCAAAAGAACACGAGTTTCAGCCCATTTCGAAATCAGAGACGAAGCAACTGATTTGAAAGTTCTCAAAGAGTATAAACGGAAGAAAAAAATTGCAACAATAAAAAGATATATTGGCTATGTGTTTGTTGTAGCAGTAATCGTCGCTTCCAATTATATTGGAATTGTTGTTGCAGCCAACAGTTCATTCGAAACGGTCCAAGGTTGGACAACGAGTTTCCTAATCAGCTTGGGACAAGATTTGGTAACAGGACAAATTGCCAAGGTGGTGATAACGATTGTGGCGATGAAGTTAATCACTAGAGGGGTCCAAAGAAACCGAGTGAAGTACTTTCGACCATTTTTAGATCCTATCACAACTCGAGCGCTCATGACGGAAAATTCTCTTCTTCTGCAAAAGAAGCCTCCATCAACAATTTGCTAAAAATTAATAACAATTCATATCCATTCGTTCACAAAAATGTTCGAACGTTGAGAAATGATTTGCCCTGATCATTTGGCATAGAAATGCTTTGATGAGTTTTTCTTTTTGTGTCCATGCAGTTCACTTTTCATCTTTTAATTAGCTCCTATTTCTTGGTTAAGTACTCAAGCTTAGCGCGGTGTTTGAATTCAATTGTTAAATTCTAATGCTCATTTTATTCATCTCGGGAGGTCATTCAGAATTCATTTTGCATATTTTGTTGACTTATAGAAAATAAATAATCTAAAGGGAGAGCGAAGTTATTATTAGTTCGCTTTTGTTGCAGTCACAGCATTGAGTTGCACGATTAAATAGTCTATTCGCTTCAACCAATTAGGCACAGCGGATCAGAGCAGCATTGAATTGGCTTCATGTTCGTTATATGTCAAGAGACCGCTAACCAAGTACGATGTTTGGGGAGAAAGAACCTTGCTTAATTTTGTTTTCGTCCTCTTTCTTATTTGCTCTTACTGTTGCGGACGGATCAAAATATTTTTAAAGAATTGTCAAAGAAAGAAGAATTAGCACAATAAGGTATATTTTTAACAGTGAATCCCTCTCAGATGAGCTCAGCTTTCGTTCAAAAGGCAAATCCGGTGCATCCTGACCGATGAACATCTTAGACTTGCTCATAACCATCACTTTTACTTTCATTCAGATTTAATTTCTTTGCATAAGTTTTTGCTATCTTTTCTTAAGTTGGAAGAGGATGACCTGCTTATCATTAACTGTGCTTAAGGGAAGAGTATATTCCATATCCAAGTAATATAATTTGATATTTTATATGATGTTACAGTATTATTAGTGAGGTTTCACATTTCATTCAGCTTATTTTTCAGTAGAACCAATGTTTAACATTTTTAGTTGAGGTGTCTAGTTTTCAGCGAATTGAGAACAGGAGTAGGACGGAAGGAATCATAGCAATAAACTCGTGTAGCGCGCTATTCATATATTAATTTGTTCCAATATATTGAAGAGCTTTATTTAGCAAAATTAAAATAATGAATTAAAATTTTGCAATGGTTCTGAGTTGAACTGAAGCAACATTACAATATTCTTACAATCCTGTCGCTGATGTTTTAGGTTTTTCTTCATCGCACCAAAACGAAACACATTATGAAATATCGAGTTATTATAGTAACGATATGCTTTCGTGTCCGTTTCAGAATTTTACTCATTGGTAATGTTTCTAAGAAACTCCTATTGTGGGGACCGCCGGGTCCAATATAACGAGAAAAGTGATGATAATTTGGTATTTTGTTGAATCCGAAGCTAATAATTTTCAAGGATATAAAAAACTGTAATACCAAATTTAGATATTTAATTAAAGCTCCAACTCCCGATATAAAATAACCACAGTGAGAAAAAAATTTATTTTGGGTGTTGGCTCCAAGTAGCTACCATGTATAAATCCAAGTGCATATATAACCAGAGTATTAGACCTTGTAACAAAGGTAATTGAAGTTGTTTCTAATAAAACGAGAATTTTAATTGAGAAACTCTCTTTTTTTCCAAGAAGAATTATTTTCGACAAACTGAATGCTCAAAGCCAAATTTCTCCCATTCCAGGATCAAATTATTCAAAAAATGAATGTGAAGCCAGTATACTATCTCTCCATTGGGTGAGAATTCTAGTGTATACTCATAACCTCAGAATCAATAATGATCTTCTCGATTTGAATGTAGCAGCATCTGATTTGCAGATTGTACATTATTCATTCCATAAAGCCGTATTTTTTTGAGTTTTAATTTCACTCATCAAAAACTTTTTTCAGTTCGAAGAGTTACTCCTGAGTGATTTCATGATGAATTTCAAGATCTTTTCATTTAAAATTTTTCGATTATAAAATTTTTGATTTCCTTGTAAAATTCCAAAATAAATTTTTTATTATGGTTCTCCTCCTGCTACATTCCCTCTTGGGACTACTGATATCAATAAAAGGTATCCCATTTTTTGGTTCTTATTCGTTTAAATTTCCTTTAAACTTAGCCAATACCATAACAGACCTCATGACTGTGACTGAGAT
>ENA-UOTX01000974-UOTX01000974.1-compost-metagenome-genome-assembly--contig:-NODE-974-length-25333-cov-7.824240_pt1 | contig 25333 bp, 31 predicted proteins | sample MGYA00238143_ERZ746982 | MGnify/ENA primary metagenome ERZ746982 (study PRJEB28758, sample SAMN06268862) | compost metagenome | isolation source: single cell | place: USA: California, Emeryville, Joint... | reverse complement strand
ATGTAGTTAAAGTTGTGAGGGGGAATACGGATCAAGGAGGGCAGAGTCCCGTGCAGATTGGCCAGACAGATAGTAGATATATTTTCAGCAATACAGGCAATTTGATTCAACCGTTTAATGTGAGGTTTCCGAAGGAGCCGACGAGAAGTCCGACACAAATAAATAAATTTGTGACTTGATGAGGACTATTTTGGGATTTTTTTGGATTTTACTTCATGCACAAAATCACGAAAAAGAGTTTTTGCTTGCCTCTGTGAGGCTTAATATCTCCTCCCCTTACTTTAAGGAAGTAAGAGCATTCGGAAATTGTTAGTTTTGCATATTATTTTTTTTTTATTCGAAATTTTTTTGGGCTATGGAGATTCAGTTTTATAATGTAGTTTTCCTGATCGTTAAATTTCACTTCATCGATACTTTCTTAACCGCGGCGTTCTGGATAAAGAGTCTTCAAAGCCAGCAAGCATGTAAGCAAGGAAGAGTACTTATACTAAGTTGATTGAAAAAGCATTTTTTTGTTTTGTGATGAGTGAACTTTATTTAGAATACTATTTCGCTGAACAATTGATTTTTCGAGCGGATTCGGAAGAATGAAGATAGAACAACCTAAACCCAAAATAATGTTTTATTATTATTACCAATTATCCTGAAGTTTTAGTCCACCCTTTCCAAAAAGGAACAATTGGACGCTTGTCCAACAAATGAATCAAAGCAGTCAGCTACCCTTCTATCCGATTGTAGCCATACTAAAAGACTTAAAATCTTTAATAGTTAAGAAAATTGGTTCAAGGATGCTACTGAGATGTCAATTTTTAATTTTATCAGGCTCCAAAACCTCTAAATAAGGTTCTATCGAATCGACTCAAAGTTGAAATTTTCACACTTCTCAACTTAACATTAATCGAATATTTTGCAAAACTTTACTCTTCCAATAAAGCACCGCCAAGTGTTCCCTCTAGCTCAATTTTTCTACATAAAGAATATCGAAACCAATCTTGTTTTTTTTCGTGAAAAGTACCTTCCCTTATTGCTCTGAAGCAACAGCCTGGCCTCTTCTCAGCTTGCTTTCTCATAGTATTCTCCTATCTCTTATCTTCTTCTAGGCGAGCCAACTGGTTTTTCGAACCAGTTCGTTTTTCATAATTCAGGATATTCACGAATTTAAATCATTGAATTCAACTTTAATCATAATAATCAAATCAAAGCAACACAATTAAACACCAAAAATGGCAGAAGGTGACAAAATCAGTCGCGCATTTTTCGCATTCATCATGCTCGGTACTCTAATCGCGGGTACCTTGAACAACATCACAGTCAAGGAGCAAGACGAGACCAAGATCGACGGCCGCCCCTTCTATCATCCATTTGTTCAGACTCTTATCATGTTTATCGCCGAATTCGCTTGCCTCGTCGCATTCCACATCGGCTTGCAATTCAACACTGAATTCAGAACCGCCCACGAAGTCGAAGAGAAAGAAGCTGAAGAGAACGGCATTAAAACCAAGAACACTTGGTGGATTCCAGCTATTCCTGCTGTTTGCGATATCACTGGTACTTGCATGCAGATGGTCTCGATCAGTTTCATCGACCAATCTATTTATGTCATGCTTAGAGGAGGAGTTCCAGTTGTTACCGCTGGTCTCTCCATCATTTTCCTCAAAAAGGTTTTGAGCAAGGCCCAGTACGTCGGCTTGAGTCTTTCAGTCCTCGGTATCACTATCGTCGGAACTTACGGCTACTTAACAGGCCAACACAGCAATTCTAACGTCTTGATCGGTTTGATCTGTGTTCTTCTTTCCCTTTTCACCACTGGTATCCAATTCGTCATTGAAGAAAAGATTTTGGCCGTCAACCACATCCATCCTCTTAGAATGGTCGGCTTGGAGGGAATGTTCGGTATCTGCTATACCGCCATCGCGATTGCCATCGCTAACCACATCCCATGTGATGCAAGCAACATTGAATCCTGTAATGCTAATGGAGCCCTTGAAGATTTCTCAGGCGCCATGAGTGCCATTTTCGGAAAGCCATTGCTGTTGATGTGGGTCCTCCTTGGTATGTTCTCCCTCGGATTCTTCAACTTCTTCGGAATGTCAGTTACCAAGCACGTTTCTTCATTGGCCAGATCAATTTTGTTGATCACAACCACGGTTATTATTTGGATTTATAATTTGGTTTTCATTGGAACCGCATTCCATTGGCAACAACTCATCGGATTTTTGATCCTCGTCACTGGTAACTTGATCTACCAGAGAATTATCAAGATCCCAGCGTTGGAAGCTCCAAAAGAAGAAACTCCTATTCATACTGGTCTGGTGAGAAAGAGCGCTGCGAAGGCGAGCATGGGAAAGGTGAGCATGAGCGACCCAGTGACCCATGATCTTTTGGTCAGAGAGCATGATGATGATTAGAGTGCGTCTAGAAAAGCCTCTATATTCTAAGAGATATTATCATAACTCATTGACCGTTTTACATTGTATTCTTAGCCTCATTCTGAAGATGTATTTGAGAAATGTTTTTCGTAGAATCTCTTCGTGAGTGAAATGGCTTGATACATAGAGATAAAAATGAAAAATTCGGTTCTCTTTAACATAGATTGAAAACGTAAATTTAGACAATATATGATTTTCCAGGTCTCGTGAGAAATTAAGAAGAGTTGCAAAACTATATTTCCATGCTGTGGCACTTGGAGAGAACCTTCTTCAGAGGTCGCTTAGCTAATATTTCGCTTTAGTTGCCTTAGAAGAGAATAATTTTGTGTTGCCATGTCTAAGAATTATCCTTTTCAGATTTGCTATAGTTGCTAATGAATGAAGATCGGTACCATAAGTACTTGTTAACTAAAACGAGTATCTTTTCATGGTTATATAAAATCTAGATGCCTGTTTATTATCTTGTTGATATAACTAACACTGATTTTGAGCTCGCTGATCCTCGATAGATCAACTACATTGCTGGATACTGCTTTTTAAGTTTCTAGTGAGACTGTTAGGCTTATCATCATTAGAGTTAGCTTTACTTCCGTCTTTTGCGTAAACTCTTCGGCCAGTTTCCGTTTCTGATTCTCAAGCTCTCTCAGCTCTCTTTTGGCTGCTTCCATTTGAGCTGCTTCCTGATCCTGCATGCCGCAAAAAAAAAAATTAAAGTGAATGGACAGAAAACTAATGGTTACTTTGCTATTTAATGTCTTTATCACCAAGTGCTCATAAGAATCTTGAGTCTCAGCTTTCTTTTTCTGGGCTTTATCTTGCTTTAACTTATTTAACTTTTCTTGATATTCTCGCTGATGTTGCAGAGCTTGAGCTTTCTCTTGGGCTTTTTGCTTTCATTGTTTGAGACTTAACCAACCAATTAATGGAAATTACTTGGCGCTCTCTTTCTCTTTGAGCCTCTTTCTCTTGCAGTTGAGATGCAAGCTCCTCCTTTACCTTCTGCTTATCATAGCCTTTATAATCTCCAATTTTCAGCCCGCCACCAGCTCTATCCAGTATTTATACATAATGAGAATTTTTATGAAATATTTTTACAATTCCTGGTCCTTTTGCTTATCTTTTTCTTGGAAAACCTGCTTTACAACGATGTTCTCTTGCAAATCATGCGAATAATTTTTCTTCTCAAGTTGTTTATTTTTCCACACCTTCTCCTTCAATTCCTTGTCCCTTTGCTCTGCCTCCTTTCCAATGAGCACGCCACGAGGAACTTCAAGCCTATAACCACAATTACAACACTGCCCACATTCAATTAACCTACCTCTCTTGTCTTTGTCTTTCTTTTGACGCATTCAACTCTTCCAGCTGACCCGCAAGATCTTTCGAATATAATTGCGCGTTTTCCTATTAAACCAATAAATTTTTTGGACTAGCAAACGAAAAGCACTCTTTTTTTCTGCTGTCTTTCCCGGATGCTTTGGGCATATTCCTCAGCAGCTTTACGCTGCATCCGCTGCTCTTCCTCTCTATCCCTCTGAGTTTTTAACTATGAATACCTTAAGCACATGGCACATTTTATTGAGAATATTGACCTGCTTTTCAGTGATTTTATCAGTGAGATCAGCTGAAACTTGCAGCTTCAGGTCATGCTTTTGCGAATACTTATGATTGTGGACGTCCTTTACTTTTCTCTGATAATCGTTATAATTCTGGTTCATTTGCTCTCTTTCTTTCTCCTTTTGTGTTCTCTCCTGCTCTCTTTTCGTTTCCTTCTCGTTCAATTGGTGGTTCAAAATGTCTTTTATATTATCCTGTGGCTTCTTGTAATGAGGAGTAAATAGAGGCTTCACGGCTCTGGTTTCTTCCTTTTCCTTCTCTTGGGCCAAGACCTTTTGACTTCTCCCCTCTTCGACTTGCGCGATCAGTCCATGTTTGTATTGATCTTTCTGTTCCAATTGCCTCTGTTTCATTTCTTTAATTTTTTCGTTGTCTTTCTGCTTTCTTTGTTCCATTTCCCCAAGCACTTCCTTGTCTCCTTTCCTAAGAAAACACTTAGGTAAAGGAAATGGGAATGATAAATACTTTTGATTGAGTTCTTCTTCTTTCTTCCTGCTGTTGTTCATCACAAAATTCTTGTAGTCATTACGAAGTTCTTCTCTCATTGCTGCTTTCTTGTATTGCTCGTTAAAGTACTGAATGAGTATAGACCATCGTTAAAATGAGTGATAAATCAAAAATTACGGATTCTTGCTGGCTCTTCGGGTCAAGTCCAGCATGCATATCCGTCTTGAACCTCCCTGGTATTTTCGCTGATCCTGTCGAGGGTTATTGAAAGAGTAATTAGAGAGAAACGACCTGTTTGGGCTCGAGCTGAATAAATGCCTTCACTTCCTCCTGTCGTTGTGACACCAAACACGCTGCTTTGGAAAGTTGGTGAAAGCGGACCGAGGTTTTTCCTTCCAGTTGCTCTCTGTGGCGCTGAATTGTTGTCTTCCTTTGAAAAAGCTTAACCATCCCTGAAAACTCATTAGCTTACTTGTGCGAACCAACTCATATCTTTAAATAACCTTAAATTAAATAGTTTTTCCCACGAAAAACCTCATGAAGTGTCATTTTAACTTCTGAAACAAAAAGATTCCCAAAGCAATGTTATAAGAATCACAGGATAACAATGAGATCCAATGGTTTTTTCATATGAAGGTAATATTATTAACTTTCATTAATTCCCATACAACAACATCAACTTTGAAGAGGAAGCAAAGAAAAATATATCATATCAACTTGAAAAGCCCTCATTGAAACAAGGGCTGAATTGCAAGGGCGCTCTCAAAAAAGTAAAGAAAAGAGAGGAGAGAGGTAAAGCAATTTTTGAATTATTTTAATATGACGTAGCTAACTTTTTTAGGTTAAGGTAAGAGTCAGACAAAATCCTGGACTCCCCGATTAAATCCTTCTTGAATAGATTAATTGAGGCTTCGTTCAGGTTTTTAGAGTAGACTTTGAGGTGAGTTCGAATTTCATTGGTAACTGGTATTTTGGTTTCTTTCATCACGATTCGCATGATTTTTCGACCTGGCCATTTCATAGTTAGGGCAATATTCAATAATAAAATACCTAAAATTTCATTTTCCTCAAGAGAATAAGGGTATTCATCACAAGGACGGCTGATAACCGTAATAACATCTTTATTTTCCTATATCAGTCGTGTTGATAAAAAAAGAGCCCCAATTCCTTGAAGTTTACGCTAATTTCGATTTTCGTCTGGTAGAGATAAACACAGTACTTTAAAGGCACTTCTGAGGCAACATATCTTATTTTTTTGATAACATTGCCATCGGGCTCACGCTCCAGCTCTTTCAAATCTTTAAACTATATAGAGAAATAGCTTGAACCTTTCAATGGGAATTTGCAAATTTACCAACTTAATCCAAGAGAAATCTTCGATCAAGTATTTCAAGAGCTTTTCGGCACTAGTTTCCACAATTATCTTCATTTTCACAAATATTCCTTTGCTATTTGCCAACTGTTTTCTAAAAAAATTCCATTGTATTTTACTAGTGATAGCATCGAACTTTATCGTCTTGGCCACGGATAGGATCCCAACGGATACCATCACTCTTAAACAGAGATGCGATGGCCTTAAAATCGAATTCTACGGACGTATCTTTTAACACGCCGTCATCCGATGCTTTCATCCTATTCGAACTCGATTGTCCTGCGATTGAAAAACTGTTGAAATTTTGCATTCACAATGGAATTACGAGTAAAAACGATTTTCTCCCCATCTTCTTTGGTCGCCTCATACTGCTCCACTTTGACTGAGCTGACCGTCGAATTTATCGTGCTGCTCCACTTTTCATATTCTTCAACTGCGACCTCATCATCAAGCTGAGGGCAAGATGGTTTATTATTTTCGCAAACGCACCAAATGAATAACGTTACCATCATAGTGATCGCAAGATTTTTGTTTTTCCGGTAGTAAATGTTAAATATCTTCAGCGCCCAAATTTTGCAAGGCCTTTGGCCTTTATATGCAATATGCCTGGCCAGATTAAGCGACGAGATGACTTTCGGATTCGTTTTGACAAAAACCGAAATGAATAGCTCAGCCTCTGATAGTTAAATAACAACAAGTCAGCCTTCAATGCAAGGGTAATAAAGCTGTTTGATACCTCGATTATGCTCATAGTCTAGTAGTTTATGCAAGAAGCCAAGCCCGATGCCACACGTGAGATGAGAGTCGTTTTCGTGGTCATATTTCCCACAAAACGCCAATAAACCTTTCAGGTTTTTCTGTCCAAGCAGCATCTTATTGACTATCTCAGCGTTGAGTTTTGGTTTCATTTCGAAATAAAAATGCTCAAAATCCTTGAAAGTTGAAATAAGATTTTCTGGGTTTTTGTTGAGCAAGGTTAAATATTTAAGAATCATCTCAATTTCTTGCGATGTCGTCTTTACCGGCTTCTCGAGCCAGTGTAAATTACTTGGATTCTTCGCAGCCACTAAATACGTGTCTAATTATAACAATAAAACTAAGCTCAATCAAAAGATATGTCATACTTCGTATTTCAAGAAACTCCAGAAATTCATAAACTTTGAACTCTCTTACTTTCTTTACCATTAGAGCAAGAAATTCTATCGTGGATTTGTAATTAGTGTTAATTTAGACTAGGATAAAAGCATTTACCGTTAAGTAATACTTTTCTGCGGTCAATGGTTTCGGGATCAAGGTTTCCGAATAATTTTTTCGAAGGAAAAGTGATTTCTGTGCCAATTCGCAGTTTAGGATAGTTTTTATTGAGCTTGAAAGACAGTGATTAATGCTATTTGTTAGTCCATTAGTGATTTTACTGTTTTGCTCAAAGCGTGGAAGTAAGAAAAGCGCTTGGATATCTTAAACTCGAGGAAGTTCGTTTGTATTTTGATGATATATGACTAATTGATCAGCAGGAAGTGAAGAGATTGGAGCAATAACAGTTGGTTACAGTATACTTGGAGCCATTGCCCTCTAATGTCTCGTGACCGATTATTTCTGCCTTTAGTTTGTCGTTATTCTCGAAGAACTCTGTGTAGAACTCTTCTATTTCTGGACTGATTTCTCCTTCTTGGGCGCTCCCGAAACTATCGAAATCTCCAAGGGTGCTTTGTTTATTGTTGTTCATTTGGTTCGATAATCTGTTAAACTTTAGATACTTAATTAAAGAGTTTTAATTCAGCAATCTTTTGGACTCACTCATGATTAAACCATAAGTACATAGTGCGTAACAAAAAAATATAATTGTACGCATCATGACTTCATGAATTGCTCGCCTTAACAATTTTGATCTGTAGCTCGAATTCCAGAGTAAACCTGGCGGCAACGAAGAGTGGATTCAATAGCCCCATGAAGGTTTGGCTAAGAATAATGGAAATAATTTTTTCTAAGTTCAATGGCTGGCATTAGATTGCAGGTATAATGATTTTGCGGTCTTCAGTGAAATAAGAAGAGAAGCTAGGATAGTCGAAGGTGTATTCAAGGAAGATAACTACGAACTCGCCTCTTTTCTATTCATATAATGGATTAGATACTCATGAGATACCATGAGATACTGAAGCAATTCAACGTAACACTTGTATTACAGACTTTACACACTTTCTTTCTGCTTTTCACTTTGCAGCTTACAACGATTTTCGTTTGAGGAGATAGGAGATAAGAGATAGAACATAATTCTAATAACTGTTCAATTTTCTCTTTTATTGAAGATGAGACTCTTGCAGACATCGTGGAGAATATCTCTTCAAACCATTTGGTGTGTTATTTAAAGAAACTTAGCTGAAAATGTCAAATACCCACTCTTTTCTCCTCGTAACAGACGAAATAACGCCAACAACCCTTAAACTTTAGCTAATCTACCGAGTCAGAGGCTTTGCCCATCACGCTAAGCAAGAAGAATCGCAAAGTCTTTAAGTCTTGTAAAAGCCAAATAGATCTTAGACAGTGCAGACTTTTACTACATCTAAACTCCTTAAATAAAATTACAATTTATTGAAAAAAATCCCAAATTGGCAATCAGTCAAAGTCAAAAATATGGAGGTTGAGTCCATTGATAACGAAAAGCTTCTCGAAGCGATCACCTGCTCAAATCTTGACGCCGCAGCACGAGTCAAGCAGATGGCTATTCAACACATCGACTCCTTCAACTTTTGCTGCGATGAAGGTCTTGAAAACGTGCTCAAATACCTTAATCCTCTCGAAATCATCCCAAACAACGACGCGCTTGAACCAGGCCAAAACAAAATCCCTTTCGCTTTCAAAAAATACAAAGTTTGGTTCGAAGACCTTAAGATCGGATATCCAATCAAGCAAGGAGATCTTACCGCCACCGAAGGACGTATTTTCCCTTCCGAATGCCGTCTGGGCATGAAGACCTACGCTGCACCTCTCTACGCTACCGTTTGCCGAATCATCGACAATAATCACGTAGAAAAAATAAAATTGCAATTAGGCGAACTTCCAATTATGGTCCGCAGCTCTCGATGCCACCTAGCGAAGTTATCTAGCAAGGAGCTCGTCGAGCAACATGAAGACTGCAACGAGTTTGGTGGGTATTTCATCGTAAACGGACAAGAAAAGCTGATCAGAATGCTGATCATGCCGAAGAAAAACTATCCATTGGCTTTCCTTAGACCTTCCGTTAAGAAGAAAAGCGCCAATTTCACTGGCCATATCGTTCAGATGAAATGTATGAGAGACGATCTCTATGCGAAATCCATTTCTCTGTACAACGTGAGCGACGGTAACATCTCCGTCGGTATCGTGTACCGCAAGCAGGAGTTCTTGGTGCCTGTTATCATCATCCTCAAGGCGTTGATCGAAACCAGCGACGTTCAAATCTACAACAAATTGGTACGTGGAAACTCCGGAAACTCAGAAATCAGTGACAGAGCTGAGGTGCTTCTCCGAGTGAGCAAGCACTTGTCTCTCCACACAAAAACTCAGTGCCTTGCTTATTTGGGTTCCAGATTCCGTGTTGTGCTCGGCTTGAATCACTCAGGACAAATCAGCGACAAAGACGTCGGAGAAATCTTCCTCAACGAACTGGTTTGCGTCCACTGCAAAACCAACATCGATAAATTCAACGCCATTTGCTTGATGATCGAGAAGCTCTACGCTCTCGTGAGTGAGAAGATCTACCCAGATAACCTCGATACCCTCGCCAACCAGGACGTGCTTCTTTCCGGCCATCTCTACCTCACGTTCTTGCGAGAGAAGCTCGAAGAGCATCTCCAAGGCGTGCGTCTGAGAATTATCAAAGATTCCTCAAAGGCCTCCGAGGCGACCAAGGTGAGGGATCCTAACTACCTGAAAAAAGTTTTCGATCAACAAACGCCGATCGGACAGAAGTTGGAGTATTTCCTTGCCACAGGTAACCTGAGATCTGGTAGTGGCTTGGATCTGCAGCAGAAGTCAGGTTATACCATCGTTGCTGAGAGATTAAACAATATGAGATACTTCAATCATTTCCACAGTATCCATAGAGGTTCTTTCTTCACTGAGATGAAAACGACTACCGTCAGAAAGCTGCTTCCAGAGAGTTGGGGATTCATTTGTCCAGTCCATACACCGGATGGTGGGCCTTGCGGTCTGCTGAACCATATCGCCGTGAACTGTAAGATGCTAACCGAGCCTTCTCTGAAGTCAAACCATAAAAAACTCTCAGAAATCTGTGCTTCGTTGGGAATGAGTCCAAACAACGAGATCAGTTGCATTTTCCCATCGAATTACATCGTTGTCTGCGAGGATGGTGTCGTGATCGGGTACATCGATCCCGAAAAGGCTGAAGAATTCGTTAAGAGTCTTCGATACTTGAAAGTGAGCCAGATAGAAGGGAAACTCATTCCTGTTGACCTCGAAATCGCTTACATTCCGCCTTCTCCTTTCGGAAAAAGCACGCAATTCCCTGGTATTTTCCTCGCTACAAGAGAAGCAAGATTCGTGCGACCTGTCAAATACCTCGCCTCAAACCAGACGGATTGGATTGGACCTCTAGAGCAACTGTATCTGAGCATTGCTTGCGTCGAAGAAGACATTCGTAACGATACTACTCATCAAGAGTTCGACCCAGCGGATATCCTCTCAGTCCTCGCACAGCAAATTCCTTTCCTTGATAACAATCAGAGTCCTCGTAATATGTACCAATGCCAGATGGCAAAGCAGACCATGGGTACTCCTTATCACAATTTCCCATACCGCTTTGATAACAAAGTTTACAGACTGATCAATCCTCAATTGCCTTTGGTTAAATGCAAAAACTTCGAGGATTACGCCTTTGGAGACTACCCTTCAGGAACGAACGCCATCGTCGCTGTGCTCGCCTATACTGGATATGATATGGAGGACGCTATGATTCTTAACAAGAGCGCTTATGAACGAGGGTTGGGACACGCTTGCGTTTACAAGACATACCAAAGAGAACTCAACGAGAGCACTGGCAAGAAATCTCGATTCAAATTGATGAATCAGCTCAAAAAACAGCAAAAGGATCACTTCATGACCCATCCTGCTATGGAGAGCCTTGACAATGACGGTTTGCCATTCATTGGACAAGAGATCAAGAGCGGAATGCCAGAACTCTGCGTGTATGACTCTCTCAAGGATGAAATCAAGATCATGAGATCTAAAGAAAACGAGGTCGGTCGCCTTGACCAAGTCGCGGTTATTAGCGACGAGAAGAACCCTACAGACGCGACGATCTTGTTCAAGATTAGATTCCCTCGTAATCCTATCATCGGAGACAAATTCAGTTCAAGACACGGTCAGAAAGGTGTGTTGAGTGTCCTTTGGCCTCATGTGGACATGCCTTTCACGGAAACTGGAATTACTCCTGATATTATCATCAATCCTCACGCGTTCCCCAGTAGAATGACAATCGGTATGCTTATCGAGAGTATGGCTGGCAAAGCCGGCGCTATACACGCTAAATTCCAAGAAACAAGACCTTTTGAGACATACACAAGCGACGATAAGGTCAGACATTTCGGTGAACAGCTCAGAGACGCTGGGTATAACTACTACGGCAATGAGCTCATGTACTCAGGAATCTTTGGAACTCAATTGAAAGTCGAAATCTACATGGGCGTTGTCTATTACCAAAGACTCAGACACATGGTAAATCTCATTTTTCTAATAAACCTTTTGCTAACTTTCGGCGTAACAGGTGTCGGATAAGTACCAAGCGAGAGCTAAAGGTCCTGTTGATATTCTCACGCAGCAACCTGTTAAAGGTATGATAACTAACAGCAAATTTCACAGAAATGCTCATTTTTTGGTAATATTTAGGTCGTAAGAAGCACGGTGGTATCAGAGTCGGAGAGATGGAGAGAGACTCTCTGATTGCGCACGGTGTCTCTTACATTCTGCATGATAGATTGCTTAACTGCTCTGACTACTCCGAAGGACTAGTCTGCACAAAGTGCGGCAGTATTCTATCCGTTTACGAATCTGTATCGATCTCTAAGAATAACACCGGCAATTTTGTTGATGAAGAGCTGTTGGCGAACCAAGGTGGTGAGAAGTACCTCGTGAAGAGAGAGCCTTATTGCAGAGTGTGCAAGGACACAAAATGCGCAAAGGTGATAATGCCGTTTGTGTTGAGATACCTCTGCAATGAGCTGGCAGGCATGAATATCAAGATGTTGTTCAAAGTTTCGTAGGTTTAGTGTTTATATTGTGGGAGTAAACGTTTTAGATGCGATTCAAAGTTTTGTTCAAAAAAATTTCAACGCGTTATGATGAATGTTATATATGTGCTTCATTTGAAAATTATTCCCTCTGGCAAAGGTAAAAACAGTGTGAGAAGTTGATTAGTACTTCTATGAGATGAAGATCAGTGAGTTGGCTCGATAATATATTCGTTACTCCTATGATATTTCAGAGAGTATGACGAGAATACATTATTTTCGAAAGGCAAGCAAGACGATAGAGATGACTAGTTTCATGTTATTTCTTAATGAGAGAGTTGTAAATGAGATTTTCTTTGAAAATTAGTCGTTCTCCATTATAAGGAGGGCATATTATTTATTTCAGTTAGACCAGTAATGAATGAATGAAAGCTTATTAGTATTGCAAGTGATCTAAATTTATTCAGAATCGATAATTCTCAAGTATTCAGCAGATTCATAAATAAAGTTCTGACCTAATGGCTCAGCAAATGTATAGCAAACCAACCTATCTCGACGTCCCAAAGACAGGAGGAACTTACGTCCCTAAATCTGGCTTATATACCAACTCATATGTTCCAATCGCGACCACATATACTCCAAAAACGCCATCCACATATAGCTCTACAACCCCCAATTCAAATTTAAACGGCGGACCATACAGACCAAATCCAACATCTTACGCCTCAAACCCTACTTCTAACGGAGCAAATTCTGGAGGTTACGTTCCCAAATATACCTCCTATCTCTCTCAAAAGTAATAAAATCCACTTCATCACCCCTATTCATATGATTTCCCTTCAGCAGTCAAGATCAAAAAGCTTCAAATCCTAAAATTATAGTCAGTAAACCCGAAACAAGAACAATTGACACTCGCATTAGTAAATAATTTCAGCGTTAATTTTGTTAAACCTTTGAGTAGGCCATCAAGAGCCATACCAACCAAAGACTTTGGAATTTCTAAACACAAATAAAAATACATCAAATATGGATCAATTAGGCGCAAGAAGAGAATCCCAACCGCTCAATCGCTCTGAAGTGATCTCAGTGAACCAATCTTTACGCCAATCTTCCTGCTTTGAGGGCCTCGAGGTCGCGCCAGGAGTGCAGTACCATGCTGATCATTTATATTACAAGGACCCAGACGTGGAAGCTGTTAAAAACTCAAAATCTATCCCGGTTTCCTGGAAGGACATTTCTCAGCAGAAAAATTACTTTGAACTGCTAAAAGACTCGGGGATTTTTAATAGCAGATTCTATGGGGGCTCAAAGGAGCCTACTGACTTAAAGGCGTCGTATGCCTCTCAGAATCTTCAGCCTGAGCAGCCCAGTCAGTTGTCGCAGACGAACAATAGTCTAAAATACGATTTTGATAGGCTTGCCCTAGCGAAATCTGGCTACATCGAAGCTCCAATAGCACAACAAAATATGGCAGACAGACAGGGAATTGGAAGTGTGTCGACAGGTATGCGTTTCGATAACTCTGTCCGCAGACAGTCTGATCTCAGCAAGAGTCAGCTATCGAAAATAGCTGATGATATAGACTGGAGGGATCCGAAGAAACAGCCTGAGTACTTTAGAGTTTTAAGAGAGTCAGGGTTATTGAACGAGGCTTTTTATGGAGTGCCAGAAAAAGAAATGGATCTGCGTCTATCGCATATTAGTATGGGACACACCGCTCGTTCTTCTTTCAAATAGAGATAGCTGCGGCGTAGTAGCTTCTTGTTGTTATGAAAATATCGCAATATCGAATTTATCCGTTCTTGATTTATTGTGGGTTTTATGAAGAATTCGAAGTATTTCTATTCCATATTGGCAAAAATAATAAATTTACCTTTACAGCATATACCAAAAAAAAAAACAACTATTAATTATTTTTTTTAATTGATTTTCAAGGAGAATTGTCCTATGCTTGTGGTAAGTTCTAAGGAAGAATTTAATGAGTTGCGTACTATGATAATCTTTCTTTGACGATAAAAACAACATGGACTTTATGATGATCATGAATTACAGATGGCTTAGTTTGTTTGTCTCACTTTTAAATTTAGTTGAAGCCATCTACTTTGAATGCGAGGCTTTACAATCAGATTTCTTATCTGTGACGGCTTGAATCTGACTATTAAATCTCAATAAACGAACTACTCGTCTTTCCCAACGCTTTTCAGAATAAAGAGCATGCCTCTTCCAATTGCAGGATTTTCGTCTTTGGCCACCTTCGCATCGTTGAAATATATCCAGTCAGAGTCTTTTTTCACGTAGCACACATTATGTCCATACTGATACGTCCTCCCCAAGTGCACAATCGAGGCTCAAATTTATTAATTACTGAGATTTCTCAATTCTAATAGCATACATATAATTTCATATTCAGGCTTAACTGGATCCTGCACCACTTCCATCTTATCATCTTGTACTACAGCTTTCTTATCTTCCATGATATCTGAACAAATATCAACTTCTTTACCACTTCTATTCTCTTTTACCTGCAACTATCTCTGGGTGATTATGCAAAAATTCAACAGCAAGCTCAACGTTATTTCCCTAACTCATTAAGGCGACTGAATTGAAACATAGCTTACTGTTTTAGCGAGAGCATAATTGGCTTGTTTCTCTGAAAAACCCATATTTACAATCATATTTGCCATCTCAGCATATTCAGCTCCCATAGTATCCGCCATGTAATCAGGATTTTCAAGTTGGTCAGCGTTCTCAAAGAGCCAGTTCATCGCATGTTCCACATTGTTATTGGTAACTTGCAAGGCCTTTTTCGCCTGACTTTCACTAAAGCCCATCGCAATGAGAAGAGCAGTGAGATCAGGGAAAGCGCTTGGGTATTCTTCCTCAATCTCATTTGGATTTTTCAACACAATCTTCGCTTCATCTTCTGGAGGTAATAGAAACTCTGAAAAATCAAGGGTTTCTGAGGGGAATTTGATTGGAGAAGGGTTTTTCCAGGCAACCCAATTGCTGTAATCAATTCTATTGATTTCAATCACCATGTATTTCGGCCAGTTTTTAATGTAATGGGTTTTCTTAAATGATTTATACCCACCGCATTTTGAGCAAGACTGCGATATTATCTTACTGTTAAAGTGCTCAATTATCGTTTTGTAATCAACACTTGGAGCCTTTTCCTCTGCTTCAGCTTCTTTTTTTTTGAGAAATAAGAGGAAATCCTTAGCCTTGGAAGCCTCTTCCATATCGGCTGCTGTATACTTTGGGAAGATTGTTTCTTTCGAGACTGGGGGCAAGTTCAGTACAAGCCGGTAGGTATCTTCGCTGTTTAACCTGACGGTACCGCAAGTCAGGCAGCTGGTCTTCGAAACCAATTTGAATTTGAACAATTTCGTGATGTCATCAAGCTCTTCCTGTGATTCTGATATCTAATGATATGATATTATTAATTGCCATGAGAAAGATTAAGTATCATCAACCTGCATCATAGAAAGGAAATAATCCAAGTAGTTCGCTGCATTATTGTGCTGATCCGGCAAATACTGAGACTGGCTTCTTCCGGTTAGTAAGTCGAGCATAAAAGGGCGTATTCCTTCCTGATACAGCTAGTAATTTCATAATTCCAGTCAACAACTCAATAGTTCATTGATTTGCTACCTGAGGACCTTGCTCTACCAGTTCCCCATCAGGTCCTTTTACTAATTTCAGTTTCGTTTCCTTTTTGACAGAATGCTTTCCACTCCAGAGCCCGATTGCTACTTTGCTCAGTTGGCAATGGAAGCAGTCAGGAGGGAACTCCTGGCATTTTTCAAAATGCGCTTCCCCTTCTTTTGCGTACCTCTCTCTGAATTCGTCCAAAGAAAGCAACGCTTGTAAGACCGAACTCAGATAAGAGCTTTACACAAATTAAAACATATCAGAAAAAAAGATTTACCTATCGCCTAAGTTTTGAATTCCTGTGTACCCAGGCCCAAAAATTGGGGTCAATTTTCTGTATTTATCAAAGAAGGTTGCGGTCTCCAAATGGAGATTCGCAGAAAGATTCTATAACAATCAAACTTTAAGTAAGAACCAGTTTAATGATATTTTCGTACCATTTCTATCATAGTTTGTTCCTTTTTTTCCATCTTGTTAATATCCAACCCGAAATTACGCAAGTGATTAGCGAGGTCTGCGTCAAGTACGTCTTCATTACAGCTGTAGCAGTAGATTGCTTGATAAAGTGGGTTAGATTAGTATTTGAGAAAATAAGCATACATGCACTGCCTTCAGGTGTGATCGTTCCTGTTTTTACTGCGACGCTGTGCCCGGTAGATTGATAATGAGCCAAAGCATGTCCATGGCCTCCGGACCCATCAACCTGCTGTCTTCCGCACCCCAGCGCACCACAAATCAAACAAAGCCAGAGATTATTGGTAAGAGCACATTGGGAGCAATGAGCCAAAGCTATATATATTAGATTTACATGAGATAGAATGGAGTGTAGGGCTATTTTATCCTTACATTTATCAGCTAATACGACACCTTGAGATTGCTTTAGGTTTTTGGTGTGAGAGCAAGGAGCAAGATCCATCTCCCATTCGGTAATGATACTCTTTTTAGCTGCAGGTAGAGAATTTTTAACGACTTCGATAACTGAAAGAATCTATCCAAAAGGAATAACTTGAGATTCGTCGTAGTTGGCTGTTACTGGTGTAGGATCCAACTCCTGATTGCATGCAAGACAGACGAGTTTTGTTGTCGTGAGATGTTTTTCTTCGAGGAAGATGTCGATCTTCGCTTCTTCAAACATAGACTGCTCGATTTTTTGCTCTTCAGGTTCATTACTCTAAATTTTTTATTTCTGATGACGATTTGCTTCCTCGTCAGAAAGTTACCGGGATAGGTGTCTTGTTGAATTTGAGAACTATAGGATGGTTTTTCTGGAGGAAATGTTCGCGGGAATGGCTCTCACAGCCTCCATTGAAACATGTGAGGCAGACATTGACGCCTTCTGTATCGTTCTGATCGTTGAGATGGATTTGTTGAATTTATACTTCGCTATGGAAATGATACCTGATTGATGAAACATCTAGTGCATTCGTCTTTGAAGATTAATTGGTTCTTGAGGGATGAGGTGATGTTGATGGGGTTGGAGATATGTGGGCAGCTCATTCAAAATTTTATTTAAGTTTGTTTTACTTGAGGCTTTATAATTATATTTTCATGTAAGAGAGAAATTATAAGAGTATTTCAAATCTTATGAAAAGATATTTTTGATATAAAGACTTGAAAGTTTTCAGATCATATAACCAATCGTATCTGAGAATTTGATACGAGACGGGCAAGAGCATCAAGGTAAATTTTTTTGGTGTGAATTCAAAGAGATACAAAAGCATGTAACTAAATTACAATTCGTTATTGGAATTTGGGCAAGCCAGACTCGATTTTCTGTGTAGCTTTCTTTCGATAAGAAGGATTTTCTAACGATACAAAGACAATGCAATAACAACTAAGAATTTCAAACTTTCAAAGTTGAATCACGTTTACGATTGTTACTATTGCGTAATTAAGACGGTTTTTATATACAAGCATCATTTGCATTTATTGGCACTTGCTTCGTTATTAGGCTTAAAGGATTCAAGAAAAAAGAAATTTCTTTTTGGATTGTGAAGGTTTCTCTCACTTGGAGCCTAAATTGCAAGCGATGAGTATTGTTTATTCTCTTCTACTTAAGCCAGCCTTCTAGATAAAATTTCATCATCATAACTTCTCAATGTAAAGACTAGCATTTCATTCAACAAAAGATATAATTCAAATCATTTCTTTATGTTTGTACCTCTATCAAACTCAATTCTCAATAATAAAATTGTTATTAAACTTTATTTCATCAGGAAATTATTTGGATTCACCTTTCTCTTTCAAACACTTAGTCATTCATCTTCATTATGATCGACCTTACTAGGTCAATCCCGGTTAACAAATCAACAGGAAACACTCCTTTGAAGTCCAAAAGCAGCGAAGATAAGCTTTCACCACGATTAGCACTTCTGCAAAATCAATTCACTGACTTCAACCTTATCGCTGAGGGACCTCGATCGATTGTCTACCAAGCTCGCTCCCTCCAAACAGACGAATTATGCGCACTCAAATTTTTGAACACATCAAGCAATGCTTACCTCTCCGACCCCCAATCTCATTGGGATTCATTTGTTCGTCAAATAATTAACCACACACGCTACTCAGACCCTCATTTAGTTCAAATCTCCGACCATTACTTCAATCTCAGTGACCAAGTAGCCTATTATATCATGCCGTATTACATCAGTCTTCGCCAATTCATCGACGGCATCAAAGAAAACTCACCTGACCGAATGCCATTAGATCTCCACAAACTGGTCTTCGAAGCCTGCCTCGGTCTGAAGAGGTGCAAAATCCGAGCCGGACTCCCTCACGGCAACGTGAAACCCGAAAATATTTTCTACGACCCAGAGACCGACACCTTTCTACTCGGAGACTGGGACCCAAAATTCTCCCCTACACTTTCTCCGATCTCACCCTCACGAAGGCAATCTTTCGACCCCAAAGTGAATGAAGCAGCCCTTGCAATTCATTACAAAGCACCAGAAGCCTTACAACAGCCTGAAGGAAGCAACTACGACCAATTTCAAGCAGATATTTTCTCATTAGGGATCTGCGCGATCGAAGCAACGGGCGTAGACCTATTGCGCTTTGAAGCGTTAAATATGATAAAAACGACCAGCAAATACGAGCTGATCCGCCGAGAAATCTTCAACCAGGTGCGGTTTAGGATCTCAGACCTCGATTTAATAGAACTGCTCTGGAGCATGGTTGAGTTGAATTCAAAGGAGCGTCCGACTTGCCTAGAATTCCACGCAGACACTGAGGAAGATTCGCATCTTCATCAGCATAAAAAGTCAAAAATCACTTACGAGGTGATAAAAACCCCCAAGAGCTTATCTAGGAGCTATATATCCCTTGATCTCACTCCCGAGAAGCAAAAAGCGACACCCAGCGCACGATCGGAAGCTCGTACTCTCGATCGTAAAGGCAACTTTAGACCTTACAAGCCGAGCCCGAGCCTGCGATCGATACCTGACCTGCAAGAAAAACCTCCGAAAATCACAACAAAGAGTTCGAAAATTCATAATTTGATCGAATTTATTGAGTTAATGGAGAGCCAGGGCTTGTGTTTCCGACTCAGCGATAAGCATCAGTCTCAGCATTTAACCCCCGAGCTCTTAGAACTCAAAACACTTGCGCATCAATTCATAGAGAAGTTGGAAAACATGGCTTTAGCCGCAGAGAAATCCAAAGACTACTACAAAGCTATACAATATAACATGGAATCCTTGAAAATTCGGAAAGTTTTATTCGGACAAACAGACCACAAAGTCAGCAGGGTTCTCAACAACATCGGCTATGGGCTATTCGAAATCCAATCCTATGAGAATGCTCTGCAGTGTAGTCGAATGCTAGCTCAAATTAACAGGGATCTGCATGGAAACACACACGAGGAAGTAGGAAAAGCCTTGCTTAATATGGGCTTGTCGCTACATTACTTGGAGAGGCCGGAGCAAGCGATCTTTCATTTAAAAGAAGGTCTTCAGACCTATAAATCGCTGAGAAGAGACCATCCTGAAGTCGTAAAGATCCATGGCCTTATCGCGCAGGTATTCGAAAAGATGAATAGAGAGGCTGAAGCGATAGATCATCTGGAACAGAGCCTGGAGACACTAAAAAGCGCAGATCCGATAGACGGCGAAGCGAGTTCCGATGTGCTTTTGCAGATGGGAAGGTTGAATTGCAAAATACAAAATTACTCGGTGGCAGAGAAGCAGTTTTTACAAGCGCTGCATTTGTTGCAAGGGGCGAAAAGTCAGAGAGGTTCGAAGAGGGATGTGAAGGTGGCGGTGCTGTTAGGGGAGATTGCGAAGGCGCAGTTTAACGCGAAGAAAATTGAGTTAGCGAAGGAAGCGTTTGAGCAAGCAATGGGAGAGTTTGAAGATCTAGGGCGCGAGGATCATCCGTTGTATAAGGAGTGCTATGCGATTTATGAGAAAATAGTATGAAAGTATTTCTTTTCGGAGAGGCATAATTCTTTGTTTTTGTTTTATGGCGTTTTTCGATAGTTTTACATTACTTGTCGTTGATATAACAATAATTTTTTGTTTTTTTTTTGTTGCCCTTTAAGTTATTACAATATATGGCCATCTCAATCTAACTGGAACACTAATGAAATCACCTTAATTTTGTTTCTAGTTGTTGATAAAAATTTACTTTTATTGATTTATTTTTCAAGACAAAAGCTGATCATAGGTGCTGGCTGAATTTCTATTATTTAATGGAAATTCCAGTTTTTTCTCTCTCTTCTTCATTTTTATTATATTGTTTTAGCCTAGATCTCTGCCAAAATTTTTCATTACTCTCATAATCTTGCTCTTTATAGATTTTTTCTTTTCTTTTCAGAATTCTTTGCACGATGGGCAGAGTAAAAGAACGAAATCAAAATTATTGATGGACGAGCACGGTTCTTTCAATATAGCTTGACTCATCAAGAGACCATATAGTTTCTCTTGAACTTAATTTCGCTTTAAGTGCTCCTATAGACAGTTGGTTGCATTCACCATGACAATAATTGACGTTTCTCAAAAGAGACAAGGACTCGAGTCGAAAAATTTCACTACGTGTATCAATTTTTCGTCACTAATAATTATAATAAAATTCGATGAGATCAATTAGCCACATGCATCTAACTTCGCATGGGTGCATTCTTTTAGAAATTCTCGCGGTAAGATAAACCTGAAGTATGGAATTATTCGTCTCCCAGAGTCCATGGACACTAATATAATTTGTGGATACTAATTCGGTCTTTTCTGAAGTATTTAGATCTTGTATTTGATGTAACCAGAGTCTTATTTCTAGTTTCCTTGATCTCATCAATGGCATCACAAGTCATGTTTTCGATCGCGGTTTGTGAGATATCTCCCGAGACCAAATGGAATTTATTCGATGTTTCCTCGCGGATCTGAGAACGCGAGGGCAGTGAAACAGGCTCTTCCCTTCCTTCTCCACGCTCTGTTGGCCGTTTAGTTAGTTCTATTCGCGAACGCCTCTTCTCTCTTAAAAATTTCAAAGATTAGCTTAACACATAACTTAACTTTACTTTTTCTCAGTGGTGGTGATTATCTCAATACCAATTGCCTGCTTCTCAGGAGCTTGAGTGTCGGTAATTTGCGTCGTTTCCTCACCCTTTTTCTTCTTCTTGGTTAAATTTGCTAATTTGGCCTGTATCTTGGCTATCATCGGCGCATAGATTTTCAAATACACCCCAACTATTCTGAAGAGGAAATATCCTAATACTAATGAATTTATTATTATTACGACTACATCCAGTATCGTTATCAGCCATTGCTCATTAGTATTTCTTCCTGCCCTAAACTCATTCCTCAATATGATGAGATAGAGCGTCCACATAAAGCAACGGATGCTCGGTCGATCAGATTTGTCTTCATTCTTTTCTGGGTGAGGAGTAAGTCTGTTGTAAAGGACGAAATAGACATGTATTATGACTGCCAGCGTGACACCTCTCACAAAGATATAGTTCCTTAAGACTGAATTTGCAACAAAGATCGTTATCTTACAGACAATGAGAATGATTCCCCAGTAAGGCGCTGTCGATTTGTAAACGCTGTACATGTTTCCAAACACTATATACAAAGATTTCGACTCCAAAAGGCGTTTCTTTTTCTTGTAGAGTATCATAAACATGGCGAATGGTATCACGAATCCCCAAGTGAATAGCGAGGGTATGATAAAAGCATTTCTAAAGGAATTATATTCGTTTGTATAGCATTGTACGTTGTGATCGATGAGTAAGTACAAACTGCTCTCATTTTCATCAAGTTTATCGCAAGTTAGATAATCGCAATGATTTGCGGCTGCTCTAACGCGATAAGTCCTATTGTCGCAGCCCTTATTCTAGTTTTAGCCTTCTGTTTTGCACCTTCTTCCCTTCTGTTTTTGAGGAACCGAATCGATTCGAATAGTATCACGAAGGCTACCTTGATAGCTGGAGAGAAGATGAATATCATTGTTTTGAATTGGACGATTTGAAAAGGATCCTTGACGCGAAAATAACAGGTATTGAAGCGAGAAGAAGACTCGCTCGCTGGGATTTCCGACGACGTCCGGAGTATTAAAGAAGTCAGGAAGAAATCCATCAACCACGAGCTTTGAGAAGACTGTAAGGATCTGAGTATATGCTGTGAAGATGATCAAATGCGCTCCTATCTTAGGCTCCTCCTCTGTTGTAGAAGAGTGTTCTTTAAGCTTGTCGAACGATTTCACGTTTTCTTTGAATGTGTTAATGAGCATGAATAGTTGATACGCCACGGTCGCTAGAAGCCAGACAATGTCAATGATAACTAACCTCGAGAGACTATTGCAAAGGGTGCAACTTCCATCGCTTTTTGAGACATAGTCGTTTTCTGTGTTGCATTGCAGGCAAACAGGTCCTTCATATTCGTCGTGACAGAGATTTTCTCCGTAAGCTCCCCCTTTGCATCTGGTGGAGTCATCATTACAATCAATAATGATCGCTGAGCTTATGTTGGCTCTCCAATATCCTGATTTCACCTCGATGTTGCTTCCTCCGTGGCATTCAGCTCCTTTTGGACAAGGAAGGCACTCTTTATCACTTGTGTTTAGAGAATAAGTTTTGGGAACCACAAACCTCGCAAATCCCACTGGCTGAATTATTTAGTTCGCCGGGTACACAAGCTCGTAGTTGGAGGTAGAAAGTGCGGGTGATACTGTGAGTCACGTTCTCTTTATTTATTGCTTGGTAATAGTTGATATCGACTTTGAGGAAGGAGAGAGCAGTTCTAGCGAGGATGACTTTGGTTGCATCTATTCTGCAGTGAGATGTTGAGCAGCTTTCGTTCAATTTGTGGAATAGAGAGCCCTGGATGGAATGCCTGAATGTGGTGAAGTATGTGAGAACTTGAGCCTTTGATCCATCATTAGGGACTACACCGGCCAAAAAAAAGAAAGAGATATGATGTATAATGAAATTTACTCAATCTACCATTAAGTATCGTTAAGGACAATCCAATATGCAGCTTTCATCTATTTAATTGCGGTCAAAGCTTTTATCAAAGGATTTTGATAGGAAGTGTTATAGAAGCCTTGAGATGGAATATAGGTCGCTCAAACTCACTGAATATCATATTTAGTTTGAAATGCTCTCCCTCACCTGACTTTTTGAATTTGGCTAATCCCCATCGAATAGCAAAACTCTCATTTTATTTCTTTTGCTTTTGTTTTTTTTAATAGTTAAGAGTATCTGTGAATAGTTGCCATTTGAATATTTCAAGATGATTGAGAAATTTGCATTTTTCAAGGAATAAGTCGAAATATTCCGAATCAGCATGTAACTTCCATCATTGATGAAATAATTTTCTATCTTCTCGATGGGTGCATCAATGATGAGCTCTATATCAAATGTATTTGGAGCAAGAGTGATTGGAAGAAGTGCGTTTGTCTCTTGACCACCAACGAGAGTGTTGTCAACCCAAAAATTGATCAGATCAAAATTGGTTTTGTTGGCATAAACTATTGATCCACCTATGGCAGCGCTTGTGTTAGAAAAGGTGTTCTCACTGATAGAAATATTCGCATCCTGAGTAAATAGGATGGCTCCCCAAGCAGATGTATGAACATCAGAAAAATGATTGTTATTGCTTAGAGATACCGTATAGTTGGGATTAGAATAAGAATTATAGAAAATCCCTCCATTCATGGCAGAAATGTTTGAAAACTCACACGAAAATATTTCAATAGTTTCTTTAGGAGATACATCATCTGCTGTTTGTGTATCAAGCCTACGTACATTGCTTGTTGAATCTTGTGGAAAGGCCTTAGTGTCCTTGTTTTGAACGTTGATAATTCCCCCATTCGCTTTGCTTATATCAATATTTTCAAACACAGAGTCGACCAGACAAATAAGCGAATTGTTGTATAGCCTCTCTCCAAAATAAATGCTGCCATTGCCTCCGGAGATATTCTGAAACTACTCTCTTTGATATGGAGAAATATTGAATTCGAGTCTTTTCCAGAGACTTGTGATGAATTCGAGTCGATGATTTGCCCATCTCCAATCGAAGAAAAATCGGAAAACTCCTGCGCTCAATCTGCAAGGAAATTAGTGGAGTTCAGATTCTTCGCTGACGTAGAAATTATCCGATTTCGAGTTAAATGGATGTTCGAAAATTTGCTGTCCATGATGTGTAGTGTCCCAAGTAGAGATGAGGGTCGTTTCTTGAACAATACAAACTCCAAAACGCATGATGTGTCGCGTCTAGGATGGTATCATTATAATTTATGTCATTTATTGTGATGTTATAGAAAGTCGTCTGCATTCGGTCTCCATTCAAGATTCTATATGGTGAGTTATTAACTGCTGCAATATCTAATGGATTTGTCAACAAGAGACTGTCGTTTAAGACTGCATCGTATGAGAAGTTCGAAACTACTAAATTAACTGCTTGGTTTTGTTGTAGCGAGATGAAACTCCCAAAGAAATTTCCGAACGCATGAATCTGGCAATCATTAAAAGTGGCATTTACTGGATCAAATGAATCCTTTGATTGAAAGATCTCATGGTTCGAACATGAAGCATTCATATTAGGAGACAATTGAAACACAGTTTCTGAGAAATAGAACGCGGATGATCTTGCCTGTTCCACATAAATCGCTGCTGTTGATCGTCCACAGTTATCAACGACTTGGCTATTAGTCATGTTAAACAAAATGCTGAAGTTTTTGAAGTTGAATAGACTAGCTGAATAGGCAACATTTCTCATAAAAGAGCTGCTCTTGACTGTAAATTCAATGGGTGTATCGTCGAAAGGGCTGACAACTTGGATGAGATTGGAAGTTGTCTCTATATTCATCACTGTATTATCAGCAAAAATCACCTGATCGAAGATGATGCTCCTTGAAACGATGTAAAGTGCACCTGTGTTCTCATTATAGGAGAAGTTTGTGAAATTGCTTTTTGTAAATGACACAGTGTATTCGTTCTGTTGGAATATTATCAATCTCATCCATTTGATTTTCATCGAGAGATAGCAGCACATTGCTCGTGGCAATCTGAAAAACAGGGTTGACAGTGACTTCTTGGCCATATCTTTGGCTGATTGAATTTATCTCGATGTTCTGAAAGCTGTTTGCTGTAAACTTTACATTGA
>ENA-UOTX01000972-UOTX01000972.1-compost-metagenome-genome-assembly--contig:-NODE-972-length-25399-cov-16.720678_pt1 | contig 25399 bp, 9 predicted proteins | sample MGYA00238143_ERZ746982 | MGnify/ENA primary metagenome ERZ746982 (study PRJEB28758, sample SAMN06268862) | compost metagenome | isolation source: single cell | place: USA: California, Emeryville, Joint... | reverse complement strand
AATATTAGAACGAATCAATCCATATATCTATTACCTTTACTTATTTCTTGTAAAGGCATTAATTCTCCTGAAATATTCACAACAAACAACGATAAATACATCGAATAAACTCTCCTTATATACTCTTTTTATCCCTCCCAATTACGAAGGTTTTTTCAAGCAGAAGGTCACGTAGAACTTTTGGAACGTATGCAATTTTTTCGCACCTTTTTTCGTGAACTTGCGGTTGCAAATCGAGCAAACCTTCGGCTTTTTATTGGTCACCAAGCAGCATTCTTCGTCCTCCTTTTCCACAAAGAATTCTTTAGCCAGTTTTTTAGTGTTATCAGGTTTGAGTTTACTCGTCAGCTCTACCGCCAATTCTGTGCCCCCGAATAGGTGCTCTATCACCTTGAGCCTAAAGTCCTTCTGGCTTAATATTTCCCCTTTCCCCGCCTCTTTCATTTTTTTCGTGTATATAATGTAGCTGTTGATCATCGTGATCTCCAGCAAGAAGTATAAATTCTCTAATGGCGTGTACGTGGTAGAATTCCGCTGACCATTTGAGTACGGCGACATCATCTCAATGAATTTATCGACTCCATCAATATTCTCATTGTAATCGATTCTCATAGTTTCCAGTGTAGAATTTTGCTTCACCTCCATATTATCGAAGAGCTTGCATGGATAATGCACCGTTGACAAAACATAAAGAGTTTCTTTCTCGAATTTCCAGACTCCAAGCGCCATGCTATTGAAAGTATATTTTCGACACCCATTCTCCTCCAATGCTGCTATTTTACTGCTCACGATGCCTGGAAGCTCTAGATGCTCTACCGCGATTTTCCCGCAAGCTTTGATTCCTTTTTCAAGGAGTTGGTGGAATAAATTACCGGTCGAGTAATCAGCGCTCATATACGCCGAAAAATCTTGTCCCTCGAACGGCGAGAGCACCCGAGCGACAATTTCACCCACTGAGGACAAATTTCCTTCCTCTTCTTTCACATTGTGCACTAGACAGCTCATCATGAAGCCAGTTGCTGCCTCTGTAGCCATGCAAGCCTTAAACTTACTACTCAATAGCTTCGACAAATTGGAGCCACTTTCCGCACGGAATGTCACCGTACAGCAGCCGACAGTGAGATCCTTTGAACTAGCATAGTTTTTCCTCGAGTTTTCGAGGATTACTCCAAGGAATCGGTTGATTAAAGCTTCAGTCTCGGATCTATCTTTTTCTTTTCTTACGATGCCTGGGAAACATTTGAAAATCTGCTGAAATCGCTCTCTCGACATTAGCTTTCGGATCGAGAACTTGTCTTCTGACGGAGTCACAGTCCAGTAGTCATTAACCTTGTCTTTCCTGTCAATTGCCATGAATAATATCAGCCCAATAAATTGCCTCAGATCGATTTCAGTGACTTCCGTCCATTTTCGATGGTGTGAATTCTGTGCGTATTTCTCGATTTCCACCGTGTGTCGAGCGTTGACTTCCCCAAGGAGGAATTTAAGCAAGTTTGAGTCAAAAATCAATTCAAACGCTTCAGGAGCCTCTAGTACAGGCCCGCCGGATTTATTCTGGGTTTTTGCAGCCTCTAATTTCGGTCTGCCAGGCTTTTTCTTTTGCTTTGTCTTGGTTTCCTTTTTCGGCGGTTTTGGAGCTTGGACAACTTCCTCATTGCTGATTGGTTCTGGCTGTTTTTCGAAAGCAGAGCTATCAATAGGCGGCTGGGGAGTTGTATTCTCGAGCTCTTTCGAGTCAAGAACGATTTCGATGTTGTTGCCGATAAAGTCGCTTCCCGCAAAACAGGTGGTTTCGTTCTCTTCGTTTTTTATTGTATCAGGAGCCATGAAAGGGAAAATTGTAGTCCTAATCAAAATTAACGGGGATTATAGCACGAAACAATTGAAAAAAAAAAAACTACTCTTTTTCTTGTTGAGGATGTGTTTCACAGTTGGGCTCTTCTCTCTTCGCTTCTTCAATCGCCATCGACTGATCGCTATTCTCGGGTTTATTACTCCCCACCTCTTCCGATATTTTTTCTTCACTAATAAGATTGTCGCCTCCGTTAGGGAGTTTGTGGCTAGATAATGACACATCTCCTGCCCCTATATCTCCATTGTTCCCAGCCTCGGAAAACTCGGACTCAAGCATGTGTAAAGGCCTCTCAGCAGCAGGAGCTTGCTGAAGATCCGGTGATTGGAATTCAGGAAACGAGACTTTGCTCTGGTCACAGGACATACTTTCTAAATTGGAAATTTCTTCTTCCATTCCGTCAGCTTTGGGAGGCAGGTCTGAGCCTGTGACCTCTGATTTTTCAACGTGATTACCTAATTGAAGGAAATTCAGATGAAGTTTAATACTGGTTGAACCATTCTCAGAATTGCCCACCGAGTTTCGGAGGGAAGCGATCTTCACCTGTCTCCTGATGTACCTCTTGAAAATATCAGGTTTGAGTAGCTTTCGTATTTTCAAAGATTTTTTGTTTATTGGTCGTATTGGTTGATTGAGTTGATTCGAGTCTTTAATTTCAGGTGGATTCACTTGAGGTGAATATTTGTACGATTAACCCCATAGCTGAAGATCATAGCTCAAAACTTTGACGCAAGAGTTAATGAATGAAGCGTAGAAGCAGTAATTTTCTTAAGCTCAAAATTTTCGGTAATTTAAGTAAAACATGGTACTCTCATGTACTCTGTGTCTTTTTGTTCATTCACTATCGTTGTCTTTGGCAGGCGGAAGATATTTAAGCATATTTCAACTAGATAGAGGTAACAACAGCTCTCTGGCGACTGATATTCGATTTCCTATTCTCCACTAGACTAATTACAGAGCAACAATAAAAATATATATCTCTCCTTAACTATCTACATAAAATATAATCTGTTGTAGAGTAGCTAACTCACTTTGGATATCCTCAACATCGAAAAATACATAAATCATATTCTAAACGCTTTCTGCTCGATTCATCCCTCCTACGAATCAATGCGGAGTATCTTCAAAGCAACATCTTCTGCATACGCTCATATAGCATTTTTGGCACATATACATAGTCTTCGCACTCTTCTTTGGCAATCCTCGCGTACAAATTGAGCAAATATTGGGGTCTTCGATCTTCACAGGTGGTTTGTATTTTTCAACCATTCTCATAATCGGCCTGCCCCCGGTTTTGAGCTGCCGAACAAGATGAGCCGCCAATTCCGTGTTACCGAATAAATATTGGATCACTTCCAATCGGAAATCTTTCTGATGCAGTACTTCTCCCATCCCTTTCTCCTGCTGCTTTACCATATACAAAATATAACTGTTTATCATCGCAACCTCGAGAAGGAAATAGAAGAACCCTATCCGAGCCCCTAAATTCGCATTTCGGGGTGTATTAGTATATCTCAGCATCATTTCGTCATACTTGGTCACGCCGTTCACATTCGCGTTATAATCTGCTATCATTGCCTCCACGGGCCAATTTTTTGCTTCGAAGCGATCGAATATACTTTCCGCTTTTGAAGGACTATGCACGGTAGACAAAATATATGCAGTTCCTTTCTCAACCTTCCAAACCCCAACTGTAAAGTTACTGAAGCTGTATTTCCTGCAAGTATACTCTTGGAGTTCTGCTATTTTTTTGCTAACGATGACTGGGAGTTCAAGTCGTTCTATATCTATTTTCCCACAGGCTTTAATTCCCTTGTTGAGGAGCCGAGTGAAAAGCTCGCTAGTGGAGTACTCTGAACCCATGTAGACTGAATAGTGGCTTTCTTCGAAAGGAGATAGCAGTTCCATGATAACTTCAGTACGAGAGGTCACATAATTAGCGTCCTCTTTGACATTCCGGAGCTGACAGCTCATAACGAACCCCGTACTCGCTTCGACAGCCATGTAAGCTTTCGTTCGATTTACCACTGGTATTTTTTTCGGTTTGTTCGCTTTCAAGTTATTTCGACCGCAAAAAATCGCTGTGGAGCAGCCGAGAGTAAGGTTTTTTGAGGATTGATAATGTTTCCTTGAGTTTTCGAGAATCATTGCTAGGAACTGATTGATGACCGCATCTTCTTCAGTTGGCCCTGTCTCATCGCCTAGTAGCCCAGGGAAACATTTGTAAATCTGGATAAATCGTTCTCTTGACATGAGCTTTCGGATGGAGAATTTCTCCTCTGCTGGGTCCACTGTCCAATAGTCTCGGAGCTGTGTTTTCATTTCGATTCCCATGAAATAAACCAGACCAATCCACTGCTTCATTTCGCTTTCAGTTATCGTAGTCCATCTTCTATGATGCGATTTTTTGTTAAATTCCGGATGGGGCTGAGAATTCAGTTCTTTGATGAGGCAGTTCATCCAAAATGAATCTAAAATAGTGCAAAAGGCTTTCGCGGCATCTGTCTTGGGGTAAGCATCTTTAGAATGAGACGCTGAAGGATGTGCTCGCGACATGGCTGGCCTGACGCTCGATTGTTTTGGTTTCAATTCGGTTCTGGGCAGGTATTCGTCTGGGCTATCTCGCCGTTTCAAAGGTTTTTCTGGTCGGTTGCTGCTGTGTAAATTCTGATCGTTTTTTCTCAACTCTTGTGAGGGAAACTCTTCTTGGATGCTGCTTTCATTCCAGAGACCGTCTTCCAAGAAGATGGTAACGTCTTCTTCCATCTTTACCAGATCAGCAGATCCATAGTAGGGAATGTTGATCCTTGCCGCACTATAAGATTCTTTTGGCTGATTCCTATTGATAATAATAATTATTAGTTTTCTCCATTAAATTTAAATGAGAATTAATTAAAGAAGATTATTGTTGAGTGTTGGATGGGAAAATATTATTTTTACGCGTTTTCATTCATCGCTTGATAATCCCGAGATCCATTGCTACCCTCCTCTATTCTTGGTAGCGCAGAGAAATTCTCATATGTCTTCCTCGCCTTTAATTGATTGTTCTCGGCTCGAATATCACCACCCGTTCCTGCAGCAAGCCTTTCTTTATTATTCGAAAAATCATGAGTTTTCTTTTTGATCGCAAAGTCTTGATCCTCTCGCATTCTTGCATTGTCGGCAATGTTACCGAAAGAGGATGGCATCGAGCCAAGGTTCCCCGGTTGCCTTTCTGTTTGTTGCAGGATTTGAGATTGAAAAGCTGAGGTTCCAGGGACCCACAACTGATCTTTTGGGGTGTAGTAATCATCTTCATATCCATAAATCTTATTAATCAAACTTGAAGGGCTTGACGCTTCTTCTTCTCGATTAGGAAGGCCGTCATCAGCATAGTTCAGAGTTCCCCGCAGGGAAGAAACTTCCGGCTGCCGGTTCCCGTAATTTTTGGAAATGTTGGGTTTGGGTTCCTTTCTTATCTTCCGAGAGCCCCTGTTTATTAACTTGCTGAGGCCGTGGGCGTCCTCCGATCCGGTTGGGCTAAATTGAGGATCACTAAATGAGTCTTTGTCCTCTTCTTCCCGGTCGAAGCGAATGAATGGGTTTTGACCCTCCATTAATTTCCCCGTCTTAATTAATATTATCAAAACTCTAGAAATTGGGATGCACTATTATGATTCCCGGACAAAAATATAATAGTATTTAATTGAAATATATGCTTAGTTATGCTTGGATTCAAAAATTGGAAGAAACAGGAGAGATGATGATGAGTAATGCTTGTGTGACTATCCTCTTTTAAGTAAAAACCGCAGCGAATAGTGAAGTCTAAGCGACACTAGATAGTTTGATTGGCGACCTGCTGATATGCTCTTTAAGAATAGAAGATTTCATTTAAGGAAATCATTCTGTAAGCCAGAGAGTTCTCCCTGAGCTCGAAATATTAGAATGTAGAAATATTATGTCAGTGACTTGAATAACTTATAATCGTCTTTTTGAGAAAACTCTTAACTACCATGTTGAATATGAGGGTAGAGCCATCCCGCCACGCCTATTAAAATTCCGCTTAGAAAAGTATGAACGCTTTCAGATTACCCATTGAAGGGGGAATATATTTGACGGCGACGAGTCACTTGCGGAGGGATGAATCTCATCTAATTGGCGGGCTGAGCGATATAAAATTTCATCCTTGCCCACTCGTACATTTCTCTTGTCTTTGCTTTTATCCACAGTTCATATTTGAAAAATCTGATTTCGTAGGGTCCATTCTTAGCAACAAACAATTCTTTGCATAAAATGTCCAACAACTCTTGAAATCAATACCACCCTAGACAATTCTTCAGCACTACAATTGCGTTTGTCGTAACCTTAATTCATTTTAATTCTAGCACAAGCCAATATATGAAACTGAGTTAAAACGAGGTACAAATCATATTCAAAATACAAGAAATATTCAATAGCGAGAGTAAAGTAGTATTACAACACTAGTCAAATCCCCCTTGCACATTATCTATCTCTTCACTACTGGGAATCTGTGCGCTTCTGACATCAACCGATGATAATCATAGCAACCGACAATACATATCGGAATTTGACAGGTCTGGCACTTGTATTTCGTTCGAACTCTTTTTATTTTCGGAATCGAGCAAATTCTGCAAATCACACACTTCCCGCTGGCAACAATCGAACACCTCCCTAGCCGACTCAAATTTTGGATTTTTTCCAAGCGCGCAAAGTCCTCCATCGTCTTTTTCGCGAACTCCAAAGGCTTCTTCTGGTCTTCATGCAATTTTTCAATTACTTTGAATCGGTACTCTCTCAGTGAGAGCGCAACCTCCTCAGGCAGGGACTGTGTATACATTATATAACTGTTGACCATCGCGACTTCCAGCATGAAGTAAAGCGCGATGAGATTTGGCTTTTGACTTCCCAATATATACGAGTTCGAGAACTCCAGCATCTTCTTATCAAATAAGGTTCCATTCCCCATATGCAGCCCATACCCGCTGACCATCTCATTGAGCGTGAGATTCTCCTCAGACACCGTCCATGGACTTTTGGACTTTTGTGAGTCACTTGGTTTTGGATAGTGTATCGTTGAAAGCAAGCATATAATCTCCTTCTCGTCTTTCCATAGACCAAGGGTCTGCCTATCGAACACGTATTGTCTCGATACCATAGCAGGCAGAGCGTTCAACTCAAATTTTAAAGCTTTTGGGGCCTCTATATCTTGATACGAGATTTTCCCACAAGCTTTTATGCTCATTTCCAATAGTCGTGAAAATAATCGGTTCGATGTGTAATCCCCACCGATAAAAACCTCATAGCTTTTATCTTTGAACGGGGATAGTAATTTACAGGCCGTATCGACGATCATCAGCGCGTCTTCGACCTCCTCCCCCAGCTCACAGTTCAAGATATAGCCTGTTTTCGCGTCCATGACGAGATATGCTTTCATCCGACTGCTTCTCACTGGGTCTTTGGACAGCGGTTTGATTACCGTAGTTGATGAGTCAAAAACCAATACTTTCGAATCTTTCCATTGTTCTCGTGAATTTTGAAGGATCAGGTCACAGAAGAGCGTTACCAAAGGGTCCAGAGCAAATTCACAGGGGGTATCCTCAGGCTCGAGGTCTGGCTTACTTCCCTCTTCAAAACACGAAATTATCTGCTCATATCTCTCTCTCGACAAAAATTTATGAAGGAGCGTCAATTCCGGTGCTTCTTCGCCTTCTTCTTTCCTCCAGTAGGCTTTCCAACTGACTTTAGGCAACATTCCCATGAGGTACACCACCCCGACGAACTCTTTCACATCAGCCTCAGTCGTTTCTCTCCATTTTCGAGAATACGCGTTCTTCACATGCTCGGGAATTAATGTTTCTCGCCAGTTTATATAGTCAGTGAGATGCTTTATTAAACTTGTGTCAAAGATGAGGTTAAAAAAGCTTTCTATTCCGAGTCCACTTGGGCCTGCAGATTCTTTGCCCTCGTTTTTTATTGGTGGTTCGGCAGTTTTATGAGTTTTCGGCTGGTCTCCTCTGTCTTCGGTTTCCATCTCTGGCTGGTCATGTTCATTAGCCGAGTCACTTATCTCATCATCTAAATTATCTTCGTCTTCATCCAGAACATCTTCTCTGGTTCCTGGACAGTCTTCATCCTTTTTTACCCTCTTCCCTGTCCTACTCTCTGATCCGCGGCTATGAACTCCTAAGGCTCCGTGCAAGGGAAGCGCGAATTCCTTGGCTCTCTTCTTCGGCATTCCCTTGGGCCTAGAAAATGGTTTAGATCAAGGAACCGAAAATCAAAGAAAAATCCTAATTTTTTGAGCTTATTGAAAATATTGAGAATCCTAAATTTACAAATTAAGATGGACAATCTTGGGTCTAGCCCTCGGAGGTTTTTTGAAATAGGATTCATCATCGTCTTCTAATTGGTCACTGATAGTTTCAGGATTTCTTTTTCTGACGAGTTTGCTCTTTTTGGAGGTTAGAGACCCTGATGTTTGTTGGGTAGATTGTTTTTTCTGGATCTTCTTGGAAGTTCCATTTAAATTGGATGAAATTTTTGGAGAATCTGGGATAGAATCAAATTCAGGGAACGAAAGGGAGAGTCCATCTTCCTCGTTGTCAAGAAAATCTGTGGGAATAAGGCGAATCTTGATTTAGAAGATAGTAGTTACCTCTTTCCATGTTAAAGTCCGTGAATTAAATTAAACGTTATAGAAATGAGGAGAATTCAATTTAATTTATGAAAGTGTGGGGCCAACCATATAATAATTTGAAGAATTTTACTTTTACTCTTTTTGACAAAATGTATTCTGTAATTTCTCATTGATCCAGACTGTCACTAGATAAAGAAAAACATGGATTTGCCCAATTTTGCTTCTCTTGAAGGGTTCGAAAGTTTTTTTCAAAAAATATTTGAGTTACAAGAAAATAACAGGGAGCATAGCCACACTGATGGAAAGAATTTTTGTATGTTATGGAAAACGTGACGTCAAATCATAAAGTCATTCAGGCGATGTATTAAAACACCAACAACTTGGGATTCTTGGGCTTATTCCCCTCATTAGTCCCCCATGAAATCCTTTTTTATAGAAATTAGGTAAGAGTTTATAGATCCTGCTATTTACAAGAGAATTCCATACCATGTGAGAGGATTTCCAGCTTATGTTTCAAATAGGTACCTGAGTTTGGAAGAATGATTGAATGAATTCGCCATACAAAGCGAATTTAATTTCGAACTCAAAGTTTGATTAAATTGGTTCTTTCGAATCTTTGTTCCGTTTTCCGTGCATATATGATTTAAATCATAATAAAATAAAATCGAACACAATGAATCCGCTTCTGTTGATTCCTATTAGCCTCTTTCATCTCTTCTTCGAAACCAGAGCCTTCTGGCTTCTGGTCTTATTCGTCGCCTGCGTGATACTACGCTTCATCCACAGAGTCTTCGTGAAACCTTGGCTTCTCGTCAGACATTACAAATCTCAAGGCATTAAAACCTGCTTCTTCCCAGGGCTCAACCCGATCAACACTGGGGACGCTCTCGCATTGAAACACGGCAACTGTCTCTATCCTTGGATAGAATTCGTTAACAAGAACCCAGACGCGCCTGCTTTTTTGACTAATTTGGGGCCTTTTGTTCATTTACAGCTCGTCGACCCGAATCACATTAAAGAATTCTTCAATAAAGAGTTCGAATGTTACAAAAAAGGCATAGTTTTCAAGGTGATTAAGCTCGCTTTCGACGACGCCATCACCGTAAACGAGAACTACAATGTTTGGAAAGCAAGACGTCGGATCTACTCCCAAGCGTTCCATTTCGAGTTCCTTAGAGACAATTTATCAAGCATCGAAGACGTCACCATCAGATTTTGCAATGATATCCACCCTTCGAAGCTAGACACGTTAGATATTTTCAAAGCCTCCAAACACCTAACTGGCGTGATCTCCGGCTCCGTGTTCTTTGGAGAGGATATGTCGAATGTGACTCTCGAAGGCGAATCAGTCATCGATTACCTTTCAGACTTCTGCGAAACCGCGTTATCGCTGTTTAAATCCCCGCTAATTTTTGCACTGGGACCGAAAATCGTTTATAAAAAGCTTACCGCCTCTCATCGCGAAATGCTGAGGAAGAAGCGCGTCTTCCGAGAGTTCGCGAAAAAAATCATCGAAAAGAAAGAGCAAGAGATGAGCGAGGGAATGAAGTCTTGTGCTGGTAGCCGAGCCAATCTGTTAGAGATATTTATCAAAGCAAAAAAAGAAGATCCGGAGACTAGACTCGATAATGAGTCTATTGCAAGCGAGTTTATGATTTTCTTCTTCGGAGGCGTTGACACTACTGCACAGTTGATCTCGCATTCGTGTTATTTCATCGCGAAATATCCTGAGATTACGAAAAGGCTGAGAGAGGAGATACGCGGAGTTTGGAGTGTGGGAAAACCCTTGACCATGGAAGTGGTCAATAAACTAGAATATCTAAATGCGTTTATCAAAGAAGTTAATAGATATGTCGCTATTTCGTTCATCACGGCTGAGCGCGTTGCGAGGAAGGATCATAACATATTGGGGATTAAAATTAAGAAGGGGACAACTGTAGCTGGTGGGTTCAAAGCATTGTCGTCCCATCCGAAATATTATAAGAACGCGCATGAGTTTGACCCTGATAGATTCTTGAGAAAAGATCCTGAAGAAAAGTTTAACACTGAGCCGTTTGTGTACCTGCCATTCTCGTCGGGGAGGAGAAACTGCATTGGCCAGCACCTCGCGATTCTAGAAGCGAAAGTAGCTCTCGTGCACCTATTGATGAGGTATGTGATGAGTCTGCCGAAGAATTATCAATATCAGCTGCATATTGATATTGGGTTCTTGATTCCAATGCAGCCACTGAAGTTGAAGCTTAAGCCTCTTATGTAAGTAAAGGAATGTTCATTCAGATTTTATGTTAAGATGTGCATTGTATTGTGCATGCGTAAGAATAATACCTGAATGGTCGATTTATTAAGAAGAATTGTTAATCACCTTTACAAATAATGCTGAGTTGTTGGCCAGCTAGGAATAGAATTAATTCGAGAATTATTGGCTGATGTCACATACTTGATATCGTAAACGCGAAAAAAAATTTACTTTGAAATCATTGTAGTGAAAATATAATGAAAGTGCGATAAATAACACTTTCAGAAAAATTTAGAGTTCCAATGTGTTGGTAATCAAAGTGAAGCTGTTCTAAGTACTTTGAATAAGTTTTGAGCCAGAAAAAGAACATCCAAATGCGAACCTATGTCGAGCTTTGTACAGACTATTTCCATGACTGGAAGAAACATCCAGTTTGATCGGATTTCAAAACCTCGAGAAAAAAAGGCTCTCCATATAAATAAATCCAATCCAATAACGTGTGATTGTTCTAATCTGGAGATTTAGCTTTCAATGAAGTTCACTATTGTTTGTTGCCATTCAGAACTCTAGCCGATTTCTTTGTTTATTAGCTTCGTATAAGAGTTATAATTGCTTCGACCGAGAGAATAAACTCACCATACACCGCGCTCGGCCAATTTCGCCTCCAAAAAATCAGGTTTCGTATATTCGTTATCAAATCACGAGCTTTCAAAAAGAAAAAGAGAGAGCTTTATAAAAAGAATGACTCTCTTTATTAGAACTCTTTTTTTCGAAATTAATCTAAGCCATGGGGTTTTGTTCCGTTAAAATCAGATACCCCTAATTAATTAAAGGCTTCTAAAATTCATTAATATTTAATTTAAGATAAGCACTCTGTTAAATATTACTAAAAAAGCATACTCGAAAAGCATTTTTTGACCAAAATCATTGCGTACCATCAACAACTTTTTCCCTAATAAAAAAAAGAATAAGACTTAAGAGCCTGAGACACCTTTAGTTGTGTGGATATTGAAGTTATGTGCCTCTCTTTTGTTTTCAAATTCTGACAGCAACCATTGTCTCTTCGCAGGATACAAAATTGGACAGGGCTTTTGCTTAAATTGAGAACAATACAGCTCTTATCAAATTAATTTCGGGTTCTTCGAAATCAAGTTTAAATTTATTTTGGAAATTTTATTTTTGATAGCAATGGTGCAAAAAAATAGTTTAGTATTTTTCAAATCAGTACAGTGTACTTAATTCCAGCAAACTTTAAGTAACGTGGAATGCTTCTTTTTATAACAATTTTGCTCAAATTTGATTAATTTGGATTCTACCAAAAAAAGAAGGAAAATATGAGAGAGTTTTTACAAAAAAGGAGGTTCAAAGCTGGCTTGCTTCTTGGAAATTATGTGCTTTGTTTGATCATGTACATTTTCACTGACTTGTTCACCACGGAATTGATACTCACGTGGGGAGCTTTCGTATGTATTATGCAATGTGGATTTTACATGGACAGTCGAGCAAAAGATTACTCGACTCGAATCACAAGTGTCTGTCTAGGCATGATGTTGCCAGTCACTGCTGCTATAGACCCAAAGAGTCTCTACATTGTGGAGTGTTTCATTATTCCTGCTCTTTGTTCTCTTTATATTCTCGGAGAAGCGGAACACATTGATTTCACTTTCTGGGGAGTGAGTGTGGTATCTTGGGCAGTCTGCTGGATGCTTAACAGTGAAGTATTTTGTGCTGATCTCGAGAATGAAAAGAGAAGTTGTCCAAGAGCATATGGTTTGGTAATTCAACTCTTTGTGAGTGGAATTATGAGTTTTAACCAACATCGCCATGCAAAACATATAAACTCTCTTATCCAACAACAAAAAGAAGATCGATTGGTGATCGAAGCTCATCTCAAAACTCAAGAGAAGCTGAATGCAGAGCTTAAAAAGACTATGGAAATGAATGACAATTTTCTAATGGCTTTTTCACATGAGCTCAAGAATCCTCTTAATGCTCTCCTTGGGAGTATCGAACTCGCTCTTGATGAGATCGTCTGTGAGGAAGTGAGATTCTTGCTCACCAACGCTCAGATGAGCGGCCGAATGCTCCTTCATCTCCTTACTAATATCCTGGATTCTGGAAAGATACAGCTGAATAAACTTGATGTGAATCCACAAGCGGGAAATTTTATTGCTTACCTGGAAAACTTTTGGCACACAGCATCGATGCTCATCAAGCCCAAAGGACTTCATGGTTTCCTTTCCATTGGAAAGAATTTCCCAACTCGAGTGCTTTTTGACTCTCATAGAATTTCACAAATCCTATTGAATTTGTTAAGCAACTCACTCAAGTTCACTGAGAAAGGACAAATAAGAATTAATTGTAGCTTTGAAAAAGGAAATGAGCTTCTGCTTCAACAATTCGAGTCCAAATTTCTTCCTGGACTAACATCTACTGAAGATGAGGAGATGTTTCAAGGAGATAAGAATAATCCAAGAAATACGATTGAGAAGAGAAATCCATTGAACTTAACTATTCTTCCTCAGGTCCAGCAGCTGACGATAACCACTGACGATACAAAAGACAATGAAAAATTCCAACTTGATTTACAACGAAAAGTTTTCCCTCCAAGTTTCTTCAAGAGACAAAACAAATCGAAAGAAGGCTATCTTAGAATCGAGATCGTAGATACTGGATGTGGAATGAACCCCCAACAAGTGAGCCGATTGTTTCAGAAATTTTCTCAAGTGAACGAAAATACGACAAAAAGGCAAATAGGCACTGGATTAGGTCTATGGATAACGAAAGAACTTTGTGAAATGATGAAAGGAGATATTAAGGTGTCAAGCATAGAAGAAGTGGGAACCTCTTTTGTATTTTTGATAAAGACTCAGTCTTTCCCAGATGAAGTTCCGAAGAGCTACTCTAAGAAGTTTACTAACGTTAATGCACACTTGAATTTTGATTATGAAGTTTCTTCTTCTTCATTTTCTGAACAAGGAAGAGAAGATTCTGTCCAGAACCGCTCATCTTCTATGGACTTCAAGCGACTCAGGCCCATAACTTTCACCACCACTACCCAGAAGAAGGCTCTTATTGCTGAAGATCTCAGTTACAATCAAGAAATCTACAAACGCATGCTCAAAAAAGAAGGGATTGAAGTCATCATTGCCAATGATGGTGCCGAGGCTGTCAAAGTATTCAAAGGATCACCCCCACGTTCATTCCAATTCCTATTATTCGATTTGAACATGCCTAATCTTGATGGAATCTCAGCAAGTAAGGAGATTCGAGAGTTTGAGACTGCGAGGGGACTGAAAAGCACGCCTATAATAATTGCAACAGGACATTGCTCACAAGAGACGAGACAAGTGTGCTTGGATCGTCAAGGGTCTGTGAGAGCATTCGATGTGATGATAAAGCCAGTAATGCAAGCAAATTTGGCTAAAATTTGTGAACTGACCAAGAAATAAATTGTTCTAAAACTCTTTGGGTAGATAGCATCGTCAAGAACTAGATATAATAAACAGATAGATTTTTAAGACGATAGGTAATTATTTTTCAACTTCGTATTTTCAATTTTCTCACTTTGAAGATTATTTTTAATCTCAATAGACTTTGAAGTTGAAGCTTAAGTCATGTATACTTAAGGAGATTTTTATCTTTAGGAAACTTTTTTAAAACAAAAAACCAAAATGAGCCAGATCCGATATGCTTTTGTTTCTTTCTTTGGACCCTAGTTGAATCATAGCATTTCCAAATACTCATACTAGAGGCCAGTGCCACCTCCAAGCAGTGACGTTCAATGTGATAAATATGGATATTTTCTAGAAACTAATAATTTTTGTTCTCACAGCCATAGCAATGATGAGGACCATTAGGAACCCAACATAAAAATTTGTATCATATCCCATCAAAGTTGTTGAAGAGTGTAGAAATTTAATAAGCGTCTTCATAATTATATAAAGAATTGCGGAACGCAATTTTTGACAAGTATTATGTTTTGAGGATTTAATAAAACCACAATAAATAAATTAAGACAATCCTCTTTTGAATCACACTGAAACTGGCTCTAAGTACTTCGAATCCGCTTGGAGTCATTTCCCCGAAGATTACAATGAAATTATACAGGCTCTGGCTTTGTTCCATACGCTATCATTAAGAGGGATACTTGTTTATTTGGAACAAAACCTTAAAGGTAAGAGAAACTTTCGTTAAAATTTTTCTTATGATTCGATAAATGTTCAATTTTACTAGCTTAGAAAATTTTGGGTTCTTGTCAATTTCTTCAATATGAGTAATAAATATACATTAATGCGTATCTGAGCAATTGAAAAGGATTTTATATTACTTCGAACAGAAAGCTTAGTGATCTTATAAATGCCTCATAGCATCACTATTATTGATCCATGAAATCAACTTTAGTTAATTTGCTATCAAATCACAAAGAACTAGCCAGAACAAATGTGACAGCTTTCAATCAGTCTTTTAATTGTAAGAACTATCGATAGTTCCTATAAACCTAATTTGCAGCTTAACCTTATTTTATATAATCAGGTGCACTGTAAGAACTGTGCAGCCTAAGTTTATCTCAATTTTTTTTTAATAGAATAAAAAAGCACTTGGGTTTTGAGATTTACGAAAGTAAACCCATAGCCCAAATTTATTCAGGGCTTCTAAAATTAATATTTATGACGAGGCAACAATCTGCTAATCGCTATATAAAAGAATATGCCCACTTAATTTTAGAAAGAATTAATCTCATGAACCAAACTACGTGATAATAAAAAGCCTTTTTCTTCAGAAAATAGGGAGTCCAAGTCCTTCTGCTTGAACGGTCCACAGTTATGTGAGCGCTCAATTTAAAGTATAGGAGTGTTTGATTTTAAAGGTCAGTCTTTGTACCTGCGCTTCGTTGGCATGTGACAAGGTAAGAGAGCTTTTGACTATTGATAAAACATGGATTTCGTTTAATTAGCTTCCATGGTCTTCGAGATCGATTTAAAATTTATTTAGAAGGATTTCAATTTGATAGTCAAACTGCAAAAAAATAATTTGAAATTTTCACTTTCAAGGCAGTGCTACAGAATTTAATCGTCCGAAATCGAATCATTATATTTATGAATTTATATTTTACAAAAAACGTACCTATGTCAGAGTTTTTACAAAAGAAGCGGTTCAAAGCTGGCCTGCTTTGTGGAAATTATCTCTTCTACGTGATAATCTACATATTCACGGACTTTCTCTCCAAGGAACTGGTAATTACATGGGGAGCTTTTATAGGCGCTATGGAATTCGGGTTTTACTTAGACACTCCGACCAAAGATTACTCGACTCGAATCACAAGTGTCTGTCTAGGCATGATGTTGCCAGTCACTGCTGCTATAGACCCAAAGAGTCTCTACATTGTGGAGTGTTTCATTATTCCTGCTCTTTGTTCTCTTTATATTCTCGGAGAAGCGGAACACATTGATTTCACTTTCTGGGGAGTGAGTGTGGTATCTTGGGCAGTCTGCTGGATGCTTAACAGTGAAGTATTTTGTGCTGATCTCGAGAATGAAAAGAGAAGTTGTCCAAGAGCATATGGTTTGGTAATTCAACTCTTTGTGAGTGGAATTATGAGTTTTAACCAACATCGCCATGCAAAACATATAAACTCTCTTATCCAACAACAAAAAGAAGATCGATTGGTGATCGAAGCTCATCTCAAAACTCAAGAGAAGCTGAATGCAGAGCTTAAAAAGACTATGGAAATGAATGACAATTTTCTAATGGCTTTTTCACATGAGCTCAAGAATCCTCTTAATGCTCTCCTTGGGAGTATCGAACTCGCTCTTGATGAGATCGTCTGTGAGGAAGTGAGATTCTTGCTCACCAACGCTCAGATGAGCGGCCGAATGCTCCTTCATCTCCTTACTAATATCCTGGATTCTGGAAAGATACAGCTGAATAAACTTGATGTGAATCCACAAGCGGGAAATTTTATTGCTTACCTGGAAAACTTTTGGCACACAGCATCGATGCTCATCAAGCCCAAAGGACTTCATGGTTTCCTTTCCATTGGAAAGAATTTCCCAACTCGAGTGCTTTTTGACTCTCATAGAATTTCACAAATCCTATTGAATTTGTTAAGCAACTCACTCAAGTTCACTGAGAAAGGACAAATAAGAATTAATTGTAGCTTTGAAAAAGGAAATGAGCTTCTGCTTCAACAATTCGAGTCCAAATTTCTTCCTGGACTAACATCTACTGAAGATGAGGAGATGTTTCAAGGAGATAAGAATAATCCAAGAAATACGATTGAGAAGAGAAATCCATTGAACTTAACTATTCTTCCTCAGGTCCAGCAGCTGACGATAACCACTGACGATACAAAAGACAATGAAAAATTCCAACTTGATTTACAACGAAAAGTTTTCCCTCCAAGTTTCTTCAAGAGACAAAACAAATCGAAAGAAGGCTATCTTAGAATCGAGATCGTAGATACTGGATGTGGAATGAACCCCCAACAAGTGAGCCGATTGTTTCAGAAATTTTCTCAAGTGAACGAAAATACGACAAAAAGGCAAATAGGCACTGGATTAGGTCTATGGATAACGAAAGAACTTTGTGAAATGATGAAAGGAGATATTAAGGTGTCAAGCATAGAAGAAGTGGGAACCTCTTTTGTATTTTTGATAAAGACTCAGTCTTTCCCAGATGAAGTTCCGAAGAGCTACTCTAAGAAGTTTACTAACGTTAATGCACACTTGAATTTTGATTATGAAGTTTCTTCTTCTTCATTTTCTGAACAAGGAAGAGAAGATTCTGTCCAGAACCGCTCATCTTCTATGGACTTCAAGCGACTCAGGCCCATAACTTTCACCACCACTACCCAGAAGAAGGCTCTTATTGCTGAAGATCTCAGTTACAATCAAGAAATCTACAAACGCATGCTCAAAAAAGAAGGGATTGAAGTCATCATTGCCAATGATGGTGCCGAGGCTGTCAAAGTATTCAAAGGATCACCCCCACGTTCATTCCAATTCCTATTATTCGATTTGAACATGCCTAATCTTGATGGAATCTCAGCAAGTAAGGAGATTCGAGAGTTTGAGACTGCGAGGGGACTGAAAAGCACGCCTATAATAATTGCAACAGGACATTGCTCACAAGAGACGAGACAAGTGTGCTTGGATCGTCAAGGGTCTGTGAGAGCATTCGATGTGATGATAAAGCCGTTAACGCAAGCAAACTTGGCTAAAATTTGTGAATTAACTAGAAAATAAAGTGCTCATAGGATGTTATAATGCTTAGTGTCACTTTTCTTGTCGTATATGATTTCTCAAGGACATAATAGTATAATCTACGCTTCTTCTATTGAGGTAGCATGTATATTTACGGTACATAATTCTGAGAAATTTGTCATATATCATTTAGAGTTCTTTACACAGGTAATTTACGAGAATTTCTTTTTATAGGTTGATTTTAAAAATAGCAAATCAACTTCTCAATTATCAATTCATTTCAAGAAAAATAAAAATAAGATAACGTAAAAAATAAAAAAAAAGGAAATCAATTATCTGTCAATCTTTTAATGATTAAGTGACATCCAATCCAATCATTTATAATTACTATTAAAGCGTCTTCTTCAAATTTGAGACTTCATATTAATAAGATATCTTCCTTCGGGAGTTTTTCTATTTGCGAGACTTCCTGGCGAAAACTCGGGCTCATCTGTAATGACAATTTGGGTAATTTCCCTTGGAGAACTTAGGTTGGCAAATCGAGAACTTCTCTTCCTCTCTCTATGGCTTCCAAGTTGTATCGATTGTCCAGGGCTATTTTCAATCCTTAATATGCTATCTGTCTCAATACAAAAAGGTCGAATCGTATCAATGCTTTCTTGTTTTACAATTCCCATTGTGTTTTGTCTTGATTTATTTTGAGGTGTTTTACTAACTGCTAAGTCTTGACTCCTAATTTCAATAAGCAAGATTAGTTTTAGGACAATAAAAATAATTAGATAATTACTGATAAGGTCTTTCTACAATCATCCCATTTCTTCTACGGTTTTTCTTGAATTTTATTTCATCTTTCTGATCATGGTATTCTCTGAGAGCTCTCAGGGTCATTTTAAGAAGTTTCTTCGTTCTCACTGCATCCTTTAATTTTTCAATAATCTCCTTGATTTTGTCCAGGTAAAGTTTTCCCACATGAATGAGGATAAAGCTTCCAGCAGCGCAAGCTACCATCAAAGTAATAATTTCGCAAGCAAGGCTTAATTTTGCATCTGGATAGCAGAACTTAAAAGTAATAACCAATAATGAAAGCCTGTAAGCGTGAACGCAGTACCTCTCTGCGTCAAATAATACTTTTTCTTTGTAAGGTGGCCTCTTAACAAGAAGTTCGTAGTAAATTTGCACCAATCCAAGGAAAATCAGCAGCTTAGCATTTGTCGGCAAATTCAAAATAGAGTCCAGTGTGAACAGAAGCATTTTGAAGTAGATTATGAATATCCCCCAGTAATAAGCTTTTTCGGTGTATCTGCTGTAAAGATGACCAAAAACGATACAAAGGTTTTCAGATTTCACAAGAGCCTTTCGTTTCTTGTAAAGCACGAGGAAAATGGTAAGTGGAACAGCGAGACCCCAGAAAATAATAGCTGGAATAACAGCAACATTTCTGAAATGATTATACTCGGGCGTATGGCATTGAACCGTGTTTGGCAGTTTGACGTACTTAGTGTCCACGTAAGGATCTAGTTTTGAGCAGCTCAGGTAATTTGAGAGCGAGCCAATGATGCTTGGTTGCTCTAAGAGAGTGAGAACAATTGCAACTGTCCCGAGTCTCACTGCGGCTTTTACTTTAGGCTCTCGCCCTCGGAGGATGATCATTCTAATAATCTCGAAAATGAGGACAGCGATAAATTTGACGATGGGAGAGAAAACGTAGAGGAGGATTTCTAACTGTAATTCTTCGAGAGGAGAAGAAGTCCTTGCGTATAGTAAACATTTTAGGGATTCAAAAACTTGTCTGTTGGGGTTGGCCACAGTTTCAGGTGCGTCTAAGACTCCGGAAATAGATCCTAATCCCAATGTCGCGAATATTGAAAAAATCTGTGTGTAAGAGGAGTAAATAACCAGAAAATCTCCTGGCCTCAGCTGTTCTTCTCCAGATTCCTCAGCGCTTTCAGCAAGAGATTGCAAGTCAGTTTTGACTACAGTAACTTTTCTCTTCAATTTCGTATGACGTTTCTTATTTCTTTTGAAAGAGCATACCACAAGATAAATTTGATAGAGGACACCTCCTATCAAATAAAAGATCGCCAGGGTGTAAAAGCTTTCACTTGTGTTACACTTTCCACAGTTGCCTTTACTATCCGTAATATATTCATTCTCATAATCACACTGCAGACAGAGAGGCCCTGTGTATCCTTCTCTGCAGGTGTTATTGAGACCTCCAAGGCATCTCTCTCCATCATTATCATCACAAGATAAAATCAACAAGGAAGAGGTATTTTGACTCCTGTAGTATCCCTTTTGAATGAAGATATTCCCACCTCCTCTACACTCCGCACCGGCAGGGCAGTCATTACAAGTTAGATCACTTGGACTCAAAGAATATTTGCCTTGAGGACACATGACACAACGACCAGTCGCAGTTTGATTAAGTTCACCAGGAAGACACTCTCTCAATCTCAGGCTAAACTGCTGGAACTGAGTATAAACACTTGATTGGTAAGTCACGTTCACAAGATACTCATCTCCAGCATTTCCTTCTAATATAATACTGGATGCAGTGACCTTACAGATTGAGTTTCTGCAAGATGGGCTGAGGTAAACTTGTTCATCTAAGCTTTTGCTCGCAGGAATGAACACAAGATTAATTATGGGGTTTGTGGATTCATCTTTAACAGTCTGTACTCCAAAGTCGCCGACATATACTAAGGTGAAGGTCAGCTCTAATTGCTCCATGGAATAAGAGGTGACATTTCGGAGCACAGGGTTGGTAGATAGGGTTTCATCATAATTTTCTAGAGCCAGAGGAGTTGAGCTCAAGAGGTCGAAAACTTCAATCTTCAAATTTGTTGGTGAAAAAGCAAAGGAAGTATTAGGATCTACCCCTTGATACAGATTTTGCTGATCAACTAGATGCAATTGGTCAGAATTGGAGTAGAAAACAGGACCAGCAACGCCAGCATTGGTTTCAAGCGCGGAATTGTTTTGCAAGAGCAAGTAAGGTTGGTTGGCAAAAGCTATTCCACCCCGTTTTGAGGCTTGAATGCTGTTGAAGGTATTGTTTATTAGTGAGATATTGACTGTTTGATTTGTCGTGAAGTCGTAAAGGATTCCTCCATTAGTTGCACTAATAATGCTAAAGTTTGTGTTCAAGAAAGAGATTTCTCCAAGAGTTGAATAACTATCGACGCTCTCTAGATCTCTTCTTCTCAGTGATGAGGAAGTTGTGTTGGCGATATTGGCATCAGATTTAGGAAGGTTGACTATGGCACCATTGCCGCTAACAGCAACGTTGGATATTTTGTCAGAATTAATGGAGACTTCAAATAAATTGGAAGTGCCAACTGCTTGGAGAATCCCGCCGTTTTGAGCAGTGATATCACTGAAGGAGGAATTCGTGATGTTAATCACCACTTTTTTGGAGGACTCATTGTTCGCAGTACTAGGATAATTCAGATAGAAAGCGCCTCCGTCTTGGGCAACACTCACTTTATTAACAGAATTGTTCGTGAAGTGGACACCGATTTGTTTTTGGGTGCTGATCCAGGAAAGAATTCCGCCTTCTTGGGCTGTTATGTCCGAGAAATAATTTGTGTCTAATTTTATCGTAACTTCATCTTGGCCATTGGAAGAAGTCGTAGTAGTATATGCGGTGAGGAGAGTAGAAGACGGATTAATAATCGCTCCCGAACAATCGGCTTGAATCGACTGAAAACGATTATTTTCCAATAATAAAATATTCGAATAGAGTGATTCTTGACCATAATAGACGACTGAAGTCTGAGTTCCATTTAATCTTGAGAAATTCGAATTCTTAATAACCACCGAGAAAATTGGAGCATCAGTACTGCTCTGGTTATTACCAATCAATTTGGTATTCGAAGCGATAACCCCTCCTCCATTGCCAACGTTTATCCATGATATGTTGGAGAAAACGGAACTATCAATTGTTAAACTGAAGTTATTCAAGGGTTCTTGGAGGTACTCATCAGAATTGATAGCGATGATAGGCTGATCAAGTTTCAAATTATCAAAATTGCACTGTGTAATTTGAACTAACCATCTTTGGCTGATACTACTGCTACTAGCCTTCGTGTTGCAGTTGATCGTGAATAGCGGATATTGGGATAACGAAATGTTCACTACATTGATACCACTAAAAGAACCGTCGATGCCATCAGCACTAACGATTCTGAAGCTTGAATCAGTAGATAATGTTCCTGTGGCTGAGGCGAGGGCAGTCAAGTTGAAATCTTCAATAGTCAACTTCAAGCCTTGATTTGAATTGGCGTTGATAAAAGTCCCAGGCAGACTTCCTCCTAATGTAAGAGTACTTTTGGATAAGTTGACGTTCGAGTTCACGGTATTCTCAAGAGAGAACAAATACAAAGCTGGGTATGTCGGCAGCAGGTGTTGATTTAGCATGAAAGTCAGATTTTCCAATGTGATATTGGAGTTTGTGTTGTTATTGAAGAAGAAAACACCTCCATTACCACTTACTAAATTATCAGAAATGTTCGAGTCTTTCATCTCAAAATTAATTTGAGAAGAGGCCGTGTAAAAAACGGTTCCATAGGATGCTGTATTATTTGAGAACGAGCACCCCAGGACAGTCACGTCCAAAATGGCGTTTGTGGGGTCTGGAGTAGTCAGCTTCATCAATCCTGCTCCAGCGTGATTAAGACTCAAACTATTTTCGAATTTCGTGTCTTTCAACGTCAAACTTAGGGAAATCAAGTTCAGCGCTCCTTTTGCATCACCGAAGTATAGATTCGAGTAAAATGAGCCCTGAATCGTGAGCGTTGGGACCGAAACCGTCATGATATTACCATCTGACAGTCTTATTTCATTAAAAGAATTATTTTGCATGATAGCATGCGATTGAGTCATAAAAATGGACAAGAACGAGGTTTGAGCAGTTTCAGTGGTATAGCCGATTTCTCTCGAAAGGCTCACGTTTTTAAACGAATTTCCTTGAATTAAGAGATTCCCGACGTCAGTTGTCGAAAAATTTTGTGTGCCAATCGAAATAAAATTAATCGCCTGGGATTTTCCTTGGCTAGAAGTTTGAGAAATATTTTCAAAGGTTGAATTTATGAGAGTGATTTGAGTCTTTATCAGAGCGCAAGTCATGCTAATGAAATCATTCTCAGTCTGTAAATTGAGTCCTTGCATATTTAGTACAGTGATATTGTTGCAACTGTCTGCAATGAAGTAATACGCAGCGATCTTCCTTGAATCTGAAAGCGTGTTGGAATCAAAAAAGAAATTGTCAAGCAGTGAAGACTGGAGCGAGAACATATATCCCAAAATATCGACTTGATAGAGGGTGTTTCCTCCGATAAACGCTCTATTGACAGAGTTACTTGAGATTATTGGGAAATTGACTGAGCAGCTGCCAGTAATGCCTGAAAAAGTGTTGTCAAAGATAGCGATAGAGGCATTGGGGATGTTGAAGTCATCCAAGCCAACAACATAGTCGGAGTCATATACTGTGATATTTTGGAAGGTATTTCCTTTGGCAAACACGAAATGTGCGCAGTTTGAAGGATCATAGAGAGCGGTTTGATTCCTAGCACTGTAAAACAGTGCCCTTGTGATTTCATTTCCCGAGAGCACTGCATTTTCTGCAGCTGGGAAAAAATCAAAATTCTTTGTTGTCGGTAAGTAAACATACCCTTGTGTTTGCGTGTACTGAAAGTAAGTAAAGGTATGGGCATAGATAACATATCCGCCTAGCTGCAGAAGACGAGCATTGTTCTGAGTAATGTTGGTGAATGTGCAGTTTTGAACAATTGATTGCGGATTCGCCGCCCAAACAACGTGAGAAACATCATAAACGTGTATATTTGAGAATTTGGAGTTATAGAGGATGAAGGGCTTGGTTTCAGCATACATAAAAGTGTTGTTGGCTTTAAAGGTTATTTCAATTTGGAATTGACGGATTGCGGTCCCGTAGTTGTAGTATCGATTGGCATTGAGAGCGCCATTCGAGATCAACGCAGATGATTTCGAGATAGAAAAGTTGGTAAAGGTAGAATTCATAACGGTCAACGAGTTTAGTTTTAAGTTGCTGACAATGAATGCTGAAAGATCCACTAAGGTATTGTTTTCAGCAGTCATGTTCACAATTCGAGTCAATGCGCCTTCGCTTTGGAAGACATAGGTGACGTTGATGTAGTTGTTGGCGAAGTAGCAATTATAATACTCGATGTGGTACGGTTCAATGGCTTTGACTCCATAATCGTTATTCTCAAAGCTCATGATGTACCCAAACGTGAAATTGCAATTAACAACATTGAAGTTGGTAAAAGTAGGCCGAATTGGAGTCAACTCCGTTGTGTTAGTGGTGACGGGAGTCATTTCTCCCTTTATGATCGAGGATGATTCCCCCATAATTGTGTTGCTTACAGTGAAGGCGTCCGCTTGCAGCCCAGCTAGGAATTTGGGCCCTAGTAAATTGTATGATAGCAGATAATTATAATTTCCCAGAGAAGAATTGGTAACGGAGATATTGGAAATCACGGCAAAGATTCCCGGTGGATAGTAGGTCGAAGCAACGTTACTAATTGAAATGAAGTAAAATATAGTCAGCAAGTTTTTTGTGGTTATGGAGGTTGCTTGCACGTTCGAAATGGTAGAGTTTCGCATTCCAGTCACATGCATCAGCCTTTGTGATGGGTAGTTTCCAAAGGTAATATTTTTGAATGAGATGTTATTGAAGACTGAAGTAAGACTTGCTCCCGCATAGAAGAAGGACTGACTCACGGTCGTATAGCCACTAAAATCGCAATTTGAAACTGAAATGTTCGTATAGTAGGCAGCAGTGCTCTGTTGCACGAGGATCGCTTTCGGCATCGCCATTGCAGATGATGAACTGCAAATTATTTCCACATTGGACACTGTAAGAGTCGTGTCGTAATAAGATCCTCCCTGATAAACCCCGATAACAGGAATCGTTGAGTCGTAAAGGAAATTGGTAAACCTTATCTTTACATTCGATACAGTCGCATTGGTCACATAATCGAAGTAAATGTTTTTTGAGCCATCGTGAGAAATGTATGAATTTGAAATGACTACATTTGTCGTCCAGTATATGTAGAACCAATAATAATTGGTTGGAGCGCTTGTGAGTGAGTCGGTCAGGTCCAAACAGACACTTGATAGAGTGAAGGTTCCTATGGAATACTGAGAATGAGCGTTCGTACTTTTCCATTGGTACTGGATTGAGAGGCCAGTTAATGAAAAAGCTGATAACTTCTGAGTGTTGAGCCACGACGTCGAGCCTGCCAAGCTTAGAGTAGGGAGCTGGCTGCACATAGAGCTATCGGTAATTGAAGCAGGGGAGTTTTGGTATTTAATGGCGATGGTCTCAGAGTTCGACCCGACAATCGTGCGAGTGAGTATCTGGGTTTTGCCAACGCAGGTGGGAAGAAGAGTGATGATATTGGTAGTGGTTTTCAGGTTAGAACCTT